>Ga0111539_10000771_pt1 | contig 41650 bp, 38 predicted proteins | sample RhiMethybrSRZTD1_FD_79667 | JGI IMG/M metagenome (GOLD analysis project Ga0111539, IMG submission 79667) | Populus rhizosphere microbial communities from Tennessee, USA - Rhizosphere MetaG P. TD hybrid SRZTD1 (version 2) (version 2) | ecosystem: Host-associated > Plants > Roots > Rhizosphere >... | reverse complement strand
GTATCGCGTCGAGAGCGTGCGCACGGACGGCAGGCGTTCGCCCGCCTTCACGCGCCCCGAGCTGATCGCCTCGGCCAGGCGGTCGGCGAGCGCTTCGTAAAGGAGTCCGGCCTGCTCGAGCGGTTGCATGCGGGGCATTCTCGATCCCTTCCCCGGCCGGGCGTCAGGCACAGGCGTCGGCCCGCGCGGCCAGCACAGAATGTCGTCGGGGCAACTGTACCGGCATACAAAGCGCTCGGCTATATCTGTACCGGACCAGCCGGGCGCCGCATGATGGCCCCGACCTGCAACGGGGAGGCGATGGCCGATGAGCAAATTCGCAGTCGTGGATCCGGCCGAGCTGCGCTCGGTCATCACCGCGAGCCCGCTCGCCGCGATCGCCTGGTCGGGGCCCGACGGGCTGGATGTCGTCCACGTCCCGCTGCTGCTTCGCGGCGAGTCGCTGGTCGGCCACATGGCGCGCGCCAACCGCTTGGTGCAGCACGACGGCGTCGAGGTGCTCGCCATCTTCCGCGCGGCCGACGCCTATGTGACGCCGTCGTGGTATCCCTCCAAGCCCGAGCACGGCAAGGTCGTGCCCACCTGGAACTATGTGGTGACCCACGTCCATGGGCGCCTGCGCGTGATCGACGACGCGGCGTGGGTGCGCGGCCAGATCGGGGAGCTCACCCGCCAGCAGGAAGGACAGCGCGCAAAGCCGTGGATGGTCGAGGATGCCCCGGCCGATTACATCGCCCAGATGCAGAAGGCCATCGTCGGGTTCGAGATCCCGATCGCGCGCCTCACGGGCGTGCGCAAGGCGAGCCAGAACCGCGAGGAGCGCGACCGCGCCGGCGTGGTCGCCGGGCTCGCCGCGGAGGCGAGCCCGGCAGCCGCCGGAATGCTGCGCTGGATGCCCGGGGAGGACCCTACTTCAGCGTGATCGCGCCCGCCACCGCGTCGATCGAGTCGATGCGGATGACGGCGATGCCGGCCTGGTTCTTCACCGTGACGAACTTGTCGCCCACGGCGGTGACCGCGCCGCCGATCGTGCTGCCGCGGATGTGGAAGTTGAGCCCCTTGCCCGAGGACTTGCTCTCCTCGAGCGCGGCGCGCAGCGCGTCGTCCGGCCTGGACTGGGCGACGGCGGGCACGGGAAGGATCGTGACCGCCGCCACCGCGAGCGCGACCGCGGCCAGACCCGGGATGAGGGTCCGGTTCACAGCAAGCATCCTCATGCGATCGCTTTGCGCATGCGATCGGCGCGCTCCCTCGGCGAGGGATGCGTGGACAGCCAGCTCGCGCCGCCGCCGCCGGACATCTTGTCGAGCTTCTCGAGGGCCGTGACGCACGCCTTGCGGTCGTACTTGCGCCGCGACATGAACCCCATGGCGTAGTCGTCGGCCTCGCGCTCGTTGCTCTGCGAGTGCTGCGCCTTCACCACCTGGACGACGAGGTCGCCCAGCTGGGAATCGGCGAGGACTCCGGCGCGCGTGCCCGAGGCGGCGACGCCTTTCTGCGCCGCGCTCGCCGCGAGCGCCGTCTGCATGCGCTTCTTGGTATGGCCGCTCTTCACGTGACCCATCTCGTGGCCGGCCACGTAGCGCAGCTCGTCGTCGGTCATCATGTCCATGAGGCCGCTGTAGAAGCGGATGGTGCCGTCGGCCATCGCGAACGCGTTGACCTCCTTGGTGAGGTAGACCTTGTAATTGAGCTTGATGCCCTGGTCCTCGGTCATGCCGGTCGTGATCGCCGTGAGCCGCTGGGCGTACTTGTCGCCGGCGGGAGCGATCTTGGCCTGCTTGTCCGAATAGACGGCCATCTGCGCCGCGTACTTGCGTACGTCCTCGTCCGTGAGGCTGGCCGCCTTGGCCGCGTCGCCCGCGGCGCCGATGGCCCCTCCGATGTCGAATGCCGCGAGTGCGCTGTTCAGTTGCGTGCTCACGATGACCAAGCCTGGCACTACGATGAAATCCCGACGTTTCATGTGGCCTCCCTGTGATTGTTGGTTTGGGGTGCGATACGTTACTCCCCCTCCGGGCCAAAATGAATAGCGAATAATCCGCAAAGTCGCCGGCCCGGGCGGGCCCCGTTTTACCCCTGTTTCGGGCGGTGTTACATTGGCGGCGCAAACCCGGCGTCAATTCCCTAGGAGATCCCTCGAATGAGCACCCTCTCGAAATCCATTTGCCTGCTGGCCTCGGCCGGCCTGCTGGCCGCCGCGCCCGCCTACGCCGGCAAGACCCTGGACGCCGTCAAGCAGCGCGGCCAGCTGGTCTGCGGCGTGAACACCGGCCTCGCCGGCTTCTCGCAGGCCGACAGCCAGGGCGCCTGGTCCGGCCTGGACGTGGACGTGTGCAAGGCCGTCGCCGCCGCGATCCTCAACGACCCGAGCAAGGTCAAGTACGTGCCGCTCACCGCGCAGCAGCGCTTCACGGCGCTCCAGTCGGGCGAGATCGACATCCTCTCGCGCAACACCACCTATACGCTCACGCGCGACGCCTCCCTCGGCCTGCATTTCCTGCCGCCCACCTACTACGACGGCCAGGGCTTCATGGTGCCGGTCAAGTCGAAGGTGAAGAGCGCCAAGACCATGAAGGGCGCCACCGTCTGCGTGCAGTCGGGCACCACGACCGAGAAGAACCTCACCGACTACTCGCGCGCCAACAAGCTGGACCTGAAGCCCATCGTGTTCGAGAAGCAGGAAGCCGCCACCGGCGCCTACTTCTCCGGGCGCTGCGTGGCCTTCACCACCGACGCCTCGGGCCTCGCCTCCATCCGCAACAAGGACGCGAAGGATCCCAAGGAGCACATCATCCTGCCGGAGCTGATCTCCAAGGAGCCGCTGGGGCCCGCCGTGCGCCGCGGCGACGACGAGTTCGAGGCCATCGCCAAGTGGGTGATCTACGGCCTGATCGAGGCCGAGGAGTACGGCATCACCCAGGCCAACGTCGACGAGATGAAGACCAAGAGCCAGGACCCGGTGGTGATGCGCATCGTCGGCAGCTCCGAGGACACCGGCAAGCTGGTCGGCCTCGACAAGGAGTGGCTGGTGCGCGCGATCAAGGCCGTGGGCAACTACGGCGAGATCTTCGAGCGCAACGTGGGCGCCAAGACCCCGCTGGCGCTCCCGCGCGGCCTGAACTCGCAGTGGAACAAGGGCGGCATCCAGTACGCCCCCCCGATCCGGTAACCCTAGCGACCCACCGACCTTCGTGAGCCGTCATGGCTGACGAAATCGCGGCGAGCCCCCCTCGGGGGCTCGCTCCCAAACCCCCGCCGCGCAAGCGCGACTGGAGCTGGCGAAGCCAGGCCTTCCGCGGCGTCGTCTACCAGGTCATCGCCCTCGCCGTAGTCGCCTTCGGGGTCTGGTACCTCGCGAGCAACACGCTCGCCAACATGCAGGCCCGCGGCATCCGCAGCGGGTTCGATTTTCTCCTCCAGCCTGCCGGCTTCGACATCGGCGAGTCGGTCATCGGCTACGACGCGATGAACGCGTACTGGAAGGCGTTCGTGGTCGGCGTCCTGAACACCCTGCGGGTGGCCGTCATCGGCGTGGTGCTGGCGACGATCCTGGGCACGCTGCTCGGCGTCGGGCGCTTCTCGCGCAACGCCATCGTGCGGGGCCTTTGCTACGCGTACGTCGAGGTCTTCCGCAACGTCCCGGTGCTGATCCAGCTGCTCATCTGGTACCTGGTCTTCACCGAGGTGCTGCCGCCGCTCACCGATGCGCCGTCGCTCGCGGGGATGTTCTACCTCAGCAAGGCGGGCTTTTCCTTTCCCACGCCGGTCTGGGGCCTGGGCCAGGCGCTCGCCGGAGTGGGCTTCCTCGTGGGCATCGCGATCTCGTGGGGGTATCGCCGCTGGGCCATCAGGCGCTTCGAAGCCACGGGCCAGACGGCGAGCCTGGTGCTGGTGCCGATCGTCATTCCCTTCGCGACCGCGTTCCTCGGCTGGCTCCTCGGCGGCGCGCCGACGGCGTGGAGCATCCCGAAGCCCGAAGGGTTCTCGATGGAAGGCGGCGCGTCGGCGACGCCTGAATTCCTCGCGGTGCTGCTCGGCCTGGTCATGTACACCGCCTCCTTCATCGCCGAGGTCGTGCGCGCCGGCATCGCCTCGGTCGCCCACGGGCAATCCGAGGCCGCGGGAAGCCTCGGCCTCACGCGCGGCATGGCGATGCGCCTCGTGATCCTGCCGCAGGCGCTGCGCGTGATCATCCCGCCGCTGACGAACCAGTACCTGAACCTCACCAAGAACTCCTCGCTCGCGGTGGCGATCGGCTACCCCGACGTGGTGTCCATCGCCACCACGGCGCTGAACCAGACCGGCCGCGCGGTCGAATGCATCTCGATCATCATGGCCGTGTACCTCACGCTGTCGCTGTCGATCTCGGCGCTCATGAACTGGTACAACCGCCGCTCGGCGATCAAGGAGCGCTAGTGGCCGCCGTATTCACGCCCATCGCCCCCCGGCCCGCGCCCATCAAGACCACGGGCGCGGCCGCATGGGCGAAGAAGAACCTCTTCGGCAACCCGCTCTCGACGGTGGCGACGGTGGTGATGATCGCCCTGGCGCTCTGGCTCCTGCCGCCGCTCTTCCAGTGGGCCGTGGTGAACGCCGTCGTGCGGCCGGACGCCGACACCTGCCAGGCCGCGCGCGGCGTGGGCGCCTGCTGGGGCGTGATCGTCGAGAAATGGCGCTTCATCATCTTCGGGCGCTACCCCTTCGACAGCCAGTGGCGCCCCGAGTTGGCGGTGATCCTCCTGACCGGCCTGCTGGTGGTGAGCTGCATCCGGACATTCTGGAAGCCCTGGCTCGCGATCGTGTGGATCGCGGTCGTGCCGGTCTTCTTCTGGCTCATGGGCGGCGGCTTCGGCCTCGCGCACGTGCCGACGGACAACTGGGGTGGGCTGCCGCTCACCATCATGCTGGCGACCTTCGGCATCCTGTTCGCCTTCCCGCTGTCGATCCTGGTGGCGCTCGGGCGGCGCTCGAACATGCCCGCGATCCGCACCCTCTGCGTCCTCTACGTGGAGCTGATCCGCGGCGTGCCGCTGATCTCGGTGCTGTTCATGGCCTCGTTCCTGTTCCCGCTCTTCATGCCGGTGGGCAAGTCGCCCGACGTGCTGCTGCGGGTGCTGGTGGGCATCACGCTCTTCGCGGCGGCCTACCTCGCCGAGATCGTGCGCGGAGGCCTGCAGGCGATCCCGCGCGGCCAGGTGGAGGCGGCGGCGACCCTCGGGCTCTCCTACTGGCAGACGCAGAGGAAGATCGTGCTGCCCCAGGCGCTCGCCCTCGTGGTGCCGGGGATCATGAACAGCTTCATCGCCATCTTCAAGGACACCTCGCTGGTGACGATCGTGAGCCTGTACGAGCTCACCGGGGCGCTCGGCCTCGCGCTCAACTCCGACGCCAACTGGCGCCCGTTCAAGATCGAGGGCTACATCTTCATCGTGCTGGTGTATTTCGTGTTCTGCTTCGCCATGTCGCGCTACAGCCTCTGGGTCGAGAAGAAGCTGGGCGCGAGCAAGAACCGCTAGGGGAGATCATGTCCGCGACCGCCGCACCCATCATCGTCTTCGACAAGGTCAACAAGTGGTACGGCGACAACTTCCACGTGCTGCGCGACATCGACCTGCAGGTGCAGCAGGGCGAGCGCATCGTGATCTGCGGGCCCTCCGGCAGCGGCAAGTCCACGCTCATCCGCTGCGTGAACCGGCTCGAGGAGCACCAGCAGGGCCGCCTCGTGGTCGACGGCACCGAGCTCGCCGACGACGTGAAGGCGATCGAGCGCGTGCGCAAGCAGGTCGGCATGGTGTTCCAGCAGTTCAACCTCTTCCCGCACCTGACCGTCCTCGAGAACCTCACGCTCTCGCCCACGTGGGTCGGGAAGATGCCGAAGAAGGACGCCGAGGAAAAGGCGATGCAGCAGTTGAAGCGCGTGCGCATCGCCGAGCAGGCCAACAAGTACCCGCTCCAGCTCTCCGGCGGCCAGCAGCAGCGCGTGGCGATCGCGCGCGCCCTCTGCCTCACGCCCAAGATCATGCTGTTCGACGAGCCCACCTCGGCGCTCGACCCCGAGATGATCAAGGAAGTGCTCGACGTCATGGTCGAGCTCGCGAACCAGGGCATCACCATGCTCTGCGTCACCCACGAGATGGGCTTCGCCAAGGCGGTCGCCAACCGGGTGATCTTCATGGACCAGGGCCAGATCGTCGAGGAGAACAACCCGCACGACTTCTTCGACCACCCGAAGAGCGAGCGGACCAAGGACTTCCTGTCGAAGATCCTCGGGCACTAGCGGCCTGGATTGCCTGCGCGGGCCTCGCGCTCGCTGGATGCGCGGCGCACGCTCCCGAGCGCGCCGCTCTCACCGGTCTCACCTACTCGCGCCACTCCGACCTCGTCGGGGAAGTCCCGCTGGCTGTCCACGTGATCGAGATCGACCTGTCGCGCCCGGGCCTCGCGCTCGAGGTGACCGCGAAGGATCCGGCCGGCGGACGCCAGTACCGCGCGCAGACGACCTCGGAGTACGTCGCGCGCAACGGCCTTCGGGCCGCAGTCAACGGCGCGTTCTTCGAGCCCTTCCGTCCCGGCGTCCCGCTGGGCGAGGACTACTACCCGCGCAGCGGCGATCCCGTGGACACGCTGCCGGGCCCGAAGCCCAACGGCACGGTCTGCATCGTGAAGCCCGCGCGCGTGACGGTCGAGAAGGGCGACAAGTGCGCTGGGGCGGTGGACCATTCACTGACCGCGGGCCCGATGCTGCTGGCCAACGGCGACATGCAGACGTGGACGCTCGGCACGGCGCGCCATCCGCGCACCGCCTTCGGCGTTTCGGCCGACCACAAGCGCGCCTGGATGGTCGTGGTGGACGGACGCCAGGTATCGAGCGCGGGCGCCACGCTGGAAGAGATGGCCGGCATCCTCCGCCGCCTGGGCGCGGCCGACGCGGTCAACCTCGACGGTGGCGGCTCGTCGACGATGGTGTTCGACGATGGCGCCGGGCCGCGAGTGGTGAACTCGACCATCCACACCGGCGTCGCGGGCCGCGAACGGCCGGCTGCCACGCACCTGGGCGTGCGGGCGAAGTAGAAACCGTCCTATACTGCCCGCCAAAAGGGGGGATGGTGGAGAGAACGGCCGGCTGCCCATCTTGCGGCGCACCGCTGCGCTTCCGCGGGGCGACCTCCGTCGTCGCCGTCTGCCAGTTCTGCAAGGCGACGCTCGTCCGCGACGGCGTCAACATCGAGAACATCGGCAAGCAGGCCGAGCTCCTCGAGGACCACTCGCCGATCCGCATCGGCGCCGACGGCAAGCACAAGGGCCGCGGCTTCACCGTCGTCGGCCGCATCCAGTATCGCTACGGCTCCGGCGTCTGGAGCGAGTGGTACGTGCTGTTCGCCGACATGAAGGGCGGCTGGCTCTCGGACGCGAGCCGCGAGTACACGATGACCTTCCTGCAGGCGCCGCAGCCGGTGCCGCCGTTCGCGGAGCTCAAGCCCGGCCAGGCCCTCACCCTCGGCAAGGACACGTTCACCGCGATGAACATGGAGCAGGCCGAGGTGGTCGCGGGCGAGGGCGAGCTGCCGTTCAAGTTCCAGTCGGGGTGGAAGGCGGACGTGGCCGACCTGCGCGGCGAGGGCAACAAGTTCGCCACCATCGACTACTCGGAGCAGGTGCCGCACATCTACGTCGGCGAGAAGCTGCCCTTCGACCAGTTCTCGTTCTCGGGCTTGCGCGATCCCACGCAGATCGGCTTCGTGAAGGGCCGCGCGCTCACCTTCAAGTGCGGCGGCTGCGGCTCGCCGCTCGAGTCGCACCTCGCCACCTCCGAGATCGTGGCATGCGCGACATGCGGCTCGCTCACCGACGTGACCAAGGGCGTGGGCGAGGTCGTCCAGAAGGCCGAACGCCACAAGAAGGACTTCAAGCCGACGATTCCCCTCGGTGCCGAGGGGATCTGGAAGACGGTCAGGTACGAGATCGTGGGCCTCATGCGCCGCCAGATCAAGGTCGACGGCCAGAAGTACGCGTGGACCGAATACCTGGGGCACAACACCGAGCGCGGCTACGCGTGGGTGAGCGAGTACAACGGCCACTTCAGCGTGATCCACAACGCCGCCGAGGTGCCCAAGCCGGCGAAGTCGCTCGGCAAGCCGCGGATGAAGTACCTGGGACAGACCTACGACCACTTCCAGAAGTCCGAGCCGCGCGTGATCTACCTCGCGGGCGAGTTCTACTGGCAGGTGCGCCTGGGGGACCGCGCCGTCTGCAACGACTACGTGTGCCCGCCGCTCATTCTCTCCTCGGAGGCCACGGGCAACGAGCTCACCTGGTCCTTCGGCGAGTACGTCCCCGGCCCCGACCTGTGGAAGGTCTTCAAGCTGCCGGGCAAGCCGCCCAAACCCGTGGGGGTCGCCCCGAACCAGCCCTCGCCCCACGGCGGCAAGGTCGCGTTCCTGTGGAAGGCGTTCCTCGCGTTCGCGGCCATCGCCCTGTTGCTGCAGGTCGCGATGACCGCGATGAGCGGGCTCAGCAGCAGCAGGAACCCGGTCAAGTTCACCGTCACGGCCGGCGACCGCGGCCAGGTCGTGAGCCCGCCCTTCAAGCTCGGCGGCTGGCTCGACGCGCCGGTGACCGTGCGCACCTCGAGCAACGTGAGCGACACGTGGCTCAACGTCGACGTGCAGCTCACCGAGGTCGAGACCGGCCGGGCGTACGGCACCAGGCGTGCGCTGGGTTTCAACAAGGTGGGCGGAGTCGTGGACGGCAGCAGCGAGGACGTGGGCGAGATCGCGTCGGTGCCGCCGGGCCGCTACACCCTCGCCGTGAACGCCTCGTCGGGCGCCTCGGCCACCGCCTATCCGCCGCCCACCTACACCGGCACCGTGGAGGCGTACCGCGCCCCGGTCGGCTGGTCGAACTTCCTCATCTTCCTGGGCGCGATCGTGCTGTGGCCGTTCATCGCCTGGCGGCAGGCGCGCGCCTTCGAGGCGCACCGCTGGAGCGAGAGCGACTACGGCGACGACTACGCGGCGAGCGGCAGCGACGACGACGACGGCGATGAATAGGGGAGACACGTAAATGTTCCGCACCTACCTCGGATATGGACTGGCCGCGCTGGCGTTCTACTCGTACTCGCAGGCCAAGGGCTGGTCGATCTTCGCCTCGGAGGCGCAGTCGTTCGCCTCCTACAGGGCGCAGGAGGCGGAGTACCGCTCCTCCGGCGGCTCGAGCGGCCGCTCCGGCAGCGGCGGCGGCAGTGGTGGATTCTCAGGCAAGTAACCCAAGGAGAAACAAATGATCGAGTACCTCAAGCCCGCAGCCCTCGTCGGCACCCTCGTCTACTCGGTGATCGGCGTCATCATCATGTTCGTGTCGTTCGTGGTCATCGACAAGCTCACGCCGTACGACCTGTGGAAGGAGCTGTGCGAGAACCGCAACCAGCCGATCGCCACGCTGGCCGCGGCCATCTTCCTCGGCATCGCCATCATCATCGCCGCCGCGATCCACAGCTGATGACCGGGGAAGCAGCGCGGGCCCCGGCCGAGCCGGAAGAGCTCGCGTCGGCGGCGGACACCGTCCCGGGCCCGGGCGACGCGCTCACGCGCGCGCTCCTCGCCTCGGTCTTCGTGATCGCCGCGTGCGGCCTGGTCTACGAGCTGATCGCCGCGGCCGCCTCGACCTACCTGCTGGGCGACTCGATCACCCAGTTCTCGGTGGTGATCGGCGTGTACCTCGCCGCGATGGGCCTCGGCTCGTACCTGTCGAAGTACGTCTCGGGGGCGATCGTCGTCCGCTTCGTGGACATCGAGCTGATGATCGCGGTGCTGGGCGGCTTCTCCGCCGCGCTCATGTTCCTGTCCTTCGCCTGGGCGCACGGCGGCTTCCGCGTGGTGCTCTACTCGCTCGTGGTGCTGGTGGGGATCCTGGTGGGCGTCGAGATCCCGCTGGTGATGCGCATCCTGCGTGAACGCCTGGGCTTCAAGGACCTGGTGGCGCAGGTGCTCACGTTCGACTACCTCGGCGCGCTCGGCGTCTCGATCGCATTCCCGCTCGTGCTGGCGCCCCGCCTCGGCCTCATCCGCACGGCGTTCCTGTTCGGGCTCATGAATGCCGGCATCGCGCTGTGGGCGGTGTGGCTCTTCCGCGAGCGCCTGCACCGCCCGGGCGCCATGGCCACGCGCAGCATCCTGGTGATCGCGATCCTGCTCGCGGGCTTCGTCTCCGCCGACAAGCTCACGCGCATGTCGGAGGAGCAGATCTATTCGGACCGCGTCGTGCACGCCGAGTCCAGCCGCGCGCAGCGCATCGTCGTGACCCGCTGGCGCGACGACCTGCGCCTGTACCTCAATGGAAACCTGCAGTTCAGCTCGCTCGACGAGTACCGCTACCACGAGTCGCTGGTCCACCCGGCGCTCGCCAGCGTGCCGCACGCCCGCCGCGCCCTGGTGCTGGGCGGGGGCGACGGCATGGCGGTGCGCGAGATCCTCAAGTACCCCAACATCGAGCAGGTCACGCTCGTGGATCTCGATCCCTCGATGACGCGCCTCTTCGCCGACGCTCCCGCGCTGCGGCGGCTCAACAACGACTCGCTCAACTCGCCCAGGGTGAAGGTCCACAACGCCGACGCCTTTGCCTGGCTCGAGCAGTCGCGCGACCACTTCGACTTCGTCGTGATGGACTTCCCCGACCCGAGCAACCATTCGCTCGGCAAGCTCTACACCACGGCGTTCTACAACCTGCTCAGCAGGCGCCTGTCCGCGCGCGGCGTGGCGGTCATCCAGTCGACCTCGCCGCTCTACGCGCGCAAGTCGTTCTGGTGCGTCGTGACCACGGTGGAGGAGGTCGGGCTGCATGCAACGCCCTACCACGCGCTCGTGCCCTCGTTCGGCGAGTGGGGCTACATCGTCGCCTCGCGCGAGCCGTGGTCGCCGCCGCAGAAGTATCCCTTCGAGTTGCGTTTCGTCTCGCCGCAAATGCATCCGGCGCTGTTCACCTTCCCGAAGGACATGCAACGCGTGCCCACGGAAGTGAACCGGCTCAACAACCAGGTGCTGGTGCAGTACTTCGAGTCGGAATGGCGCAGGGGCTCCACGGAGTGATCGCCGCTTCGTGACCGATCGGCGCGAGTTCCTCGCCGCCGGAGCGGCGCTGGCGGCCGCGGCCTGCACCCGTGCGACGCCGACGCCGCCCGGCGAGCTCCTGGCGACCAACCACGTCCTCGGCCACCGGCTGCGCGACGGCAACCTGCCCAAGGCGGCCGAGACGCGCCGCGCGCGCGTGGTGATCGTGGGCGGCGGCATCGGCGGACTCTCGGCCGCGTGGCGCCTGCGGCGCGCCGGGTTCTCCGATTTCGAGATCCTCGAATTGGACGCCCGCCTCGGCGGGAACGCGCGCTGGGACAAGAACGAGATCACGGCGTACCCGTGGGGCGCGCACTACGTGACGCTGCCGACGCGTGAGTCGCGGGCCACGCGGTTGCTGCTCGCCGAGCTGGGCGTGCTGCTGGGGGACCCGGAATCCGAGTCCCCGCGCTACGAGGAACGCGCGCTCTGCGCCGCGCCCCAGGAGCGCCTGTATCGCAATGGAACGTGGGAAGAGGGCCTCGCGCCCATCGCCGGCCTCGGCGCCGGCGAGATGGACGAGTGGCGGCGATTCCAGGCGCGCATGCTCGAGCTCAACCGCCGCAAGGGGCGCGACGGCCGCCGCGCCTTCACCGCGCCGCTCGAGTTCTCCTCGCGCGATCCCGAGCTCCTCGCCCTCGACTCGATCCCGATGGAGGAGTGGCTGCGCGCGGAAGGCTATCGCTCGCAGGCGGTCCACTGGCTCGTGGATTACGCCTGCCGCGACGACTACGGCACGAGCTACCTGCACGTTTCGGCCTGGGCGGGTATCCACTACTTCGCCTGCCGCGCCTCGACGTCGGGCGAAGAACGCGACCACGTCCTCACGTGGCCCGAGGGCAACGGTTTCGTCGTGCGCAGCCTCATGGAGCGCTACAAGTTCCCGGTCACCTCGCGCGCGCTGGTGTTCTCGCTCGAGGAGGGCGCGAAGGGGGTGAAGCTCGCCGTGTTCCTCGCCGACGAGAAGCGCTCGGTCGCGATCGAGGCCGAGCACGTGATCTGGGCCGCGCCGTTCGCGCTGTCGGCGCGCGGCGCCCGCGGCGCGATCGACTACGCGCCGTGGGTGGTGGCCAACCTCACGCTTTCCGAGCCGCCCTACGTGAGCCACGGGGCGCCGCTCTCCTGGGACAACGTCATCCACGACAGCCGCTCGCTCGGCTACGTGGTGGCGACGCACCAGGGCCTCGCCTCGCGGCCCGGGCCCACCGTGCTCACGTGGTATCGCCCGCTCACCGAAGGGGCGCCGCGGGCGGGCAGGCAGCAGTTGCTTTCGACGTCACGCGAGGCGTGGGCGGAAATGGCGCTCGCCGACCTCGCGCGTCCCCATCCCGAGATCCGCTCCATCACGCAACGCATCGACGTCTTCGCCAACGGCCACGCGATGGTGGTTCCGCGCCCCGGGTTCATCTGGGGAGATGCGCGACGCCAGTTGGCCGAGCGGCGCGGGCGCGTCCACGTCGCTCATTCCGATGCGAGCGGGCTGTCGCTTTTCGAGGAGGCGAACGATCGGGGTGTGGCAGCGGGCGAGGCCGTGCTCGCCGCGCTCGGAGTGCGCACGCCCACGATGCGCTGGACGGACTAGGAGATTCCCCGAGAAGCGCCTGGCACGTTAGGATCGGCGGGTTTGATCCCGACCCCTGCCCGATGAGCCTCACCGAAGCACCGCTTCCCCCGGCAGCGCTGTCCGAGGAGCCGGCCCCCGCTCCCACGCCGGCACCGCTGCCGCCGACTCGCCATCCGGTCCACTTCACCGGCACGGCGACCGACTACTTCCGCATCTGGGCCGTGAACCTCGCGCTCACGATCGCCACGCTCGGCGTGTATTCGGCGTGGGCCAAGGTGCGCAAGAAGCGCTACTTCTACGGTCACACCCGGTTGGGGGGCGATTCGTTCGAGTACCGCGGGGACCCGTTGGCGATCCTCAAGGGACGCATGGTCGCCCTCGTCGTCGTGGGTGTCCTCTTCTACGCGGGCCGCTTCGATCCGCGCTGGCTCTGGGTGGTGCTGCCGGCAGCGGTGTTCGTGCTGCCGTGGCTGGTGGTCCGCTCCTTCGCGTTCAACGCCCGCAACAGCGCCTGGCGCAACGTGCGCCTGCGCTTCGACGGCGGCTATTGGCCTTGCTGGCGCATTCTCGTCGGCAACTTCCTGTTGGCCGTCCTGACGCTCGGGCTCGGCTACTACCGCCTGAAGGCGCGGCTCACCGAGTTCGGCGCGCGCCACCACGCCTTCGGAGCGACGCGCTTCGGCGCCCCGGACCTCGCCAAGACTTTCCGCCACGCCTACTTTTCGCTGATCGGGCTGGGGTTTCTGGGCTCGATGGTGATGGCCGCCGCGACCACGGCAGCCCTCTCGTTTGCGGGACCACAGCGCCACGACTCGCCGATCGTGATGGCGGCGAACGTCGCGTACTACGTGATGTACCTGGGCTTGTTCGCGTACATCCGTTCGCGCGTGCTCAACGCGACCTGGAACAACGCGACCCTGGGAGCATTCTCGTTCGAGTGCACGCTGCGTGCCCGCGAGCTCTTCAAGCTGTATGTCGTGAACATCCTCGCGATCGTAGCCACGCTCGGCCTCGCCACGCCATGGGCGGTGATCCGGACGCTGCGCTACCGGGCCGAGCACCTCGTCATCGTCGGGCCCGGGAGCCTCGAAGGATTCGTGGCCGCGGATTCCGCGGAGGTCGGCGCCGCGGGCGAGGAAGTCGGGGAGTTCCTGGACATGGACTTCAGCCTGTGAGCGCGGCCGCGGCGACATTCGACGCGGTCTACTTCGACGGCCGGACCACGGCGCGGCACCCCGTGCGGGCGACGGCCGCGAACGCAAACCTCGAGATTGCGGGCGAGGGGCTCTCGGTCGAGTACCCGCTGGCGCTCCTGCGCGTGCGCGCGCAGGCTGCGGGCGCTCCCCAGCTGGTCCTCCTGCCTGACGGCGGCCAGCTCCAGACCGAAGCGGTGGCGGCCCTCGACGCGCTGTTTCCGCACGCGGGGCGGCATTGGCTGCGGCGGGCGGAGTCGGGCTGGCTTGCATCGATCCTCGCCGTTGCCTTTGTCGCCGGCCTTGCCGCCTGGACCCTCAAGGTCGGCATCCCGCGCGCCGCGGAAACCCTCGCTGCGCGCCTGCCGGCGTCGGTCAGCAGGGACATGGGGCAGCAGACACTGAACTTCCTCGACACCGTGTTCTGCACGCCCACCGAGGTTCCCATGAAACGGCAGCAGGCGATCGACAAGGAGCTCGCGCGGGTCGTCCGGGGCGTGCCGCGCTGGGGCGACTATCACATCGAGTTCCGCCATTGCGCCGGCATCGGCGCGAACGCGCTTGCGTTGCCGGATTCCACGATCGTGATGACCGACGACCTGGTCGAGCTGGCGGCAAGCGACCTCGAGCTGGCCGCCGTCCTCGCGCACGAGGTCGGCCACGTCGTGCACCGCCACCCGATGCGCATGTCGCTGCAGGCCGCGGGCGTGGGCATCGTGATGGCGGGCATGTTCTCCGACACCATCGCGCTCACCGGTCTCGCCGCGGCGCTTCCGTCGCTGCTGATAGAGAGCGGCTACTCGCGCGCGTTCGAGGACGCGGCCGACGAGTTCGCGCTGGAGAAGTTGCGCGAGGTCGGCATCCCGCGCAGGCACTTCGCGGACATCCTGGAGAAGCTGGAGCTGGCCCATGGCGAGCGCAAGGCCGTGGATGGAGACGCCTTCGACTACCTCTCCACCCATCCGGCCAGCGTGAGCCGAATCGAGCGGGCGCGGCGCGCGCCGTAGCCCGGCGACCCCAGATCAGCACGTTCACGATCGCGTTGCGGATGACGGCCCTGGGCATCGCTCCGGCGCACTTCGCCGAGATCCTCGAGCGCCAAAGCAACGAAGCTGGTCGCCGCCAACGACCGTTCGATACCGCACAGACCTCCTCGCCTCCGTCGCGTATCTTGCCCGGCATGAACAGCACCAAGCCTCGCCTCGTCCGTGGCTGGCGCCATGGCGTTTCCGCGGCCAGTCATCGCGGCTCGGTGCTCCGCACTCACCCATCAACGCCGGGAGAAGATCCAATGAGCAAACACGCCGCCTTCGTCGCCAACATGGACAAGATGATGGTCCGATGGGACAAGGAAGTCGACGCGCTCGCCCGTCGCGCCGGCAATGGGGCGAGCGAGGCAGGCGAGGCCTACCAGGAAGGCGTCAAGGAGCTTCGCGCCTGCCGGGACGACGCGCAGAAGGCGTTCCAGGAGATCCGGTTCGCCGGCGAGAACGAAGGCGCCCTGCTGAAGGCCGGAATGCAGGCCGCCTGGGTCAGGATGCAGACCGCGCTCGAGAAGGTGAATGCCACCCTGGTGAAGAAGTAGCGCCGCCTACAGCAGCACGTTCACGATCGCGTTGCCGATGCCGACCAGCGCGGCGCCCGAGATGAGGCCCGCGCAGATCGGCTCCATCCCCTCCACCCAGAACGCGTGCCCCGGCGTGCCTTCCTTCTTGCGCCGGCCCATGATCCAGAAGATCAGCGCGCCGATGAACATTCCCAGCGTCGACTCGGGCGGCAGCACGGTCCCCAGCCCGATGGATACCGCCGTCAGGGGGAAGCGCCCCTTGGTGACGATGCGGGCGACCTCGATCGCGGCCGCGGCGATGGCCGCGACGATCATGGAGACGACGGCCGAGTAGGGCAGGGCGGAGAGGCCCTTCATGATCAGCTCGGCCACGCCCTTCCACTGGATGGCCGCGGGCATCGCGAAGGCCTCGGACACGATGGTCGAGGTCGAGCGCACGCCGTTGGCATCCGGGGGCAGGAAGAGCAGGAAGAAGAGCGGCGTGCAACACAACGCCCCGGAGAAGATGCCGATCACGTGTCCCCAGGCCTGCTGGCGCGGCTTGCCGCCCAGCATGTACCCCGGCTTGATGTCGGAGAGCAGGTTCGAGGCGTTGGCGGCGATCTCCGCCGTCATGCCCGCGGGGATCAGGTTGCTCGCCGGGTTGGTGCGGTCGATCGCGCCCATGGTGAACTGCGTGATCTTGGAGAGCGACCCCGTCGGCGTCCACGAGGTGAGCGCCATCGAGTTGGCGCAGATGATGGTGAGCACGAAGATGAGCGGCAGCGAGATGAAGGCGAGCAGCCAGGGCACGCCGAAGAAGTAGTGCGAGACCGCGGCGCCGAGCACGCTGAAGAGCGGGATGCCGACCACCGAGATCCAGATCGGGAACTCGATGTCCTTGAGGACATCGTCGCCCTTATCCTTCTTGCCGCCCAACAGGTTCCTGAACGCGCTGGTGATCATCTGCGGCCGGCCGAAGAGGCTCACCAGCGAGCCCACGATCATCATCGTGACCCCCCACCAGAGCGACCACTGGTTCACGATCTCGGCGCGCGAGATCGGCACCGTGTTGCCCGTGGGCCCGATGCGCGGGGCGATGTCGCCGATCTGGATCATGATCGGCGCCAGCACCACGAAGTTGATGAAGGCGCCCAGCAGGACGCTCGTGGCCACCGCGATGCCCATCAGGCCGCCGATGCCCCACATCGCGACGTCCAGCGTGAGGCGCAAGCCCAGCTGCTTGATGTCGGTGCCGAGGATGCGCAGCACGTAGCCGGTCGCTTCGTAGAAGTAGGTGTCGATGCGTTCGTGGAAGACCCACGGCTCCTTCATCCCGGCCCACTGGTGCATGCGCAGGATCTTGAACTGGATCACGTTCATCCAGCCATCGCTGATGAGCGCCTGGTAGGCCGCGGCGCCCACCGCGGCGGCGGCGAGCAGCTTCGCCTTGTACATGCCCGCGGCCGCCGCGCCGGTGTAGAGCGCGTCCAGCACCACGCCTGCCGCGCGGCCTTCGGGGAAGGGCAGTTGCTCCTCGTTGATGAAGCGCCGCTTCATCGGGAAGGCGATGAGCACGCCCAGGATCGAGCAGACCACCATCCACGCGATCATGTGGAGCGGGTCGATGACCTTGCCCGTCACCAGCATGTAGGCGGCCAGGCTCGCGATCATCGGCGACACCATGTACCCGGCCGCGGTGGCGATCGACTGGGTGCAGTTGTTCTCCAGGATGGTGAAGTCCTGGGCGAACCCCATCGAGTTCATGATGCGGTACATCGCGAAGGCGAGGATCACGGAGGTGAGGCCCACGCCGATGGTGATGCCGGTCTTGCCGGCGATGTAGAGCGCGGTGGCGGCGAGCACGCCGCCCAGGAAGAACCCCGTGACCGCGGAGCGCATGGTGAGCTGCGCCATCTCGCCGCGGAAGACGTTCTCCAGCCACCAGCGGTCCTTCTGCTCCCGGGTCCAGGTGCGGATCTGCTCGTCGTCGAGATGCTGGATGGCCATGGCCGTGGACCGTTGGGGTTATCCTAGGTGCGCCATTCTGCCGCCAAATGCGGGGAGTCGAACAACAGTGAACAGGATCATTGCAAACCTGGCCGCCGCAGCCGTGGGGCTGTCGGTGGCCGTGCTCGGTGGGTGCGGGAAAGGCGACAAGAAGTTCCGTGCGCAGCTCGACCCGGTCGTGGCCAGGATCACCCAGAAGGCTTCGGATGCCGCCGCCCTCACCGGCGGCGCGTCCGCCGAGACCCTCGAGCGCACCACGGCGCTCCTGACCGATCTCGCGGGGCTGGGCGCGGACCTGAAGTCGCTCTACGTCGACGGCGAGAAGCAGCAGGGGTTCGTCAACGCGGGGCAGGCCTACCTCTCGGCCACGCAGCGCTTCGTCACCGCGCAACAGGAGTTCGCGCGCGCCTATGCGAGGCTGGAGGCCGCGCGGGTCAAGGTACGCGACTCGCTCGATGCCAAGGTGCGGACCAGCAAGTTCTCGATGGACTTCTGGAAGGAGTCGCACGATCGCCTCGTGAAGGAGCTGGACAACGTGCGCACGGAGTGCGAGAAGTTGCGCGAACGCGTCACCCAGGCCACCAACGGCCTGCAGCAGTCGGCCGACGCCGCCGGCACGCTGCTGGGCCGCAACGCCCTGATCCCGCTGGCCAAGCTCGAGGCGCACCGCAAGGCGCTTGCGGCGGTGCCCCTGGAAAAAGGGGCATGAAGTTGGCCAGCGCCTAACGGCGGGAATAAATGGGGTCAGACTCCAATTAAGTTAATGAGGGGGAAAATAAATGGGGTCAGACTCCAATTAAGTTAATCGGCGAATTTCCAGCCTGGAAATTGCGTGATTAACTTAATTGGAGTCTGACCCCATTTATTTTCCCCCTCATTAACTTAATTGGAGTCTGACCCCGGTTATTTCCGATGCGCCTGCTTCTCGTTGAAGACGATTCCATGATCGGCGCCGCGGCCCAGCAGGGCCTGCGGCACGAGGGGCACTCGGTCGACTGGGTGAGGGACGGCCACCAGGGGGAGGCGGCGGTCGCGGGCGGATCGTATGACCTGGTGCTGCTCGACCTGGGCCTGCCGCGCAAGGACGGCCTCACGATCCTGCGGGGATGGCGGGCGCGCGGGATCAAGGTCCCGGTGCTGATCGTCACCGCGCGCGACGCGGTGAGCGATCGCGTCGCGGGCCTCGATGCCGGTGCCGACGACTACCTGGTGAAGCCCTTCGACCTGGACGAGCTCTCCGCGCGCGTGCGCGCCGTGCTCCGGCGCCACGCCGGGCGCACCGAGGCGGTGATCCGCGTGGGCCCGCTCGAGATCGACACCGCCGCGCGCCGCGTGCGGCTCGACGGGCGGGAGGTGGCGGTGTCCGCGCGCGAGTACGCGCTGCTCGAGGCGCTCGCCGACCGGCCGGGCGCCTATCTCTCGCGCGCGCAGCTCGAGGAGCGCCTCTACGGCTGGGACGAGGAGATCGCGAGCAACGCGGTCGAGGTCCACATCCACGCGCTGCGCCGCAAGCTCGCCCCGGAGCTGATCCGCAACGTGCGCGGCCTCGGCTACACGCTGGCGGGGGGCGCGTGAGCCAGGGAGCAGGGGCCCCTCCGGGGATGCGACCAAGGCGAATCGCGACCCGAGGCCGACGAGTTGCCGCCGAGATTCTGCACGCTGGTTCGGAGGCCGAGTGAGGTCGCTGCGCCGCGGGCTCCTCGTCTGGTCGCTCGCCATCGTGCTGCTCGGCGGCTTGCTTGCAGGCGTCGTCGTGTTCTACCAGGCGCGCGAGCAGGCGAAGGAGCTGTTCGACTACCAGCTGCGCCAGCTCGCCTTCACGCTGCGCGATCGCGACTACAGCCCGAGCCAGCTCGTCGAGGCCCTCTCGGGTGAGGGCCTCGACTTCGTGATCCAGGTCTGGGCGGCCGACTCGCGCCTGATCTACCGCTCGCACGCGCAGATCGCGATCCCCGGGCCTTCGGAACCGGGATTCGCCGACGTGGACACGGCCCTGGGCACGTGGCGCGTCTACACCATCTGGCACCGCGGCCTGTGGATCCAGGTCGCGCAGCACCGCCTTGCCCGCGAGGCGCTCGCGGCGGGCGCCTCCTTCCGCACGCTGATCCCGTTCCTGCTCGCGCTGCCGCTGATGGGTCTTGCGATCTGGCGCCTCGTCGGCCGCGAGGTGCGCGTGCTGCAGTCGACCGCGCAGGCAGTGGCGCAGCGCACGCCCGAGTCGCTCTCGCCCATCGAGGAGGCGTCCGTTCCCGAGGAGGTGCAGCCGTTGGTGCACTCGCTCAACGACCTGCTGGCGCGCCTGGGCGGCGCGCTCGCCCAGCAGCGCCAGTTCATCGCGGACGCCGCGCACGAGTTGCGCACACCGCTCACGGCGCTGCGCCTGCAACTGCAGCTTGCCGAGCGCGCGCGCGACGAGGCGGAGCGCCAGAAGGCCCACGGCGACCTGCGCGAAGGCATCGATCGCGCCGTCCACGTCGTGGAGCAGCTCCTCACCCTCGCCCGCGCGGACCCCGAGGCGGGAAGCGCCACGCGCGGGCCGGTGGACATGATGGAGCTCGCGCAGTCGGTGGTTCACGAGCACGAGGCGGCCGCCGCGGCACTCGGTGCCTCGCTCGTGCTCCAGCTGCGCGACGCGCCGCTGGTCGTCCACGGAGATCGCGGCGCCCTGCGCGCGTTGCTCGACAACCTGATCGACAACGCGGTGCGCTATGGTCTGGGAAAAACGGGGGCCGACACCATTTTCCTGAGGGCGCGCGCCAACGGTGCCAACGTGGTCCTCGAGGTCGAGGATGCGGGATCCGGAATTCCGCGCGCCGAGCTCGAGCGGGTGTTCGACCGTTTCTATCGGGGTGAGGGCGCGGCGGCGGGTGGCTCGGGCCTGGGGCTCGCGATCGTGCGCCGCATCGCCCAGCACCATGGCGGACAGGTCGAGCTGATGGAAGGCGCGCAAGGCAAGGGGTTGCTGGCGAGGGTGTCGCTGCCGAAGGCCTGACGCGCGGCAACGTATGATGGCCGCATGGCGCCAACCTCTCCCGCGCGCCGCGGAATCCTGCGAGCAGGATTGGCCGCGGGGTCGTTGTTCCTCCCGGCGCCCTTCGCTCTCGTGTGGGCGCAGTCGGAAGGCGCAGTCCGCCTCATGCGCCTCCCGAAGGTGGCGCTCGTGGTCGGCAACGGCGCCTACCGGCATGTCTCCAGGCTCAGGAACACGGTCAACGACGCACGATCGATCGGCGCCGCGCTCCAGGAATCCGGCTTCGAGGTGACCCTCGTTGCCGACGCGACGCGGGCGGACATGCTCGCCGCGGCGCAGCAGCACCTGCGCACGCTCGAGGCGCGCAAGTGCGTAGGGCTGGTCTACTTCGCGACGCACGGCCTGCAGCTCGCATGGCGCAACTACCTTCTGCCGGTCGATGCCGCCATCGCGCGCTCGGAGGACGTCCCCGCGCAGTGCCTCGACCTCGGCACCATCACCGACGGGGTCAAGCGCGCGGGCAACCCCATGAACGTCATCATCCTCGATGCCTGCCGCGAGAATCCCTTCGCGGGCGAGCACAAGGGCCTGAGCCAGATGGACGCCCCGACGGGCACGCTCCTCGCCTATGCCACCGCGCCGGGCCACATGGCCGACGACGGCACCGGCGCCAACGGCCTCTACACCGAGAACCTGCTGCGCGAGATGCGCGTGCGCGACGCCAAGATCGAGGACGTTTTCAAGCGCGTGCGCCTTGCCGTGCGGCGCGCCTCGAAGGGGGCGCAGGTGCCATGGGAGAGCACTTCGCTGGAGGAAGATTTCTACTTCCGGCCTCCCGAGCAGCTGCGCAAGCTCTCCGAAGAGGAGGGGCTGCGCCTCTTCGCCGAGGAGCGCGCCTTGTTCGAGCGCGCGCGCGATGCCGGGGAGGCGGCGCTCCTGGAGGAGTACCTCCAGCGCTATCCGAGCGGCCGCTTTTGCGAGCTCGCGCAGCTCTTCCTCGACCGCGCGCTCACCGCGCGGGGCGAGCGACGGGTCGAGGCCGTGTCCGCCGCGGGAAACCCGCACAGCTCGGGCAGTGCGCGCGCCGACACGGAGTTCAAGGTGGGCGACCGCTACTCGTACCGGATTTCGCGGCCCGGAAGCGAGCCGCGCGACGTGAACCGTCGCGTGACCTCGATCACCGCGACCGAGGTTTCCTTCAACCAGGGGCGGATCGTCCTGGATCCCCTCGGCAACATGATCAAGACGGGCGACGGACGCCGTTTCTCGCCGCGACAGGACATCCCGTTCGAATACGCCGTCGGCAAGCGCTGGACGGCACGTTTCGAGCTTCTCGAAGGCGGTCCGGGCTCGGTCGAGGCGCATTTCCGGATCACGGCCCGCGAACGCGTGACGGTGCCCGCGGGAACGTTCGACTGCTTCCGCATCGAGGCCCGAAGCCTGAACACCCACGTCTTCCGCCCTCCGGTCGAGGCCCAATCCACCATCTGGCGCGCGCCGCAGCTCGTGCGCCTCTGGGTCAAGTTCGAGGAAGAGTGGCATCAGCGTGGATCCCGCATCCACAGCGAGCGCCACGAGCTGCTCTCCTTCCAGCAGTCCTGAAAAGGGGCGTCCGCCCCCCTTTTCCGGCCTTAAGGCCCGCTTAAGACTCGCCCCCCACACTGGTTCGCATCCCGCCCCAGAAGGGGCGTTGTCGAAGTGGAGCGAACCCCATGAAAACGAGAACCCTCGTCGGCGCGCTGCTCGCGGCCGGCATCATCGGCGGCGGCGTCGGTGCCGCGATCGATCCCGTCTCGAGCGCGCACGCCTCGCCCTCCGTGGCGGCGGCCGGCGTTGCTGCGCCGGCGGCGAACCCCAACGCCACCACGCTTCCCCTGAACGGCTTCGCGGAGCTGGTGAAGCGCCACGGCCCCGCGGTCGTGAACGTGAGCGTCGAGGGCACGCGCCGCGTGTCCGGCGGCGGCGACGACGACAACGAGATCGAGATTCCAGGGCTGCAGCAGATCCCGCCCCAGTTCCGCGACTTCTTCAAGGGACTGCCCCGCGGCCGCGGCATGCCTCGTGGCGAGGCGCCGATGATGCGCGGCCAGGGCTCGGGCTTCATCGTGAGCCAGGACGGCTACATCGTCACCAACGCCCACGTGGTGGAGAACGCGGACTACGTGACGGTGCGGCTCACCGACCGGCGCGAGTTCCGCGCCAAGGTCGTGGGCGCCGACAAGCAGACCGACATCGCGGTGCTGAAGATCGAAGCCAGGAGCCTGCCGACGGTGACGCTCGGCAAGTCGGCCAACGCCAACGTGGGCGAATGGGTCGTGGCGATCGGCTCGCCCTTCGGGTTCGAGAACTCGGTCACGGCCGGCATCGTGAGCGCCAAGGCGCGCTCGCTGCCGGATGCGAACTACACCCAGTTCATCCAGACCGACGTCGCGGTGAACCCGGGCAACTCCGGGGGGCCGCTGTTCAACCTCGCGGGCGAGGTGATCGGCATCAACTCGCAGATCTACTCGCGCTCGGGCGGCTTCCAGGGGATCTCGTTCGCGATCCCGATCGAGGTCGCGATGAACGTGAAGGACCAGATCGTCAAGAGCGGCAAGGTCTCGCGCGGCCGCATCGGCGTCACGGTGCAGGAAGTGAACGCGACGCTCGCCGAGTCGTTCGGCCTCGACCGCCCGCGCGGCGCGCTGGTCTCGTCGATCGAGCAGGGCGGCCCCGGCGACAAGGGCGGCCTCAAGGTGGGCGACATCATCATGAAGTACGACGGCAAGCCCATCGATCGCTCGTCCGACCTGCCGGTGCTGGTGGCCGAGAACACCTCGGACCGCAAGGTCCCGATCGAGGTGTGGCGCGACCGCAAGTCCACGACGCTCTCCGTCGGCTCGACGCAGGGCACGCGCGAGCGCGTCGCGGCGAACGACGACGACAAGGCATCGCCGCAAGGCCGCCTCGGGGTCGCGGTGCGGCCGCTCCAGCCCGATGAACGCTCCCAGGTAAAGGGCGGCAACGGCCTTGTGGTCGAGCAGGCGACCGGCGCCGCGCGCCGGGCAGGCATCCGCAGGGGCGACGTGCTGATCTCGCTGAACGGCGCGCCGCTCAAGTCCGCCGAGGATCTGCAGGAGCGCGTGGCCAAGGCGGGCAAGTCCGCCGCGCTCCTGGTGCAGCGCGAAGACCAGCAGCTCTTCGTCGCCGTCGAATTGGGTTGAGGTTGGGTTGAGCAGGTGGTTGTTGAGCCGTAGCTGGAGGTAGTTGGGTGGTAGCTGGAGGTAGTTGGGGCAGTTCGTTGTCGTAGTTGGAAGTGTCTGGAGGTTGGTTGCAGCAGCTGTACGTTGTTGAGAAGTGCTGGAGGTAGTTGGAAGCAGTTGGAAGCAGCTGGAAGTTGTTGGAAGTTGCCTGAGCGGTACGGGCGCTCCCGAGGCGTCCGATGGCTCGTTCCCCGTGCCGGGATGTTCCGGCCCGGTCCGGGGAGCGGAGCCATGAAATTCGCGCGGTCTTCGAGGGTCTCAAGGGTTCTGTACGCAGACCTTGGGCCTATCAGAGGAGACCTACATGAACCTCCGAATTCCGCTCGTCTTTGTAGCTACGGCGCTCGCGCTGCCGGCCTTCGCGCAGAGCTACTCGAGCTCCACCGCGACCACCAGCGGCGGCACGAGCATCCAGCAGAGCACCGTGGCAAACGCGAACGGCAACACCAGCATCACGGGCAAGACGGGGGACACGATCTCGTCGACCGGTGCGACGGTGGACAGCGACGCCGATCGCGCGCTGTTGAGCCAGATCGTCGGGGAGCTTGCCGCCGCCCCGACCGTCCAGGGCGCGGCGATCAACGTCCAGGTCGTGGGCGGGCGCGTGACGCTGAGCGGTGAGGCGCGCGACACCCGCCAGGCCGAGAACGCCAAGGAGATCGCGCAGGCGGTCGCGGGCAACGCCAACGTCACCAGCAACATGACGACCGGCCGCCAGTAGCCGTAAATCGCACGACCAGCCCGGAGGCCCGCCGAGCTCCGGGCTTTTCGTTTTCCCGGCAGACTTGCTCGCATGATGAATGAGCACTACGAGAAGGTCCTGCCGGGGGCGCGCCTCTGGACCGGGAACATGGAAGTCGAGCACGGCGCGCTCGAGCAGATCCGCAACGTCACCCGGCTGCCGATCCTCGCGGGCCACGTGGCGGTAATGCCCGACGTGCACCTGGGCAAGGGCGCGACCGTCGGTACCGTGATCGCGACGCGCGCGGCGATCATCCCGGCGGCCGTTGGCGTGGACATCGGCTGCGGGATGGTTGCCGCGAAGACCAACCTCATGGCGAAGGACCTGCCGGACAACCTCGGCAGGCTGCGCGCGCAGATCGAGCGCGACGTTCCGGTGGGATTCAGCTTCCACAAGGATCCGCTCGATCCCGAGGGTCCGGGGGCGGCGCTTGCACTGCACAGGCGCCTGGACAGGCTGGAGGGACGTTACGGCAAGCTCGCGATCCTCGAGCAGGTCGGCAAGTTCGACGAGGGCCGCATGTGGCGCCAGCTCGGCTCCCTGGGTGGTGGCAACCATTTCATCGAGCTCTCGCTGGATGGCGAGGGAGCGCTCTGGATCATGCTGCACTCGGGCTCGCGCAACGTCGGCAAGACCGTCGGCGAGGCCGCGATGGACATGGCGAAGAAGATCGCGAAGGATGTGGACCGCCTCCTGCCGGACCGCGACCTCGCCTGGCTGGACGAAGGCACGCCGGAGTTCGACGCCTACGTGGAAGGCCTCGGTTGGTGCCAGGACTACGCCGCGCTGAACCGCGACCTCATGCTGCACCTGGTCCACGAGGCGCTCGAAAGGTCGCTGAATCGCCCGGTCCTGTTCGAGGGCGAGGCCGTGAACTGCCATCACAACTACGCGCGCCTCGAGGAATGGAACGGCGAGCGCGTGTGGGTGACGCGCAAGGGGGCGTTGTCGGCTCGCGAAGGCGAGATGGGACTCATCCCCGCCTCGATGGGCGCGGCGAGCAGGGTGGTGCGCGGCAAGGGCAACGCAGCCTCGTACTGCTCGTGCTCGCACGGCGCCGGCCGGCGCATGAGCCGCTCGGAAGCCAAGCGCCGCTTCACCCGCGACGACGTAGTGGCGCAGACCGCGGGTGTCGAGTGCCGCAAGGATGCAGGCGTGATCGACGAGATCCCGGGTGCGTACAAGTCCATCGACGACGTGATGCGGGCGCAGGCCGACCTCGTGGAGACCGTCGCGACCCTGAAGCAGATCCTCTGCATCAAAGGCTAGCAACACCGGGGCCAGGTACGGGCCAGGTACTTGGGACGGGTGCGGGACAGGTGTGTACCTGTCCCGTCCCCCCGCCGCCCTCTCAGCGGCAGACGGTCACAGGAGTCCCGTAGACCTGCCGCGTGATGGCCTTGCTCTGTGAGACGCCCTCGACGGTGTAGGCGAATGTTCCCGCGTCGGGCCCGCTGAATGTGAACGTCCCGGTTCCCACCTCGGTCGCGGTCACGTTTCCGGCCCACGGAGTGACATTGAACGCGGGTCCGGTCGTGCGGTAAAGCGCCCCGGCGTAGGTGCCCGCGGCGGTGCGCACGCCGTTGGGCATGACGAGCCACTGTCCACGCCCGCTGGCGGCGTAGGTGAACCACGTCGCGAACAGGATGTCGCCCTGGTGCGCGATGTTGACGCCCCATCCATTCTCCGAGCCGGGCGGCGAGGCCCACCACAGGGCCTGGTAGTTGGGCGCGGCAGTGTGCGGCGCGCCGGCCACGCACGAGGGCACGATGGCGTACGCCTGCTTGGTGATCGGCTTGGACTGCGAGATGCCGTTCACGACGTACGCGAAGGTGCCGTTGTTCGAGTCGGTGAACGTGAAAGTGGCCGTTCCCATGGCCGTCGCGGTGACGTTCCCCGCCCAGGGCGAGAGGCTGAACGCGGGGCCCGTCGTGCGATAGAGCTCGCCGGAATAGGAGTCGCCGCTGCGCGTGCTGGTCGGCATGACGAGCCACATGCCCGTGCCGTCGGTGTCGTACGTGAACCAGGTGGCGAACAGGATCTGGCCCTGGTGCGTGATGTTCACGCCCCAGCCGTTCTCCTGGCCCGCTGGCGAGCGCCACCAGAGCCCCTGGTAGTTGGCGGCCTGCACCAGGGATGCATGGAGCCGCATCCAGCTCGTGATCTCGGCGACGAACTCCGTGTCGAGGCCGCCCAGCCCGTGGTAGGCGGTGCTGTCGCAGCCTCCCCCGAAGCTGCCGGGCGAGCCGCCGGTGTACTGGACATGACGCGATGGCGTGCCGGAGGGCAGGCGCTCCATGATGCGCGGGGCATTCTCGGGCGGTGTCCCGATGCAGGAGTCCTGCTGATGGGTGAGCAGGAGCGTGGGCCGCCGTAGCGCCCCGAGGTTCATCGACAGGACCGATTCGTAGGGCGAGACGAGGATCAGGCCGAAGGGCGTGGAGCTGGGCTCGCCCAGTGCGATGACGGCTGCGTCTATCGCACCGAGGCTGCCGCCGATGACCCAGGTCGGCAGGTTGTCGCGGGCGCGGACGGCGCGCAACACCTCTCGCACCTCCGCCATGTGCGCATCCGTCGAACGGTACTGGATCGAAATCCCATCCGGCATGTCGAGGGGCGTGTCCACCAGGACGACCGAGATCCCCGCGGCGACGAGGGCGTCGCGGTTGCGGGACACCGTCTGGGTATTGAAGTAGTCCGCGCTGCCGCGCCCGTCGGTCCGCAAGCCGAAGACGCCGGTGCCCCCCGGCAGCACGACGAGGTTGGCGAGAGGCACATCCGGCCGGTAGGTCGCGATCCGAATACCGCTGCGCGAGGTCGGTACGTCCGTCACGGTGACGGTGGGCGCCGCACCGAGCGGCATTGCGGACAAGACGACGAGGAGCATCGAGGCTACGCGAGCAAGGGTCATGGCATCTCCAGTTGTTAGTGATTGTTAGTGATGCGCGCGGTCTTCTCAGGCAGGCTGCGGAAGTTCCTCCGGCAAGCTCAGGGTGACGGTCGTACCTTGTTGCGACGGATGCAGCAGCAGTTCTCCGCCCAGGGCGGCGCTGCGCCGCCGCATGTTCGCGAGCCCGTGGCCCTCCGGCTTCGCTTCGCCGGACATGCCGACACCGTCATCGCTCACGTCGATGAGCACCTTGCCGCCTTCCGATCGCGTCGACACCCGGATGCGCTTCGCGCCGGCGTGCCGGAGCACGTTGGTGAACGCCTCCTGGAGGATGCGGAGCACGTGAAGCACGTTTTGCGGCGTGAGGCACGCGAGCTTGGGGACGTCCTTCACTTGCCAGTCGAGCTCGATGCCGCGTGCCTTCAGGCGCGGTTCCAGCCGGTAGCGCAGGTTCCCCAGTACCGGCAGCAGGTCCTCGTGGGTCGGTTCCAGCGAGTCGATGGCCAACCGCAGGTCGTCGATGCACTCTCGCAATGCGGCCGCCACCTGGTCGCTGGAGGCCTCGCCCGACTCGACGAGATCCAGTGTCGAGATGAGCTGGCCACCGATGCCATCGTGCATGTCGCTCATGATGCGCTGGCGCTCGGCGGCTACGGCCGCATCGCGCACGAGCTGCTGGGTTTGCGCCGCGTTGCGATCCAGCTCCGCCGCCTTCTCCGCCACTCTGCGCTCGAGGTTGGCGTTCAGCGATTCGGCCTCGTTGAGCGAGGCGACGAAGCGGCGGGTGAGGATCCAGGCCATGACGAGGAAGAGGGGCAGGGTGTGGGTCTTCTGGAAGTCCATCCAGACGAAACCGGGGTTGAAGAACGCGAAGTACTGCACCCAGGCGACCGACAACAGGTGGGCTACGAAGAGAAGGATGCTCTCCACGCCGGGCTTGCGAAGCACGATGAGCCCCATCAGGAACACGGGAGCGGCCAACAGGAAGAGCCAAAGGGGGTACCAGACCGCGAAGGGCACGTGCTGTTCTCCGGAGAGCGAGTATCCAATCGCGGCGATCCAGAGAGCACGCTCGAACCGCGGCCAGCGCCACCCGGCGAAGCGCAGGCAATAGATCGACAGCGGAACGAGCAGCGGCACGAGAAGCAGCATCATCGCTTCGCCAGGCAAGACAGGGTTGGCGTCGCGGCGAAGCGTGACGAACAGCGCCATCGACAGCGCCGCGAGGGCGAACCAGCCGAACATCGTGTCGTGCCGGCGGCCGAGCCAGATCACCAGCATCATCGCGCCGAGCACGCCGCCGATGACGCCGGTGTATTGCGATATCGAAGTGCTGATGAAGCGATCGCGCTCGAGCGCCGCGGCCATGGCAGCGGGAGTGCCGACTTCTATCGGAGAAAGGGCCCCCAGGTATCCCTCCGGGACCCATAGGCGAACGTGGAGCGTATTCCGGCCCGGTTGCACAAGGGTGGGCGAAAACTCGAAGAGCTGGGGACGCGGACCTCGATTTGCCTCGCCGAATTGGCCGTACTGGCCGACCTCCCTGCCGTTCACGAAAGCACTGCCGACGGTTCGCATCCGGTGGATGTAGAGCGCGTGCCGCCCCGACGGCTGCGTGGGCAGGTCGAAGTGGAAGCGGTACCAGGCGTAACCCGTCACCCCGGGGCGCGACTTCATCCAGTTGTCCGGCAGCGATACCGCCTGCCACGCGGCCGAGTCCGGTGGTGGTTCGGAGCTGTCCGCGCCGACCAGGATCTCGCCCCGGGTGATCTCGATTGACTGCGCGGCCGTGGCGGTCGCTGGCAACAGCGCGAACCCCGCGAGACAGGCAACTGCAATCCAGCATCTCGCCGCGCGCGCGATCATCTCAGAGGAGTCCCATGCGTAGTGCTTCATAAACGGCCTCACCCCGCGAATGCACCGCGAGCTTCTGGTAGATCTTCTTCACGTGTGCCGTGATCGTGTGCGGCGAGACTTCGAGCAGCCGGGCGATCTCGGCGAAGTTGAACCCCTTGGCGATGAGCCCGAGCACCTCGGACTCCCGGGCAGAGAGCACGGTCTCCGGCGCGGGCGGGCGCGATTCGCCAGCCTGTGCGGGTGACGCGGGGGACTGCATGCGCCGCAGCAGCTGGCGTGCGATCACGGGTGAGATGGGCGAGCCCCCCGCGCGAAGCTGGGAGATCAGCGCCACGAACTCGTCGGGCAGGCTGTCCTTGAGGATGTAACCGGTGGCTCCCGCCTCGATGCTCGCGATCACGTGCTGCTCGTCGCCGAAGACTGTGATCACCATGATGTCGGTCGCCGGGTGGCGGCGCGCCGTCTCGCGGATCAGGTCGATGCCGCTGCCGTCGGGAAGGCCGAGGTCCGTGAGCAGCACGTCCGGCCCCTGGCGTTCGATCGCACGAAGCGCCGAGGCCAGGTCGCCGACGGCCGCCAGGAGGGAGAGCTCCGGCGATTGGGAGACGATGCGGCAGAACCGGGCCAGGAAGGCCGGATCGTCCTCCACCACCATCACGGTTGTTGTTGTCGCCATCGCGGTTGCCCCACTTCGGCGGAATTTTCCCCATGGTAATCGGTGGCGTGCCCGGACGCATCACGTGTTTGCGTGATGCGTCCGAGGGCGTCAGCAAACAGGGGTGGTCGAGGCCACAAGCACGCAGTCCCTCCCGGGCCGCGCCGAGGCTTTGTGTGCAGGCCCTGAAGCCACGGCCAAGGGCTTCGCGGTGGCATGGCGCATGACGCCGGTCGCCTCCAGAAACACGGCGACAACCAGCAGGGCGGAAATGGAAAACAGCGTGGCGGCGAAGGTCAGGTCGTTCATGTGGTGTCTCCCTGGGTTGATTGCAGGCGGCGATTCGTTCGCCGATGCCTGCACACTAGGAGCGCTGGCGGGCCAGCGGAATCGCGCGTTGCCGTAACCGCATGACGCGTTGACGTGATGGCTGCGTTCCAGGACCTTTGCGGGCACGACCCGCTGATCGATAGAATCCGTTCGGGAGGCTGCTCATGCGAGTCGCTATCGGTTTGAGGGCACGCATCGGCCGCGCGGCACTGGTGATCGTCGGCGGCGATGCGAAGGCGCCGTTGTTCGTGGAGAGCCGCGAGATCAAGCTGCTGCCCGAGGGGGACTGGGCGCCGTACCACGCGGCCGACGAGCTGCCGAAGGCGAACCAGCACGCCGCCGTGGATCGCGCCATCGCCACGGCGCATCGACTTGCCGAGGAAGCGATCCGTGATGCCGCCGCGCGCTGCAAGGCGGCCGGCCACGAGCCGGTGGGCTGCGGCGTCCTCGTCGGCAAGGGCATGCCGAAATGGAGCACGGACGAGATCCTCGCTGTCCACGTGCGCATGCATGTGGCCGAGGGCGAGCTCTTCCGCAACGTGCTGGTCGCGGGTGCGCGCGCCAACAAGCTGCCTCTCGCGACGTTGCCGGACAAGTCGGCGCTGGATTCAGCGGCGAAGGAGCTGCACATCAAGCCGCCGCAGCTGGATGCAGCTCTCGTGGCTCTCGGAAGGGCCGCCGGTCCGCCGTGGCGCAAGGAGCAGAAGGAAGCCGCTGCCGCAGCGCTGGTCGCGCTGGCCGGCGCGAAGGGTCGCTAGCGCACTTCCCGCAGGAACTCGTCCAGCGCCTCGTTGAACTCCTTCGGCTTGTCGAGGTGCGGCCAATGGCTCGTGCCCTCGAAGGACACCTGCTTCACGTCCTTGCGGAAGCTCTGCAGGCCGCCGTTGCCGTCGGACTTCGACGCGTACATGAGCAGCTTCGGCCCCTGGTAGCGATCGAACGCCGGCAGCGGGTCGTCCTTGAAGAGCGCGCTGATGATGGCGAGCGAGTCCTCGCGCGGCATCTTCGCCATCTGGCCGATGAGCTCGGTGCGCACATGGGGCTGGGCCTCGCTCACCAGCCCGTCCATGTATTGCTCCATCGTCTGGTTGTAGTTGGCGTCGAGCGAAGCCATGACCTTCTGCGCGCGTTCGGGCGGCATGCGACCGCCGGCGCCTACGAGCACAAGCGCGGCAACCTGCCGCGGATGCTTGCCCGCGTAGGCATTCGCCACCGCCGCCCCCAGGCTATGGCCTACGAGCACGAAGCGCTCGAGCTTGAGCTGCTTCACCACGACCTCGAGGTCGCCCACGAAGGCCGGGAGCGAATAGTCCATGTCCTTGGGCCGCGCCGATTTGCCGTGGCCGCGCAGGTCGACCGCGAGCGCGCGGCGATGGTGACGCAGGTGGTCGAGCTGCGTGGCCCAGTGGCTGGAGTCCCCGCCGAACGAGTGCAGCAGGATGACCGGGATGCCGCCGTCGCCGCCGTCGTTCACGTAGATGGCGCCCGCCTTGCCGGCGATGGCGCGCGGTCCGTCGGCGGGCTCGGGGGCGCCCATGAGCTGCGTGCAGCTCGCCAGGGCGAGTCCGGCCAGGGTCAGCGAGAGCCTCATGCCGCGTTAGAGTGGGCGCTCGCCCCGCAGTTCGCCCTGAGCGCAGGTAGAGAATGCCTCCAATGGAATCGAGCCCCAGGTTCTTCGCGACCCCCGCCGCATTCCGCCGCTGGCTCGACCGCCACCACGACTCCGCCACCGAGCTCTGGGTCGGTTTCTGGAAGAAGGACAGCGGGCGCAAGGGCATGACCTACGTGGAGGCCGTGGACGAGGCCCTGTGCTACGGCTGGATCGACGGCCACGTCAAGGCCAACGACGAGCGCTCCTACAAGCAGCGCTTCACCCCGCGCAGGCCGCGCAGCATCTGGAGCGCGATCAACATCGGCAAGGTCGCGCGCCTGCAGGCCGCGGGACGCATGGCGGCGCCTGGCCTGGCGGCGTTCGCGAAGCGCGACCCGAAACGCACCGGGCTCTACTCGTTCGAGAACCGGGACGTGAAGCTCTCCGCCGCGTTCGGGAAACGCTTTCGCGCGAATCGGGCCGCGTGGGCGTTCTTCTCGAAGCAGCCGCCGGGTTACCGGCGCCTGGCCGCGTTCTGGGTGATGAAAGCGAAGCAGGAGGCCACGCGCGAGGGGCGCCTGGCCAAGCTCGTCGCCGATTCGGCAGCGGGCCGGCGTGTCGGTAGCGTCACCGGAAAGAAGGACGGCGAGGCGCGCTGAGCCGCAGCCCGGGCTTGCCTATTGCCCGGCGAGGAGCGTTGCGGTCAGCGTGTCGCCGCCCGCGTTGTTGCGCAGCGTGTTGTTGCTCCGCGTGTAGATGGCCGGCGCGCCCTGGACCACGTTGAGCGCGGTCGCGTTGTGCGTGAACACATTGCCGTCCAGGGTGAGGGCGAGCGGGGCCGCATCCTGGATCACGACGATCGCGTTGGTCGTGTTGTGGCTGAAGGTCGAGCCGGAAACGACCATGGACGCGGGGCCGCCTGTCTGGTTCTGGAAGTTGACCCCATTGACGTTGTTCGACACCTTCGAATTCGACAGCGTGGCGGAGGCGGGGCTCCCGATCGCGACCACGACCAGTCCCGTCTGGTTTCCCGACAGGACGCTGTCGCTGATGGCAGCCCGCGCCATGCCCACGGAGATCCCCGCGTTCACGTTGTTCAGCACCCGTACGCGCTGCAGCGTCGCCTGGGTGTTGTTGCCGATGGAGATGCCGCTGTTCGAATTGCGCACCGTCGTGTCGCGGATGGTGACCTTCCCGCCGGGCGCGTTCGCGCTGATGGCTCCGCCGGAAATGAAGCTCCCGAGGTTCGCGAACTCGCAGTCCTGGATGGTCAGCTCCGTCGCCGCGGCGTTGCTGACCCCATAGTTGCCGGACCCGAGCTGTACGAACACCAGGTTGCGCAGCGAGACCTTCACCGCCGCCGTGATGTCGAGCCCGCTGTTCGAGTCGCTCCCGGTCGCGACCACGCTGCCCACGACGCCGGGAACGGCCAGGATCGAGACCGACTTGGTCACGTTGACCGGCCCGGTGTTGTAGTTCGCGGAGTCGAGCATCCAGATCTCGCCGCCGTCGTCCACCGCAGTCAACGCCGCGGGAAGCAGCCGGCAGGGCTGCTGCAGCGTGCACGGGTTGGCGTCGCTGCCGTCGGCAGCGAGATAGGCGCGGAAGATCGCGTGCGCGGGTGCGCACGCGATCGAGGCGGCCAGGACGAGGCCGGCGACGCCCGTCCGCATCGCCTAGTACGCAGTCAGTGCCGTGGTCGCCAGCGTATCCCCGCCCGCGTTGTTGCGCAGCGTGTTGTTGATGCGCGAATACACGGTCGGGGCGCTGACCGTGCCGGCGGTGCTGACCACGCTCGTGTTGTGCGCGAACACGTTTCCGTCCAGGGTGGCGTTGGTCTGGCTGGACGCGCCCTGGAAGAGGGAGATTGCCGCGGTCGTGTTGTGCGAGAAGCTCGATCCTGCGATCACGATCGAGCTCGTGTCGCCGGCGGCGAAGGACTCGGCCTTGGCCCCGGTGGCGTTGTTCGCCACCAGGGAGTTCGAGATCGTGGCGGAGGACGGTGCGCCCGTTCCCGAGTACACCTCGATCCCGACCTGGGTGTTTCCCGAGATCACGCTGTCGCTTACCGCCACCTGGGAGTTGACGACGTAGATGCCAATCCCGTTGTTCAGCACCCGGACGCCCTGGAGCACCGCCCGCCCGCTGTTCGACACCTGAAATCCGAATTGCGAATTGCGTATGGTCGTGTCGCGCAGCGTCACCTTTCCGTTGAGCGCGCTCGCGTAGATGCCCCCGCCCATGAGGGTGAAGTTCGCGAACTCGCAGTCCTGCACCGTGAGCTCCGCGCCGTCGGTGAAGGCCACGCCGTAGTTGCCGGCGGTGAGCATGATGAACACCAGGTTGCGCAACGAGACCTTCACGCCTGGCGTCGCGATATTCAGGCCGTTGTTGCCGCCGCCGCCGGTCGCGACCACGCTGCCCACGACGCCGGGAACGGCCAGGATCGAGACCGACTTGGTGACGCTGACCGGAGCGGTGTTGTAGTTGGCGGAATCGAGCATCCAGATCTCGCCTCCCACGTCCACCGCGGTCATGGCGGCGGGCAGGAGCCGGCAGGGCAGCTGCAGGGTGCAGGGGTTGGCGTCGTTGCCGTCGAGCGCGAGATAGGCCCGGAAGATGGCATGGGCGGGGCTGCACACGATCGAGGCGGCCAGTGCGAGGCCGGCGACGCTCAGGAGCTTGGTATTTTTCATGTTGAACCTCCCTCAGGTGAGCCTGCCCGGGAACGGGCAGGCGCCCATGTTCGCACCATTTGCCTTGGGGCGTCACGCCGCGGCCTGGCCCGCCCCCATGCGCCGCGAGATGCCGGTCCAGTCGATGCGCCGCGTGGTCACCATCGCGACGGCCAGCAGCGCGAACACCAGCAGCGAGCCCATCAGCAGCGCATGGTCCTCGGAACGCAGCAACACGTAGAGCGCGCCGTACATGCCTGCGAACAGCGCGAAGAACGCGCCCGCCCGTCGAGCCGCCCCCAGCGGATGCCGCAGGTAGAAGGTGAGGAGCGCCACGCACGCGACCGCCGCGCCCGCATAGGCGTACGCGAAGGCGACGTGCTCGGACAGCGCCAGCAGCAGCAGGAAGAACACCGCGAGCGCCGTGCCTACGAGCAGGTACTGCATCACGTGCAGCCGCGCGCCCGAGAGCACCTCGGTCAGCGCCAGCGCGCCGAACGTGAACAGCACGAAGAGGAATCCGTACTCGGTGGCGCGATAGGAGAGCGAATAGACGTTGACCGGATCGAACAACGCCACGCCCGCCACGGCCAGGCCCGGCTGGAAGAGGCGACCCGACTGCGCCTCCTGCTGCCAGGCCGCCTGGCCGCCGGTCGCGTGATGCGTCATGCGCCAGGTCGCCTCGAATCCCTGCGGCGAGACGCGGCGCTCGTCGGGCGACCACCCCCCGGTGAAGGAAGGATGGGGCCAGTCCGAAGTGATCGCGATGCGCGTGTCGTCACCCACCGGCGCCACGCCGAAGGTGGTCGTGCCCAGGAGCTCCAGCGAGAGGTCGAACGGCAGCTTCTCGCCGGCGCGCGCGGGCGAGTACTCCCCGAGATCGGAGCGGATCGCGAAGCGCGGATCGGTGGCGCCACCGCCCTGGGTGGCCGGAGGCGTCGAGCGCACCTCGCGAATGCCGCGCGCGTCGCTTACCACCACCACGAGGTGCGCCTGCTTCCACACGCGCGTCCCCTCGCCGCTGGGGCGCGGCGGGGCCGGCCAGGCGAGCTCGCCGGTGAGCTGCAGCTTCGAGCGGTAGAGCCGGATCTTGTAGATGCCGCGGTGGCGCTCGTCCACGGGCAGGTGTCCCTGCACGCGAAGCGTTCGGGGAGCGATGTAGGCCGTGGGACACGCGCGCACCTTCTGCTCCGAGATCGTCTCGGCCTTGCCGCCGCGCTTGATCTCGCGCTCCTCGGTGAAGGTCTCCTCGCAGGCGAGCGCCAGCAGCGGCCCGGCGATCACCTGCGTGCCGGCGGTCTCGCGCGCGAACTGCTGCAGCACGCCCTCGGCGCGCACCCGCCGCTCGGCGACTTTGCCCTCGATGAGGGCGATGGGAAGCAGGATGGAGAGCGCCACGGCGGCGATGGCGATGCCTCGGAAGAGCAGGGGATGGGGTTTCATGGGTCCTCGTGGGGGATCGGTCCTGGGCACCAGCGTGCCGCGCGAATGTGGCGAAGGCCGGGAGAGAACCGGGCGGAATTGAGGCAGTGGGCCCCGTTGCCACTACAATGGCGCCCTAGGGCATTCCGGATCCGGGGAGGATCATGAAGAAGAGCCGATTGCTGGCCGCCGTGGGCGCGCTGGTCGTGTCCGCCGCTGCCCCGTTCGCACCCGCCGCGGTGCAGTTCATCCAGTCGCCGCCACTGACCAAGGTGGTGGATACGCCGGTGGGCGCCGTCGCCGGGGGCACCGTCCAGGTACCGATCATCACGTGGGGCGGCGACATCGCCACCATCTACGCCAACGGCAACGCCAAGGCCACGGCGCGGGACAGCATCTTCGGCAAGGCGGGGCTGAACCTGAACCTCGTGCGCGAGGACGTGTTCGCCAAGCAGGTCGGCGCCTACCTCTCCGGCAAGTCGCCCTACCTGCGCGGCACGATGGGCATGATCAACATGGCCGCCGAGGTGGCCTCCAGGGATCCGCGCACCAAGCCGGTGGTGATCTACCAGATGACCTGGTCGGCGGGGGGCGACGCGCTGGTGGTGAAGGGCGGCGTGAAGTCGGCCAAGGAGCTGAAGGGCAAGTCGGTGGCGGTCCAGGCCTACGGGCCGCACGTGGACTACCTCGCCAAGGTGCTCGCGGATGCGGGCCTGTCGATGAAGGACATCTCGGTGAAGTGGGTGGCCGACATCACCGGCAGCGGCAACGCGCCCGCCGCCGCGCTGCGCGAGGGCGGCGTCGACGCCGCCATGGTGATCATCCCCGACGCGATGGCGCTCACCTCGAACGGCACGGTCGGCACCGGGGCCGAGGACTCGGTCAAGGGCGCGCGCATCCTGCTCTCGACCAAGACCGCCAACCGCATCATCGCGGACGTCTACGCCGTGCGCTCCGACTACCTGCAATCCAACCGCGCGAGCGTGGAGCAGTTCGTGAGTGGCCTCTCGCAGGGGCACGAGGCGCTGAAGCAGCTGGTGGCGAACAAGGCCTCGCGCGCCGCCGATTACAAGAAGACGATGGGCGCCGCGGCGCAGATCCTCCTGGACAGCGCGCAGGCAGTGAGCGATGCCGAGGGCATGTACGCCGACGCCGAGTTCGTGGGGCTCGCGGGCAACAGGGAGTTCTTCGCCACCGCCAACAACCCGCGCGGCTTCGGCCAGCTCAACAAGGAGATCGGCGCCGCGTTCGGCACGATCGGGCTCGCCTCGCAGGCGGGGGCCCTGGACCAGGCGAAGTGGGACTACGGCAAGCTCGGCGGCGGCAGCTCGGCGCCCGCGGCCGCCCCGGTTGCGGAAGCCCAGCGCTTCGACTCGGCGAAGGTCGCCACGATCGTCGCCAAGCGCCAGCAGCAGGGCAACCTGGGCGAAGGCGAGCTCTTCTCGTTCGAGGTGCTGTTCGGACCCAACCAGGACAAGTTTCCGGCCGAGCTCTACGCCGACGCCTTCAAGAAGGTGGCAAGCCTCGCGAAGACCTACGGCGGCGCCGTGATCACGGTCGAGGGCCACAGCGATCCCATGGCGTACCTGCGAGCGCGCAAGGAAGGCGCCGCGCAGGTGGTGCTGGGGCGCACGCAGCAGTCGGCCAAGAACCTGAGCCTCGCACGCTCCGTGGCTGTGCGCGACAGCGTGGTCTCCTACGCCAAGTCCCAGGGCATCTCGCTCGACCCGTCGCAGTTCGCGGTGGTGGGGCACGGCATCGCCCAGCCCAAGAGCGGGATGTGCGGCTCCGAGCCGTGCGCGCCGAAGAACGAGCAGGAGTGGAAGAGCAACATGCGGGTCGAGTTCCGCATCATCCAGATCGAAGCCGAAGCCTCCGCGTTCAAGCCGCTCTGAGGTCGCCCATGCGGATCATCTCGATTGCCGGCGCCGCGCTTCTCGTCGCGGCGTGCCAGGAAGCCCCGCCCCCCGCGCCGCCGCCCAAGGCCGTGGCCAAGACGGCACCGGTGCCTGCGTCGCCCGTGCCGGCCAAGGCCGGCTCGCCCGGCGCTTCCGGGCGGATGACGCCCGGCTGGCCGCCGGCGAAGGAGGAAGCAGGCGGCGTCGCCGCCAACCTCTTCGCCAAGAACTACTACGTCGTGCTCGACGCCTCGGGCAGCATGAACGAGAAGGGGTGCTCGGGCGACCAGTCGAAGATCGCGGCCGCGAAGGAGGCGCTCAACGCCTTCGTGGACACGCTGCCGCCCGACGCGAACGTGGGCCTGCAGGTGTTCGACGGCCGGGGCATCAACGAATGGCTGGCGCTGGGCGTCAACAACCGGCCCGAGTTCAAGCGCCAGCTCGCCACCGTCAAGGCCAATGCCAGCACGCCGCTCAAGGGCGCGATCACCGGCGCGTACGCCAAGCTGCTCGGCCAGGGCGCGCGCCAGCTGGGATACGGCGAATACCACCTCGTGATCGTCACCGACGGCCACGCCGACCAGGGCCAGGACCCGACAGGCATCGTGAACAAGATCCTCAACGAGTCGCCGGTCGTGGTGCAGACGATCGGCTTCTGCATCGGCGAGAAGCATTCCCTGAACCAGGCCGGGCGCACGATCTACCGCGCGGCCGACAACGTCGCCGACCTGCGCCAGGGGCTCGCCGACGTGCTGGCGGAGGCGCCGCAGTTCACGGTGACCGAGTTCAAGAAGTAACGTGAACACGCACGCCAAGGTCGCCATCGTCCTGGTCGCGCTGGGCGTGTTCGGCATCGCCGGCTACAAGTTCGGCTGGCCGTACGTGCAGGAGCAGATCGACCTGCAGACCTCCGACGCGCGCGACATCAAGGCGAAGCTCGTGGTCGGCGTGGACAACTGGATCGGCTACTTCCCGCTGTGCTCCGGAGAGCTGCGCAAGCGCATGCGCGCCAAGGGCTACTCGCTGCAGTGCGACGACGACAAGGCCGACTATCCGAAGCGCATGCAGAGACTGAAGTCCGGGGAGCTGCAGCTGGCGGTGGCCACCATCGACAGCTACCTCCTGAACGGCGCCGATCCGGGCTTCCCGGGGACGATCGTCGCCGTGATCGACGAGTCCAAGGGCGGCGACGCGATCGTGGCGTGGAAGGACACCGTCGCCACCATCGAGGACCTGAAGAAGAAGCCCAACGTGCGCATCGCCTTCACGCCCGGCTCGCCCAGCGAGCACATGATCCGGGCCACGAGCGTGCACTTCGACGTGACCGGCCTTCGCGGGCGCAAGGACTGGCGCCGCGAGGCCAACGGCTCGCCCGACGCGCTGGAGAAGCTGCTCAGCAAGCAGGCCGACGTCGCTGTGGTGTGGGAGCCCGATGTCACGCGCGCGCTCTCCCAGCCGGGCGTGGTGAAGATCCTGGGCAGCGAGGACGTGGACAAGCTGATCGTGGACGTCCTGCTGGTCGGCCGGAAGTTCTCGCAGGACAACCCGGACGCCGTCGCGGCGCTGCTGCGCGAATACTTCGCCGTGATCCGCTTCTACCGCGAGGATCCCGCCCGCCTCGAGCAGGACTACGTCGAGGTGAGCAAGCTGCCGGTGGACAAGGCGAAGGCCTCGTTGAAGGGCGTGGCCTGGGTGAGCCTCTCGGACAATTTCCAGCAGTGGATGGGCGGGGGCGGCGGCGCCGAAGGGCTGGTCGACTCGATCCAGTCGACCGCGAAGATCCTGGTGGACAACGGCGACTTCAAGGCCAATCCCATCCCGGACAAGGATCCCTACCGCATCGTCAACCGCCAATTCCTCTCGCAGGCCTACCTGCAGGCCACCACCGGTGCCACGCCCGTGGCGGCGAACGCGCCGGCCGCGCAATCGCTCGGGCGCACCTTCAAGCCGCTCGAGGCCAAGGCATGGGGGGCGATGCGCGAGGTCGGCACCCTGAAAACATTGCCGGTGGTGTTCCAGAGCGGCACCGCGGAGCTCTCCATCGAGGGCAAGCAGGAGCTGGATGCCGCGATGGAAAACCTCAGGCACTATCCCAATTTCCGGGTCATCGTGAAGGGGCATACCGGCCTGCGCGGCACCCCCGAGGAGAACCTCAAGCTCTCCCAGGAGCGCGCCGAGTCGGTCGGGCGCTACTTGCAGGTGACCTATGGCGTGGACCCGAACCGGCTGCTCATCGTGGGCTACGGCTCCATGAAGCCGCTGCCGCAACTGCCCGACGAGTCCGAGCGCGCCTACGGCTACCGCCTGCCGCGCGTGGAGCTCTCTTTGGTGAGCGAAGTGCTCTAATCGCAGGACCATGGCCGCCCCGATGCCCGACCTCTCCAAGCGCGCCGTCGACATGGCGGTGCTCACCGGATCGCTGCAGCACCCGGCGGTGGTCTACCCCGCCGCGGCCGGCGTGATCGGCGGGCTGGGCGCGGCCTTGCTCACCGCCTCGCCGCTCATGATCGCCGGCGCAGCCGTGGGCGGTGGCGTGGCGGTGCTGGCCCTCGGGGTGAACTACCTCTTCCGGCGCGACTACTTCGCCACCCGCTACATCGAGGCGGCGCACCAGAACCTGGTCGAGTATCGCAAGGCGGTGCTGGAGGACCTCGTGCAGGAGCTGAACGCGGTGAAGGCGAAGGAAGCCATCGCGCAGCTCGAGCGCTTCGGCGAGAAGCTCGCCACCTTCGAGGACGTGCTGGACGACAAGCTCGGGCGCAAGGAGCTCACGTTCGCGCGCTTCCTCGGCATCGCGGAGCAGGTCTACCTCTCGGGAATCGACAACCTGCGCCAGGTCGCGGTCGCGCGCAAGAGCGCCGGCACCGTCGACGAGGCGTACATCCGCAGCCGCATCAAGCAGCTGAAGACCGGCGGCGGGGAGCTCTCCAAGGCGAAGAAGGACGAGCTCGCGAGCCTCGAGAAGCAGCTCGAGCTCGCCGCGAAGCATTCCGGCAGCGTCGAGACGCTGCTGGCCCAGAACGAGGCGGCGCTCGCGCAGTTCGACCAGGCGCTCGCCGCCGTCGCCGACATGAAGACCGGTTCGTCCAGCGTGAGCATGGAGACGGCGATGAGCGACCTGCAGCAGATCGCCAGCCGCGCCGGCGCATATTCCACAACGCAAGCCTAACGGAGGACATCCCATGACCACCGAAACCGTTGCCCCACAGCCGCAGAAGCTCGAAAGCGTCATGGGGTGGCTTGCCAACGTCGATGCCACGGTGCCGGCGCCGGCCGACCCGGAGATCGAGAAGCAGGCCGGGGCCGTGGTCGGAAACCTGCTCTCCACGCAAGCGACCGACGCCAACACCATCAGCCACAACCGCCAGGTGCTGGAGTCGATGGGGTCGGAGCTGCAGAAGGAGGCCGCGCGGCGCAGCCAGATGCTGAAGCAGCCGATCGGCAAGCTCTACAAGGACACCAACGAGGGCGGCGAGGTCGCCAATGCGCTGGTGAACCTGAAGCTCAAGGTGGAGGAGCTCGATCCCGGCAAGTTCGACTTCGAGCCCGGGTGGGCCACGCGCGCGATGGGCATGCTGCCCTTCGTGGGCACGCCGCTCAAGCGCTACTTCACCCGGTACGAGAACGCCTCCACGGTCATGGACGCGATCATCCGGTCGTTGCGCCAGGGCCGCGAGCAGCTCAATCGCGACAACATCACGCTCGCCGACGACCAGAAGGCGATGCGGGCGCTCACCGAGAAGCTCGACAAGGCGATCAAGCTGGGCCAGCTGATCGACGCCAAGCTCACCTCGCAGCTCGAGCGCGAGCTGGCGCCCGGGGACCCGCGCCATACCTTCGTGCAGACCGAGTGGCTCTTTCCGCTGCGCCAGCGCATCCAGGACCTGCAGCAGCAGATGGTGGTGAACCAGCAGGGCGTGCTCGCCATCGAGATGATCATCCGCAACAACGTGGAG
>Ga0111539_10000770_pt1 | contig 41689 bp, 47 predicted proteins | sample RhiMethybrSRZTD1_FD_79667 | JGI IMG/M metagenome (GOLD analysis project Ga0111539, IMG submission 79667) | Populus rhizosphere microbial communities from Tennessee, USA - Rhizosphere MetaG P. TD hybrid SRZTD1 (version 2) (version 2) | ecosystem: Host-associated > Plants > Roots > Rhizosphere >... | reverse complement strand
GACACGATGCCGACCAGGCGGTCGTTGGCGTCCACGACGGGCAGGCGCCGGACCTGGTGCTCGCTCATGAGCTCGGCGCCCTCGGCCGTCGTCATGTCGGGGTTGGCGAAGATCACGTCGTCGGTGGCGATGTCCTCGACCGTGCAGTCGAAGTCGCCGTCGGCCACGGCGCGCACGACGATGTCGCGGTCAGTGACCATGCCGATCACGCGTCCGTCCTGGACGACAGGCACGGAGCCTGCATCCTCCTCGCGCATGATGCGGGCGGCCACCTGGATGTCGTCGGTCGGCTTCACCGTCTTGGGGTTCGGGGTCATCACGTCGCTGATCTTCATTGCGGCCTCCTGTTGGAAGCCCGTTCGACCCCGGCCGCGGGGGCACGTTCACCTGGGCGAGGCCGCTGATGCTGCTCACGACGTTGTTGGGCCCGACTTCCTTTCGCTGGGTTCGGGCATAGGGCTCCGGTATTCTGCCTCAGGAGAACACCGACGGAGGCCGGATGGACGAGAAGCGGATCGGCGAGCTGGTTGGCGAAGTGAAACAGCGTCGCCTCGCGCGCCGGGCCTTCATCCGCGCGATGCTCGCCGCCGGCCTCACGCTGCCGATGGCGGGCACGCTGCTGATGAACGCCGGGGTCGCGTCCGCAGCGCCTGCGCGGGACTACAAGCCACGCAAGCGTGGCGGCGGCGGGCACCTCAAGCTGCTCATGTGGCAGGGCCCCACCCTGCTCAACCCCCATTTCGCCGCCGGGACCAAGGACGTCTATGGCGCGCGGCTCTTCTACCAGTCGCTCGCCGAATGGGACATGGACGGCAACCTCATTCCGATCCTCGCCGCCGAGCTGCCCACGGTCCAGAACGGGGGCATCGCGCCAGATGGGCTGTCGGTTGTCTGGAACCTTCGCAATGACGTGAAATGGCACGACGGCCGGCCGTTCACCGCCGACGACCTGGAGTTCAACCAGGAGTACGCCTCCGATCCGGCCGCCGCCACCGTCACGATCGGCATCTACGACAAGGTCCGCGTCGAGAAGCTGGGGGCGCACAAGGTGAGGCTGCGTTTCGGCCACCCCACGCCCTTCTGGGCGGAGGCTTTCGTCGGTGCCCGCGGGATGATCATCCCGAAGCACCACTACGACGCGTATCGCGGCGCCAAGTCGCGCGATGCGCCGGCCAACCTCAAGCCGGTCGGCACCGGCGCGTACAGGTTCGTCTCGTTCGTTCCCGGGGACATGCTGCGCGCGGCCATCAACGCGGACTACTACGAGGACAATCGCCCCCATTTCGACGCGGTCGAGATGAAGGGTGGCGGGGACGCGGTCTCCGCGGCGCGAGCGGTGCTCCAGACCGGCGAATTCGACTATGCGTGGAACGTCCTCGTCGAGGACGAGATCCTCAGGCGCCTCGAGGCGGGCGGCAAGGGGCGCGTCAGCATCACGCCGGGCGGAAATTGCGAGTACGTCGTGCTCAACACCACCGATCCCGGCACCGAAGTCGACGGCGAACGCGCGAGCATCAAGACGACTCACCCGGTCTTCTCGGACCGCGCCGTGCGCGACGCCTTCAAGCTGCTGATCGATCGCCAGTCCATCGTGCAGCACGTGTTCGGGCGAACCGGGGTGCTGACCCCCAATTTCCTCGAGAACCCGAAGCAGTACCGCTCGCCCAACATCAAGTGGGAGTTCAACGTCGACAAGGCCAACGCCCTGCTCGACCAGGCCGGCTGGCGGCGTGGCGCGGGCGGCCTGCGCGAGAAGGGCGGGCGCAAGATGAAGTTCGTCTTCCAGACCTCGACGAACGCGCCGCGCCAGAAGGTGCAGGCGATCATCAAGCAGTCGTGCCAGAAGGCGGGCATGGAGCTGGAGCTCAAGTCGGTCGTGGCCTCGGTGTTCTTCTCGACCGACCCCGGCAACAACGACACCTACCTCAAGTTCTACGCCGACATCGAGATGTTCACGACCGCCGGCAACGCGGATCCGGAGCTGCAGATGCGCAACTTCACCTCCGCCAACGTCCCGCAGAAGCACAACAAGTGGGGCGTGCAGAACGCCGCGCGCTGGCGCAACGCCGAGTACGACGCCACCTTCCGCGCCGCCCAGTCCGAGCTCGACTCCGCGAAGCGCGCCGCCCTCTTCATCCGGATGAACGACCTGCTGGTGACTGATGGCTACATCCATCCCATCGCCAACCGGCCTGGAGTGGCCGCCCTGGCGAAGAACCTTCGCGCCCAGCTGAGCTCGTGGTCCTCGGACGTCTTCCTGATCCAGGACTGGTATCGGGAGGGGTAGCATGGCCTGCATCCCACACGCACGAGGACGTCCATGAAAATCCTGCTCGCCGCCGACGGTTCGCCCTGCACCGAGGCGGCAGCCCGGCACGTCGTCGCCCACCTCGATTGGTTCGCCAACCGGCCGGAGGTGCACGTCCTGCACGTCACCGCCCCGGTCCCGTCCCGCATCGCGACGGGCGTGGCCGCGGTCGCCGGCCGCGCCGCCGTCGAGGACTACCACCGCGAGGAAGGCGAGGCGGCGCTCGCCGTCGCGGTCAAGGTGTTCCGCGAGGCGGGCGTGGCCTGCGAGGCCTCGTGGACGGTGGGAGAGGTCCCGGCCGAGCTCGATCGCTACGCGCGCCGCCACGCGATCGACCTGCTGGTCATGGGCTCGCGCGGGCATGGCGGCCTGACGGGCGTGGTGCTTGGTTCGGTCACCGCGAAGTGCCTCGCCACGCTCCAGCTCCCGATCATGGTCGTGCGGTGAATCCGGTTGGGTGCCGACGGGCGTCCAACCTGCTGACCACTCGAGGAGTCCCCATGCCCCTGCACCTCCTGTTCGCCGCCGTCCTGCTCGCCGCCTCCCTGCCCGTCCGCGCGGCCGACTCGGCCGAGGCTCAGGTGGACAACGACCGCTTCGTGGCCGGGGGCCTGGTGCGGCAGACCAAGCCCGTGGAGGGCGACCTTTTCGGGATCGGGGGCAACGTCGACGTCATTGCAGGCGTGCAGGGCGATGCGGTGCTGGTCGGCGGGGACGTCCGCGTGCGCGACAGCGTGGCGCAGGGTCTCTTCGCTGCCGGCGGCAACGTGCGCCTCGAGGCTACGGTCGGCCGCAATGCACGGATAGCCGGCGGGAATGTGGAGATCGCTTCGACAGCCAACATTGCCGGCAACCTGTCGGTGGCCGGCGGCACCGTGGAGATCCGTGGTCCCGTGGGCGGAAACGTGCGCGCCGCCGCCGGCGACGTGCTGATCGACGGCCCCGTCGCGGGCGACGTGCGCATCGCGGCGGGCTCGCTGGAGCTCGGCCCGAATGCCCGCATCGGCGGCAAGCTCGTCCACCACGGGCCCGAAAAGATCCGGCGCGATCCGGCTGCGCAGGTCGCGGGCGGGATCGAGCGCGGTCCGGCCCGCGGCCTGAAAGGCGAGGAGCGGCACGGCGTTGGCCCCAGGATCGGCGGTTGGCTCTGGTCACTGGGGCTCATCGCGCTCGCCGGCTTCATCGCGGGTGTCTTTCCCGCGGGCTCGCGCAGCATGGGCGATGGCCTGCGCAACGATCCGGGCATCGGCCTGCTGCTGGGGTTCATCGCGCTGGTGTGCGTCCCGATCGCCGCGGTCGTCCTGATGGTCACCATCATCGGCATCCCGCTGGCGCTGGCGGTGCTGCTGCTGTACTTCCTCATGTTGATCGTGGGATACGCGGCCGTGGGCGTAATGGTGGGCGATGCCGCCCTCGCACGGTTGCGCTCGCAGGATTCGGCGCGTGTCGGCTGGCGCGTCGGCGCCGCCATGGCCGCGATGCTGGCGCTGGCGCTCTTGAGCCGCATCCCGGTCGTCGGCGGACTGGTGATCTTCGTGGTGCTGCTCGCGGGCCTGGGCGCGATCGTGCTCGCCGTCCGTGCCCGCACTTCCTCGCCACCGACCCAGGGGCAACCTGCGTAACTCGAGCAGGCGCTCAGGGAATCGAGGCCGGGTACACGCCGGCCCAGGCGGCCGCGAACGCCGACGTCACATCACGCGGGAATAGCGCGCGCGCTGTTCCGCGGCGCGGAGGTAGCGGTCGAACACCATGCACACGGCCCGCACCAGCAGCCGTCCGCGCGGCGTCACGTGGATCCAGCCCTCCTCCAGCTCGACCAGGCCGTCGGCGGCGAGGCGCTCGAGGTCGGCGAGCTCGGTCGCGAAGTAGCTGTCGAAGTCGACCAGGTACGCGAGCTCGATCGACTCCTTGGCGAGCGAGAAGTGGCACGCGAGCGACTGGATCACCGCGCGCCGGATGAGGTCGTCGGGCTTGAGCTCGAGGCCGCGCAACACCGGCAGCTTCCCGGCGTCGAGCGCCGCGTAGTACTTGTCGAGCGTCTTCACGTTCTGGACATAGGTGGGGCCCACCTTGCCGATGGCCGACACCCCCAGGCCGACCAGGTCGCACTCGCCGCCGCTGGAATAGCCCTGGAAATCGCGCGTGAGGCGGCCCTGGCGCTGCGCCACCGCGAGCTCGTCGCCAGGCTTGGCGAAGTGGTCCATGCCGATGTGCACATAGCCCGCCTCGCACAGCCGCGCGATCGCCGTGCGCATGAGCTCGAGCTTCAGTTCGGGTGCCGGCAGGTCGGCCTCGACGATGCGCTGCTGCGGCTTGAACATGGAGGGCAGGTGCGCATAGGAATAAAGGGCGATGCGGTCCGGGTCGCACTCGATCACGCGCTCCAGCGTTTCGCCGAAGCCGGCCAGCGTCTGCTTCGGCAGCCCCAGGATCAGGTCCATGTTGATCGAGCGGAAGCCGTTGGCGCGGCCCGCGTCGATCACCGCTCGCGTCGACTCGATGCTCTGGATGCGGTTGACCGCGCGCTGCACCTCCGGCGCGAAGTCCTGCACCCCGATCGACAGGCGGTTGAACCCGAGGCGCGCGAGGGACGCGATCCGGTCGGGGCCCGCGCGGCGCGGGTCGATCTCGATCGCGTATTCCCCGTCGGCCTCGAACGTGAAGAGCTCCCGCAACCGGGCGACGAGCCGCGCGGAGTCTTCCTCGGACAGGAACGTGGGCGTGCCGCCGCCCCAGTGCATCTTGGTCACGCGACGCTCGCCCTCGAGGGACCTGGAAACCAGCTCGGCCTCGCGCAGCACGTAGCCGGTGTACTTGCGGGCCTTCTCCCGGTCCTTCGTCGCGATCTTGTTGCACGCGCAGTAGAAGCACAGGGTGTCGCAAAACGGGACATGGACGTACAACCCCAGCGACCTCCCCGCCCCGCCGATGCTGCCGCGGCCCAGCCAGCCGGCGTAGGACCCGGCGTCGAAAGAGTCGACGAAGCGGTCGGCTGTAGGATAGGAGGTGTAACGGGGCCCGTTGCCCCCGTACTTGACCAGCAGCGGCGTATCCACCACCACGGGGGATACGGGTTGCGAAATCGAGCCCTCGCAGGACCTTGCAGAAGCGTTCATGCCCTCCACTATTCCGGACTCCGAGCCCGGGCGTTTGATCGACGTCAAATCCGGCGGTCCCGGTGAGCCCGGCGGCCGGGCCGACGGGCCGGCGGCCGAGATCCTGCTCTTCCCGGCGATCGTGGTCGGGCTCTGCGCCATCTTCGTCGCGGTTGCGTCCGCGCTCGCCGGCTGGCACCGGGACCTGATGCTGCTGATCGCGGCCGGGATCGGCGGCCTCCTGCTCGTCCCCGCGATGGTGCTGCTGTTCCGCATGCGCCGGCAAAGCGGCGCCATGGTGCGCCAACTCCAGGGCGCCCAGGCGCGGGTCGGGGGCATCGTGGAGTCGGCGATGGACGCCATCATCACCATCGACACCGCGCAGCGCATCGTGCACTTCAACGCCGCCGCCGAGGCCGCGTTCCGCTGGCCCCGGCGCGCGGTCATCGGCGAGCCGATCGAGATGCTGATTCCCGAGCGCTTCCGCGCGGTGCATCGGGCGCACGTCGAGCGCTTCGCCTCGACCGCGGTCACCTCGCGCGGCATGGGCGCGCAGACGGTGCTCTTCGGCCTGCGCGCCGACGGCACCGAGTTCCCGATCGAGGCCTCGATCTCGCAGCACGAGGAAGGGGGTGTCAAGCTCCTCACCGTGATCCTGCGCGACATCACCCGCCGGATGGACTCCGAGCAGCAGTTGATGCGCGGCGAGTCGCGCCTGCGCGGGATCCTCGACTCGGCCATGGACGCCATCATCACCGTGGATGACCGCCAGCACATCGTGCTCTTCAACGCCGCGGCCGAGACGGTGTTCCGCTGTCCGCGCGAGCAGGCCATGGGCGCGCCGCTCGACTGGTTCATCCCCGCGCGCTTCCGCGAAGGCCACCGCGACCTGGTGCTGCGTTTCGGCGAGTCCGTCGAGACGTCGCGCCGCATGGGACACGCGCGCGTGGTGATGGGGCTGAGGCGCGATGGCGAGGAGTTCCCCATCGAGGCGTCGATCTCGCACACCGCCGAGGACGGGCAGAAGTTCTACACCGTGATCCTGCGCGACGTGACCGAGCGGGTGCGCGCCGAGACCGCGCTCAAGCGCTCGCAGGAAGAGATCCAGAGCCTCGCCCTCGCCGCCAGCACCGCGCGCGAGCAGGAGAAGAGCCGCATCGCACGCGAGCTGCACGACGAGCTGGGGCAACAGCTCACCGCGCTCAAGATCGACCTGGGCTGGCTGCGCCAGAACGGGGGCCGGGAATCGCCCGAGCGGGTCGCCAAGATCGAGTCGATGCAACACCTGCTCGACTCGACCGTGGCCTCCGCGCGCCGGATCTCCGCCGACCTGCGCCCGCTCATGCTCGACGACCTGGGGTTGGTCGCCGCCTGCGAATGGCTGGTGCAGAACTTCACCCAGCGCACCGGAATCCCATGCGAGCTGGTGATGGGCAAGGGCGAGCTCGACCTCCCGGATCCCCACGGCACCACGGTCTTTCGGGTGCTGCAGGAAAGCCTCACCAACGCCGCGAAGCACTCGCATGCGACCCAGATCGAGGTCGCCCTGGAGCGCGAAGGCGACACCATCGTGCTCACCGTGAGCGACAACGGAACCGGCTTCGCGCCCCAGGCCGGAGCCAAGCCCGGCTCCTTCGGCCTGCTCGGGCTGCGCGAGCGCGCCTACCACCTGGGCGGCACGGCGGCCATCGACAGCGCGCCGGGCAAGGGCACGCGCGTCGAGCTGCGCATCCCCGCGCCGCAGGAGCCGCCCGCATGATCCGGCTGGTGCTCGCCGACGACCACACCATCGTGCGCGAGGGCCTGAAGGGGCTGCTCGCGGCCGCCGGCGACCTGGACGTCGTGGGCGAGGCGAGCGACGGGCACGAGGTGATGGAGCGCGTGCGCAGCCTCGACTTCGACGTGCTGCTGCTCGACATGTCGATGCCGGGACGCAGCGGCATCGAGCTGATCCGCCTGGTGCGCGCCGAGAAGCCGAAGCTGCGCGTCCTCGTGCTCTCGATGCACGAGGAGAACCAGTACGCGGTGCGCGCGATCCGCGCCGGCGCCTCGGGCTACCTCACCAAGGAAAGCGCCTCGCGCCAGCTGGTCGAGGCGATCCGCAAGGTGGCGGGCGGCGGCGCGTTCATCAGCGCGGAGGTGGCGCAGCAGCTCGCGCTGGGCGCGATGCCCGATGCCAAGGGCCCACCGCACACGGCGCTCTCCGACCGGGAGTTTCAGATCTTCCGCATGATCGCCGATGGCCATGCGGTCTCGGACATCGCGGGGCGGCTCAACCTCTCGGTCAAGACCGTCAGCACCCACAAGTCCAACATCCTGCAGAAGATGAACATGAGCACGCAGGCCGAGCTCATCCGCTACGCCATCACCCATCGCCTCGTGGACGAGCCCGGCGACCGGGGTTGATCCGGCGCAAATTCGCCCCCAGGTCCAAGGGGAGAATTGCACCATGAGCCTCCTCTTCCCCGCCCCGTCCGCCGATTTCGACCACCCCATCGACATCCTCGACGGCTGCCACGAGCGCATCCTGCGCAACTGCGGCCTGGTCGAGCGGATCGCCGCGCACGTGGCCGCGAAGGGCCCCGACGAGGACGCGCGCGTCGCGGCCGCGAGCGTCATCCGCTACTTCGACACGGCCGGCGCGGACCACCACCGCGACGAGGAGCAGGACCTCTTCCCGGCGCTGCAGCACCACGCTCCCTCCGCCGAGCTGAACGCGGTCTTCGCGCTCCTCTTCAAGCTGCGCGTCGACCACCGCAAGCTCGATGCCCTCTGGAAAGACATGCGCGCGCGCCTTGCGTGCATCGTCGATGGCCGCGACGGCGACCTCTCCCCCGCCATCGCGGCGCATTTCCACGCCGCCTACCGTCAACACATCTCGCTCGAGGAGGCGGAGCTCCTGCCGCTCGCGCGCCGCGTCCTCGAGCCGCGGATCGTGGCGGCCGTCGGCGGCCGCATGGCCGCGCGCCGCGGCGTCGCCGCCTGAAACCGGGTCAGCCGGGCTTGCCGTCCACGCGCGCGCGCGTGAGCACGGGCCAGTAGCGCACGAAGTAGAGCGCGAACGCCGCGCTCCAGAGAAGCCCGGACGCGACCACGGTCTCCAGGTAGAGCGACGAAGCCGAGAGGCCGCCCACCACGCGCGTCAACGCCGCGAGCTGCACCAGCACATAGCCGGCGACCTCGTAGCCGTCCGCCTCGAGCGCGCGGCCCGTATGGCCCCGCGCGGTGCGCGTCATCATGCCGAGGGTCATGCCGCCGATGACGCCGATCGTCAGCGCGTGGATGGCGAGCGGCTCACCCACGACGCCCCAGGCCGCGAGGCCGCGCAACGCGAGGTGGACGACGACCCAGGCGTAGGCCGCGTGGAGCACCCAGACGAGGGGCGTGCCCAGCGTGCGCCAGGGACGCCACAGCCAGAGGCGCGCCGCATGCGCCACGGCCGCCGCCAGGGCGAGCAGCGCGAGCGGCGTCCCGCCCACGCCGGCCACGTCGAAGGCGAGCAGCCCGAGGAGGCTGCCGAGCGCGGCCTTCTCGATCCACGGCTTGCGAGACGCACCAGCGCCCGGCACGCCGTTATTGGTGAACATCGGGATCACGCGCCCGGCGATCACCGCCACGATGAAGAGCACGATGTCGAGACCGGCCTGCAGGCCCACGCGCCCCGAGCCCGCGACGATGCCGGCGCCGGCCAGGTGGAAGGCGAGCACCGCCGCCGAGGCCGCGACCAGCAGCGCCACGAAGAAGTAGTTGCGACGGTTGCCGCTCGCGAAGAGCGGCACGCCGATTCCCACCGCCACCGCGAGAGGAAAGAGCGCGTTGACCGCCGCGGCGGTGAGCGTGAATGGCGTGAACACGAGCACGCGGCCGGCGATCCAGAGCAGCGCGATCGCGGCAAGCGCGGCTCCGGTGGGTGTGTCGCGCTGGCTCCAGTTGCGCACCGCCGTGAAGAGGAAACCGGCCACCACGGCGAAGGCGAAGCCGAAGAGCATCTCGTGGCCGTGCCAGGCGGGCCCGCGCAGGACCATCGCCGGCAAGGCGCCCGCATACTGCAGCACCCACAGCGGCACCGAGATCGCGGCGAAGGCGGCCGCGAGGAGGTAGAACGGCCGGAAACCGAGCGCCCAGAGCGCGAAGCGAGGCGGCGCGGCGCTCAGCGCAGGACCCTGAGCAGTGCGAGCTTCACGCCCGACGCCGCCGCCGCCTTCTCCACCGCCTCGAGCGCGGCCTCGGGCGACCGGATGCGGGCATCGAGCGCGAACGAGAGCGCGGGCGGCGATTCGGCCGCGCGCACGCTCGCCGCTACCACGCCGGGCACCCGCGCCGCGGCCCGGCGCGCCACGGGCACGAAATCGGCCGGTGCCCCGCGCCCGTTCACCTCCGCGAACACCATCACCTGTCCGCGATCGGCCGCCCGCGTCACCACTTCATGGTCGTATGCGGCGGCCACCTTGTCCTCGACGCAGACGCCGCACGCCTGCGCCGATGCCGCCGCGAGCGCGCAGCTCGCAGCCAGGGCCGCAAGTGCAAGCCGTCTCACTTGCTCCCTCCCGCGCCCGCGGGCTTGGGCGCCGAAGCGGTCTCGCCCGGATGCCGCGCAGTTCCCGGCGCCGCCGGCTGTGGCTGCGACTTGCCGCGCGGCTGGATGTTGGCATCGGCCCACTTGAAGTAGGCCAGGTAGGCGCGGATCTCCGCCTCGTCGGCGTTCTGGTTGGGCATCGGCACCTTGTACTTCGCGAGCAACTCCTTCGCGACCGGATCGGTCTTCGCCATGCCTTCCGGATCCTTCATCCAGCGGATGAACCACGCATCGTCGCGCCGCTTGGTCACCAAGTGCAGGTCCGGACCCATCTTGTCGCCGCCTGCGATCGAGTGGCAGGCGAGGCACTTCGACTCGAACGCGAGCTTGCCCTGCACCGCCGCCGCGTCCGTGGGTGCCGCGGTCGCGGGAATGTTGTGGTGCTCGTGGTCCCCGCCGCCGCCTTCGGCCGCGCCGCCCGCGTCGATGATGCCGACCGCCCCCAGCGAGGCGTTGGCGAAGTGGTGGTCGACCATGATGTACTTGCCCGCTTCCGGAATCATGAACTCGACGATCGCGCTCGAAGACGAGCCCAGCAGAACCGTCTGCATGCCGCGGAACTGGTTGTCCGGGTTGCCGTCCCACCACACGCGGTCGAAGATCGTGCCCACCACGTGGAAGCTCGACGTGTTCGAAGGGCCCACGTTCAGCACGAACAGGCGCACGCGCTCGCCCGCCTTGGCGGGCAGGGGCTTGTCGACGAAGCCGTTGTAGCGCCCGTTGAACACCGTGAACGTGGGCGCCTTCGCGCGCACGCGCACGCCGTCGATCACGTAGAGCGGCACGCCGTCCACCTGGCGCTTCTGCGGATCGGGCTTGGTGTAGAACTCGCTCTGCACGATGGCGTACTCGCGGTCGACCTTGGTCGGATAGCCCCCGCGGGGCTCAACGATCATCATCCCGTACATGCCCGATGCGATGTGCTCGAGCACCATAGGCGTGCCGCAGTGGTACATGTACACGCCCGGGTAGTTGGCGGTGAACTCGAACGAGATCGTCTGCCCCGGCGCGATCGAGCGGTACTTGTCGCCCGGGGAGACCATCGCCGAGTGGAAGTCCATGGAGTGCATCATCGGCGCCGCGGTCACGCGCACGCCCGGCACCGGCTCGTCGGAGCGGTTGCTCATGGTGAACTTGATGCGGTCGCCGACGCGCGCGCGCACCACGGGTCCGGGAACGGTGTCGCCGAAGGTCCAAGCCGAGAACTTCACCCCGGGCGCGATCTCGATCACCTTGTGCGTCGTGTCCAGCCGCACCTCCTTCACCGCGGAGCTGTCGAGGGGCTTGAGCGTCGCGTCCATCGACAGCGACGCGCCCTGCGCGAAGGCGCCGGTGTGCCGCTCCTGGGTCACCTGCGCGGGCGGCGTCCTGAAATCCATCTTCTTCACGTCGTAGGCATCGGCGGCGCTCTCCGCGCCTGCCGCCGTGGCGGGCCTTTCGCGTTGCTCGGATCCGCGGCCCTGCCACTCGCATGCGCATAGCGCGACAAGGACGAGGGCAAGGGGGATTACGCGCGCGATCGGGCCGGCGGCTGCGAACATGGTTCATCTCCTGGGAGCGAAGCGGGTGGGACTGTGGAGCCGGTGGGACGGCTCCGGATGACGGCGAATGCGACCGCGGCGATGAACAGCGCGATCGCCGCGGCGTTGAGCATGCCCCCGAGCGCGCGCATGGCGGGATCCACGCCGCCCGTGGCGAGCCGCAGGACCAGCGAGGCGTGCAGCAACGCGAGCGGGACATAGAAAAAGGGCTGGAAGCGGGGGGAGCGCCTGAGCACCACCGGAACGATGAGCGGGGCGTGCGCGAGGATCATCGAGAACACGAAGCCCAGCCCGAGCGCATGCAGCGCAACGTCGCGGTCCATCGGCGCGAGCGCCCAGGCGCCTCCCGCCACGGCGAGCCAGGCGTAGCCGCCCAGCAGGGCGATCGCGGCGTAGCGCGCGAAGCCCCCGGTCGCGAGCGTATGCCGCGCGATGTCGAAGACGGCCAGCCACGCGGCGATGGCGCACAGCACGATGCCGTAGGCGAGCGGGCCCCAGCGGCCGCCCGGGATCGTGGCGAAGGCGGCGAGCAACAGCAGCACGGCCAGCGCGACCAGCAGCCGCGCGGCCGCCGGCGGGCGCCGCGCGAGACGCGTGAGCTCGAGGCGCTCGGCCGCGATCGTGAGCACGAGGAAGGCGAACCACCAGGCCGGGGCGGCACTGGCGAATCCGGTCGCGAGGAGGAGGCTGCCGACCGCCCAGGCAACCGCCGCCACCGCGAGCAGGACCGTATGCAACGCGGGCTGGCGGCGCGCGATCGCCACGCTCGCCGCGAAGAGCAGCAGCGGCGCCACGATCCACAGCACCAGCGCCTCGCGGTAGAAGCCCGCCAGGAGCAGGATGGTACCGGCGCCCGAAGCGAACGGCGCCGCATAGGCGAGCCGTCCGCCGAGGGCCACTGCGCGCTCGAGCGAGATGACCGTGCCGAGGAACCCGCTCACCATCACCGCACCATGGAAGGCGGCGGCCGACGGCAACGGAATCGGCAGGCCCAGGCGCAACAGGCCGCCCGCGAGCCCACTCACGAGCGCGGTCGCGGCGAGCAGCAGCAGCGCAATGCGTATCCGGGCGTTCAACTCCAGCCCATGGCCGCGCGCGCGGACTCGCTCATCCTCTCCGGAGTCCACGGCGGGTCCCACACCAGGTCCACATCCACCGGTGCGGACTCTCCCAGCTCGGCGCGCAGCTCGTGGGCGATCTCGTCGATGATGAACTCCGATACCGGGCATGCCGCCGAGGTCATGGTGACGCGCACGTGCGCGCCTTCCGGCCCGGCCTGCACCGAGTAGACCAGGCCCAGCTCGACCACGTCGAGGGCCATCTCCGGATCGATCACGCGATGCAGTGCGCGGGCGAGGCGCTCCTCGAGGATTGGGTCGCCGGTGTACTCGAATCGCTTTTCCATCGTCACGCGGCCTGCGGTTGGAAGTGCAGGATGTGGGCGAGCGCGCGGTGGTTCTGCACCAGGTCGGCGAGCGTGCACTCGTCGAGCACTGCGTAGAAGGCGGCGAGCGCGGAGTCGAACAATCCGGCCAGGCGGCAGACGCGGCCGATGGCGCAATGGCCGCCTTCACGGAAGCACTCGGCGGGGATGCTCTCCCCCTCGGTGAGGCGCACCAGCGCTCCGACGTTGATCTCGCGCGGCGCCCTGGCGAGGGCCAAGCCCCCACCCCGGCCGCGCGTGTTCACCAGCAGACCCTCGCGTCCCAACATATGGACGACCTTCACCAGGTGGTTCTCCGAGATGCCGAAGGCCGTCGCCACCTGCGCGATCGTGGCCCGCCCCTGCGGGGCGGTCGCCACGAAGATGAGCACGCGCAGGCTGTAGTCGGTGAAGGCGGTGAGCTTCACCTCAATCGGCCGTTCCCGGCTGGGTACCGGCCACGATCTCGGTCTTCTTCCCGCGCGGCGGCAGCAGCAGCTTGAGCGCGTAGATCGCGAGAGCGACGGCCCCGAGCGAGAACACGATGTCGCCCGGCACCCGCAGCCACACCAGCCCCTCCATCACGCCGGAGTGCACGATCTCCGCCGAGCGCGCGTACCAAAGCCCCGTGGTCACGCTGTGCCACGCCTGGTAGATCCCCGCGGGCAGCAGCGACATGAAGACCATCATCGCGAGCCCGATGTTGAGCCCCCAGAAGGCAGGCGCGAGGATCGTGTCGGCATGGCGGCTGCGCTCGTACAGGCCCCTCAGGCAGAAAAGCAGCAGGCCGATGCCGAGCATGCCGTAGACCCCGAAGAGCGCGGCGTGCCCGTGCGCGGGCGTCATGTTGAGCCCCTGCACGTAGTAGAGCGAGGCCGGCGGGTTGATCGCGAAGCCCAGCAGCCCCGCGCCCACGGTGTTCCAGAATCCCACCGCGACGAAGCACATGATCGCCCAGCGGTAGGCCTTCAGCCAGGGCGCAGCCTGGCTGTTGCGGTAGTTGCGCCAGGCCTCCACGCCCAGCATCGTGAGCGGCACCACCTCGAGGGCCGAGAACACCGCGCCCACCGCGATCACCGAGGTCGGCGTGCCGGTCCAGTACAAATGGTGCAGCGTGCCGAGGATGCCGCCGAACAGGAACACGATCGTCTCGGCGACGATGGCACGGTTGGCGCTCGCGGCGGCCACGAGGCCCAGGCGCGTGAAGAGCAGCGCGATCACCGCGGTGGCGAAGACCTCGAAGAAGCCCTCCACCCACAGGTGGACCAGCCACCACCTCCAGTACTCGATCATCGCGTAGTGCGTGTGCTGCCCCCAGGTGAGCGAGGCGGCGTAGAAGAGCCCGATGCAGGTCGCCGACAGGAACACCATCGCCACCAGGCCGCGCGTCTCCGAGGCTTTGCGCAACGCGGGCCACAGGGCGCGCCCGAGGAGCGCCAGCCAGATGAGCAGCCCCGCGAAGAGACCGATCTGCCACATGCGTCCCATGCTGGTGAATTCCAGGTTCTGCGCGCCGAACCAGAAGGTGAAGTCGAAGCCCTGGCGCTGCAGCGTGCCGATCCAGCCGGTGGCGATCGATCCCACCACGATGGCGACCAGCGCGTAGAAGAGCACATCGACGCCCAGCTTCTGGAATTTCGGCTCGTGCCCCGAGAGGAGCGGCGCGATGTAGAGGCCGGTGGCGAGCCAGGCGGTGGCGATCCAGAAGATCCCCACCTGCGTGTGGATGGTGCGGCTCGTCGTGTACGGCAGGAAGTCGGAGAGCGGGAACCCGAAGAAAGCGTTGCCCTCGACCGCATAGTGGGCGGTGATCACCCCTGCCACGATCTGCAGGAGCATCAGGCCGATCACGACGAAGAAGTACTTGCGCGTCGCCTTCATCGACGGCGTGGGCACGGCATTGATGAGCGGATCGCGCTCCGGGATCGTCGGGTCCGGGTGGCCGCCATGGGCGCCCTGGTACCACACCATCGCGGCGATGCCGGCCAGCAGCAGGATGATGCTCACGATGCTCCACATCGCGGCGCTGCCCGGCAGCGTGTTGCCGACCAGCGGCTCGTGCGGCCAGTTGCTGGTGTACGAGAGCCCCGTCTCACCCGGGCGATCGGTGGACGCCGACCACGACGACCAGAAGAAGAAGCCGGAGAGCGCCTTGCGATCCTCGGCGCGGGGCAGCGCGTCGGGCGTCATCGCGTATTGGCCGCGCAGTTTCGCGTAGGCGGGCTCCTTGCCGAAGAGGCCGGTGTAGTGCGCCGCCACCTCCGCGATCGCCGTGGCGCGCTCGGCCGACACGGTCACCGTGTTGCGCGTTGCGTCGTAGGTGTTGAGCCGCATCTCACGTTTGACCACCGCGTCGACGGCGGCGCGCTCGCCCAGGGCGAGCGCTTCATACGGAGCGGCGTGCATCTTCCGCGCGAGGATGTCGCGCAGCACGACCGCCTCGCGATGCAGCCAATCGGCCGACCAGTCCGGCGCCACATAGCTGCCATGGCCCCACACCGTGCCCAGCTGCTGGCCGCCGGCGGCGAGCCAGGCGCGTTGCCCTTCCTTCAGCTCCGCGGCCGTGAAGAGCGTCCCGCCCCCCGCGACCTTCACCTCCGGATAGGGCGGCGCGGCCAGGTAGATCTCCCTTCCCAGCCAGCCCAGCACTGCGAAAGACAGCACGAAGATCACGCCGAGCGTGGTCCACAGCTTGCGAGTCGCGTTCATGAGGGATTCCTCGTCTCTCTCGATCGATGTTTATAGGTGTATAGGCTATGCACCTTCAAGGGCGAAGGGTTGACGGGCGTCAAACGGATCGCTCGCCGCCTGCCTAGGACTTGATCCGGATCATGGCCGGAGCGGGTTTCCCGGCTCCGAGAGCTCGCAGGTCGAAAGCCGCGGCGGTCTCGCCGCGCGGCAGGAAGCAACCCGGACCGAAGCCGCCGCAGGAGAGACTGCCGCCGGCGGCGGCGTGGCAGTCCTGACACTGCCCGATGCGTCCGGAACCGATCACTCCAAGGACCGCGGTCTCGAGCATGGTGAACCCTCCTTCGTTCATTGGTATGCGACGCACGATTCGCAGATCGTGCCGGTCACGTCCTTGCGCAGGTGCGCAGCCCGCAGCTTCACGAACTCGGGGCTGTTCCACCCCTGCATGAACGTGGCGTGGTTCAGGTCGGCCATCACCCACTTGTCGCCGGCGTCGAAGCAGCATGCCGAGAGCTTGCCGTCGTGGGTGATGTGGCCCTCGGTGAACGCCGACCAGCACGGCAGGGGCTCGCGCAGCGCGCCCAGGCGCCCCTGGTTGCCGGCGATCGGGCGGTAGCCGAGCTCGCGCTCGCGCTCGGTGGCGAGGCTGCCCATGGAATAGAGCGGCAGCCAGTAGTGCTCGTCGACGTGCGGGCGGATCTCGTCGACCAGCGCCTGCATGCGCACCTGCTGCGCGCCGTCGTAGCGGATGCTCGAGGCGTACAGGCCGCAGTCGAAGCCGCCCCTGTCGCGCACGACGCGCGCCATGCGCAGGTTGGCGATGGCGTCGCTGAAGTAGCGCGCCTTCACCGCCGCGATCTCGACGAACTGCTCCGCGTCGGCCTGGTTGATGGAGAACTTGAGCGAGTCCAGCCCCGCCTTCATGCACGCCTGGACGCGACCCGGGCTCGCGAGCGAGCCGTTGGTGGTGAGGAAGACGTAGCCGATGCCGCGCTGCTTGGCATAGGCGATCGCCTCGGGCAGCCAGTCGCACATGAACGACTCGCCGATGTAGAACATGCCCAGCTCTTCCACGCCCGCGTCGACCATCTCGCCCACGACGCGCTCGTAGAAGGCGCGGTCCATCTCGCCGCGATCCTTCAGGCGCAGGCGGTGCGCGCAGAAGCCGCAGCGATAGTTGCACTGCGAGGTGAGCTCGATCTTGACCGCGCGCGGCGCGGGCAGCTCGGCGGCGAGGTAGCGCTCGGGAATGCCGGTCACGGCATCGATGCGTTTGGTGATGCTGAAGGTCTTCATGGCCGGAATTTTCGCGCCACGGGCACGGGTCGCGACAGGACCGGGCTTGATCCAGGTCACGTTTGCGAGAACAATCGCGCGCCGCCGGGGGCCGCAGCCGCCCATGGCGCGATAGGCTCGCCATCGAATGCCCACTGCCCTTCCCGCCTGGTCGCTGCGCGGCCGATCGCTGCTGCCCGTGGTCCAGGGTGGAATGGGCGTGGGCGTGTCGGCGCACCGGCTCGCGGGCAGCGTCGCCCGGCTGGGAGCGATGGGCACCATCTCGAGCGTCGACTTGCGCCAGCACCATCCCGATCTCCTGGAGGAGGGGCGCGGCGTGCGCGACCGGGCTGTCCTCGACGGACACAACCTGGTCGCGCTCGATCGCGAGATCCGCGCCGCCCTCGCGCTCTCGCAGGGCCGCGGCGCGATCGCGGTCAACGTGATGAAGGCGGTGAACGCGCACGCGCAGTACGTCCGCCAGGCGTGCGAGTCGGGCGCGCACGCGATCGTGATGGGCGCGGGCCTGCCCCTCGAGCTTCCCGACCTCGCGCGCGACTTTCCAAACGTCGCGCTGGTGCCGATCCTGTCGGAGGCGCGCGGCGTGTCGATCGTGCTGCGCAAGTGGATGCGCAGGCAGCGGCTGCCCGACGCCATCGTGATCGAGCATCCCGGCTTCGCCGGCGGCCACCTCGGCGCTACCCGCCTGGACGAAGTGCGCGACACCCGCTTCGACCTCGAGCCCGTGCTCGCGGCGATATTCAAGGTGTACGACGAGCTGGGCCTCGAGCGCGGCCGCATCCCGCTCGTGGTGGGCGGCGGCATCCACACCCATGCGCGCGTGCGCGAGCTGCTCGCGGCCGGCGCCGCGGCGGTCCAGCTCGGCACGCCCTTCGCCGTGGCGACCGAGGGCGATGCGCATCCGGAGTTCAAGCGCGTGCTGGCCGAGGCGCGGCCCGAGGACATCGTCACCTTCATGAGCGTGGCGGGCCTTCCCGCGCGAGCGGTGGCCACGCCGTGGCTGCGCAATTACCTGCGGCGCGAGGCTGCGTTGCGCTCCCATGCCAAGGCCGACCCGCGCCGCTGCGTCCCGGGGCTCGAGTGCCTCACCGTCTGCGGGCTGCGCGACGGCCTGGCCGCGGCCGGGCAGTTCTGCATCGCCACCCGCCTGGGCGACGCCCTGCGCGGCGACCTCAAGAAGGGCCTCTTCTTCCGCGGCTCCGAGCCCCTGCCCTTCGGCTCCGCCATCCGCCCGGTCTCGGAGCTGCTCGACTACCTCCTCACCGGCACGCGTCCCGCCCTCGTTTAATCCAGATCAAGTCGGAGGGGTTGTGGCGGCGCAGCATGGCAGGATGAAGCGTCTCCTCGACGCGCCGCACCGCATCGCGTGCTTCGCCACCTGGGCCTGGCGCTACGTTCCCTATTACTGGAGGCCGAGAGCCGATGGCAAACCTGGCTGAGGGTGGAAATCAGGTCGCTTGCGCGACGTGCGTCATGAGTCCGCTGTGCAACTCACGCGCCGCGGCCAACGGTGGTCCCGCGCCCGTCGAGTGCCGGCGCCGCTTCGCCACCGGGGAGCGCATCTACGCCGCCGGCGCACCGCGCGATACCGTGTACGCGATCCGCGCCGGCACCGCGCAGGTGTCGCTGAACGACGGACACGGAAGCCACGTGGTGCGCTTCCTGCTGCCCGGCGACGCGGCGGGGCTCGACGCCTTCGCCGGCGGCAACCACGCCAACGAGGCGGTCGCGCTGGAGGACTGCGAGGTGTGCGTGATCCCGGCGTACCGCGCGGAGATCCTGGGCAAGCACAGCGAGGCGACCTGCGCGCAGCTGCGCGCGATCATGGCGAGGAGCCTCGCGGACACCGAGATGCACGCCGCCATGCTCGCCCGGCTGGCGGCCCCGCAGCGTGTCGCGCGGTTCCTGCTCGACCTGTCGCAACGCTGGCAGGAGCGCGGGTTCTCCGCGATGTCCTTCCGCCTGCCGATGGGCAGGCGCGCGATCGGCCAGCACCTCGGGCTCACGACCGAGACGGTGAGCCGGGTCCTCTCCGACTTCCAGGCGCACGGCTGGATCGAGCTGCCCTGGCGGGAGGTAAGGCTCGTCCAGCCCGACAAGCTGCGCGAAGTGCTGGCGTCGCCCCCCCATCGCTAGGCTCACGATCCATCGAGCGCCGGCTGCGTATCGGCGAGCCAGCGCGAGAGCAGCGAGGTCACGAGATCGGGCTGCTCGATCGTCGAGAGGTGCCCGCATTGCTCGAACACCTCCAGCCGCGCGCCCGGTACACAGTCGCGCATCCGCTCGTGCTCGGCCAGCGGAGTGACGGTGTCCTCGCGGCCACATGCGATCAACGTGGGTACCCGCACCGTACGCAGGTCCGCACATGAATCCGGCCGGGCGAGCATCGCCTGCTGCTGATTGAACTGGCCGCGGGCTCCTATGCTGCGAGCCATGCTCGCCATGAGATCCGCCAGGCGCGGTCGACTTGCGGGGTGCATCCAGCGCGCCGGCAACTCGGGTATCAGCGCATCGATTCCTCCGGCCTCGACCTTGGCGATGTCGGCCAACCGGCCTTGGCGCTGGGCCTGCGAATCGGCTACCGCTCGCGTATCGAGGAGCACCAGGCGTTCGATGCGCTCCGGTTGCCGGCGAATCACCTCGAAGGAAAGGTAGCCCCCGAGCGACAGGCCAATCAACGTGAACCGCGGTGGCGCGTGCGCAAGCAACTCGACGGCCATCGCACCCAGCGTGGGGAGATCACGAAACGCGAACACCCGGCAGTCGTGCGTTGGGCCGAGCGCGCCGACCTGGCGGGCGAACAACCGCTCGTCGGTGAGATGGGCGCATGCGAACACAAGCGTCGGGTTGGCCTGCATGGAGTGCGATCCGGTAAGGACGGAATTGTCCGCGCTGCGTTGCCCCAGATCAAGGCCACTCCGAAGTCGACGGGATCGTACCCGCGGAAGCGGATAATCGACGGATGCACCACGGCGAACGCTTCAACGGCTACACCGCCCTGGCGGGCGCGATCCTGGCGCTCACGGGCGCCTCGTTCCTCGTGGTGATGGCAGCGCAGAAGGCCGATCCCTGGCGCATCGTGAGCTTCGCGGTCTACGGGGCGTCGCTCTTCGCTCTCCACCTCATCTCGACGCTTTATCACGGGATGCGGGGAGGCAGGGCGAAGGACGTGTTCCGCAAGCTCGACCACTGCTCGATCTACCTGCTGATCGCGGGCACCTACACGCCCTTCACGCTGGTCACGCTGAACGGGCCCTGGGGATGGTCGCTCTTCGGCGCCATATGGGCGCTGGCCGTGCTCGGCATCGTGCAGGAATGCTGGCTCGCGCGCGGCGCGCGCATGGCCTCGCTCGTGATCTACGTGTTGATGGGCTGGCTTGCCGTGGTCGCGCTCGTGCCGCTCTTCGCCGCGCTGGGGGTGGCTGGAATGGCATGGGTGGTGGGCGGAGGCGTGCTCTACACAGCCGGCATCGTGTTCTATATCTACGACGAGCGCATCCGGCACTTCCACGGCATCTGGCATCTCTTCGTCCTCGCCGGCAGCGCCGCGCATTTCATCGCGATCGTTGCCTTCGTCGCGTAGCGCCGGCCGCTTGCTGCGCCTGGTCAAGGTCCTGCACACCGTCGCCTGGGCGATCTTCGTGACCGTCATCTTCGCCATCCCGGTGGCGGCGCTGCGAGGCGAGTACCGCATCGGCGCCGCGCTCGCCGCCGTCATCGCGGCCGAGGTGGCGGTGCTGCTCCTGAACGGATGGCGCTGCCCGCTCACCGACGTGGCGGCACGCTACACGAGCGACCGGCACGACAACTTCGACATCTACCTGCCGCTGTGGCTGGCGAAGCACAACAAGAACATCTTCGGCGCGATCTACATCCTCAGCCTCGCCTTCCTCGCCGCCCGCTGGTCGGGCGCGGGCTAGCGGTAGTCAGGAGAGAGCCCGCTTCTGCGGGCTCTTTCTTGCGTCTCTAACCAGGTCTTGGGGTTCCATTCAACAATGCGAGCCGCCCAACGACTGCGCGAAGCGCCTGAGCCTCGGCGAAAGCGCCTCCGGGGAGAGCCGCACGTCGATCAGCCGGAACCGGCCGCGATCGCGCGCGGCCTCGGCCAGGGCCATCCGCAGCTCGCCGCGCGTTCCAACACGCACGCCGCGCCCGCCGAGCGCATCGGCCATGCGCGCGAAGTCCCATTCGCCCAGGTCGGTATAGCGCGCCTGCGGCCGGAACGCCGACAGCATTCCCCAGCCGCAGTTGTTGAGCACCACGACGATCGGGTCCCAACCATGGCGGCGGCAGTGGCCGAGCTCCATGCCGGTCATCTGGAACGCGCCGTCGCCCACGATCGCGATCGGCCGGTGCCCGGTGGCGGCCTGCAGCCCGAGCGCGGCCGGCACCCCGAAGCCCATGCCGGCGTAGTAGCCCGGCGCCACGTAGTCGGTCGGCTCGAGGTCCATGGCGACGAAGAGGCTGTCGCCCACGTCGGCCGCGATGGGAAACCTCCCGTGCTCGGCCATGAGGTCGTTCAGGCCCGCGGCCACGTCGAGGGGCGCAATCGGCCGGGTGTCGGGCGCGAGGCCGCGCGGCGCCGGCTGCGCGGGCGCGAGCGCCGCCGCGGCCAGGGGCCGCGCGCGCGCGAGCAGCGCGTCGACGAGCGCCTCCAGCGGTACCTCGGAATAGGCGTGGTGCGAGAGGGTGACCGCGCGGTCGAACGCGTGGATCGCGCGGCGCAGGTCGACCCTCCCCCCGGAAACGCCGAAGTTGGTGTCGGAGACGATGACACCCAGGAGGAGCAACCCGTCGGATTCTTCCACCAGCGACGAGACGGCGGCATCTCCAGCGGCGCCCAGGTACGTGCCTGCGAGCGGCGCCTCCGCGCCGGTGAGCAGGCCCCGCCCCATGAAGCTCGTCACGACCGGGATGCCCAGGAGCCGCGCGAGGCGTGCGACACGCGCCTCGAGCCCGAAGCGGCGCACCTCCACGCCCACCATCATCACCGGCCGGCGGGCGGCAGCAAGGCGATCGAGGACTTCGGCGGCGCAGGCTTCCACGGCCTCGGCGTCGACGGCGGCCTCGCCCTCGGGAGCCACCGGGGCGCAGGCGACGCCGCTCATGTCGCGCGGGATCTCGAGGTAGACGGGGCGCGACGCCCGGCGCGCGGCGGCCAGCACCCGCGCGATCTCGGCCGGCGCGCGCGCGGGATCGTCCAGCCGCGCCTGGGCGCAGGTGATCTCGCGATAGATCGCGAACTGCGAATCGAGCGTGCGCGCCTGGTGGTGCACGAGGAGGCTGCCCGCGCGTTCGCGCGCGCCGGGCGCCCCGGACAGGACCACGACGGGCGACTTCTCCGCGTAGGCGGCGGCGATCGGATTCACGAGGTTCAGGGCCCCGGCGCCGTAGGTCACCGCGGCCACCGAGATTCCGCCCCGGATGCGCGCGGCCGCGTCGGCGGCGAAGCCCACGCTTGGCTCGTGCGACAGGGTGTACATCGGCAGGAGGCCGGACGACTCGATCGCGTCGAAAAGGGGCAACGCGAAGTCCCCGGGGATGCCGAACAATTCGCGCGCGCCGTGGGCGTGCAGCGACTCGATCAGCACGTTCGCCAGCGATCGCGCGCGCGCGCGCGGATTGGCCGCCACTTGCTAACCCCCGACCTTCACCTCGCCCAGCCCGGCGGCGTCGAGCCGGACCTCGCCCTTGAGGACGGCCGCCGCGGCGGCGAGGTCGGCGGAGAGCCCGTCGACCACGTCGTCGATCGACAGGATGCCGCACAGCCCGCCCTCGGCGTTGGCGACGACGAGCCGGCGCACGGCGTGCGCCCGCATGAGCTCGAGCGCCTCGTGGATGTCCGCGCTCTCGGCAACGGTCGCCACGACCGGCGTCATCACGTCGCCCACCGTCGAGGCCTCCGATGCGAAGCCCTGCAACGCCACGTCGCGGTCGGTGACGATGCCGACGGCCTTGCCGACGGCCGGCGGATCCTCCATCACCAACAGGGTGCCCACCTGGAAGCGCCGCATCGCCGCGGCGGCCTCGGCAAGGCAGGCCGAGCGGCTCGTGCCGACGATGCGCCGCGTATAGAGCCGGGCGATTTTCATCTTCCGACTCTAGGACCGCTGCAATGCCGGCAATTGACGGCGATCAATCGCCGGTGCCGCGCGCGAGCGTCAGTGAGGCGCGGCCTGCACGGCGCCCGCGGGCAGCCGGTGGGCGATGCCCTTGTGGCAATCGATGCAGGTCTTCTCCTTGCGGGCGAGCGCCGTGGAGTGCTGGTTGGCGGCACGCTGGCTCTGGCGCGTGAAGTCCATGGAGGCGAAGTTGTGGCAGTTGCGGCACTCCAGCGAGTCGTTGGCCTTGAGGCGCGCCCACTCGTGCTGCGCGAGCTCCAGCCGCTTCCCCTCGAACTTGTCGCGCGTGTTGATGGTGCCGAAGATCTTGCCCCACACCTCCTTCGAAGCCTGCATCTTGCGCGCGAGCTTGTCGGTCCAGTCGTGCGGGACGTGGCAATCGGGGCACGTCGCCCGCACGCCCGAGCGGTTGGCGTAGTGGATCGTGGGCTTCAGCTCCTGGTAGACGTTGTTGTGCATCTCGTGGCAGCCCACGCAGAACGGCTCGCGGTTGGTCATCTCCATGGCGGTGTTGAAGCCGCCCCAGAAGACGATCCCGGCGATGAAGCCGCCGATGGTGAGGAACCCGAGGCTGTAGTGCACGCTCGGGCGCGAGGCGACCGACCACCAGCGCTTCAACCAGCCCAGCAGCCGACCGATCATTTCTTCGCGCCCTTCGCCGCGGGCCTGTCGGCGGGAATGCTGTAGAAATCCACGAACGTGTTCTTCACCGGCACGCGCGCGTCGGTCTGCGGCACGTGGCAGCCGGTGCAGAAATAGCGCCGCGGCGAGATCTCGCCCAGCATGTTGCCGTCGCGGTCCTGGAAGTGGGTGACGCTCACCATCGGCGCCCCGCTCTCCTGGGTGCGCGCCCGCCCGTGGCAATCCATGCACTTGTTGAAGCGCAGGTCGACCTGGTAGTTGTCGATCTGGTGCGGGATCAACGGCGGCTGCATCGGGTAGTTGCGGGTCTTGCGCTGGTCGTCGTTGACGCTCTTGGGAAACAGCGGCGGGGTGGACTCGGCGGTCAGGGGGACGGCGCCGCGCAGGCCGTGGACGAGGCCGGGCGAGCTCGGGTTCTGCTGCGCGACGGCCAGCGTTGCGGCGAACGCCGCCATGAAAAGGAAGACGCGCTTCATGCCTTGGCCCCCCCTGCCTCCACCGGCACGATCTTCACCGCGCACTTCTTGAAGTCGGTCTGGCGCGAGATCGGGTCGGTGGCGTCGAGCGTCACCTTGTTGATGAGCTGCGAGGCGTCGAACCAGGGCACGAAGACGAGCCCGCGGGGAGGCTTGTTGCGCCCGCGCGTCTCCACGCGCGTGCGCATCTCGCCGCGGCGCGAGACGATCTTCACCTCGGAGCCGCGACGCAGCTTCAACGCCGCCGCGTCATCCGGGTGCATGAAGCACACCGCGTTGGGGAAGGAGCGATGCAGCTCCGGCACGCGCGCCGTCATCGAGCCCGAGTGCCAGTGCTCCAGCACGCGCCCGGTCGAGAGCCAGAATGGGTACTCCTTGTCGGGCTCCTCGGCGGCGGGCTCGTACGGCAGGGCGATCACGTTGGCGCGGTGGTCGGCGTTGCCGTAGAAGTCCCAGCCGCTGCCGGCCTTGGCGTACGGATCGGTGCCCTCCTTGTAGCGCCACTTGGTCTCCTTGCCGTTCACCACCGGCCAGCGCAGCCCGCGCACCTTGTGGTACTCGTCGAAGGGCGCGAGGTCGTGACCGTGCCCGCGCCCGAACTCGGCGTATTCCTCGAACAGGCCCTTCTGGATGTAGTAGCCGAAGGCCTTGGCCTCGTGGTTCTCGTACCCGGCCTCGATCTGCGAATTGGGGAACTTGTCCACCTGGCCGTTCCTGAAGAGGATGTCGTACAGCGTCTTGCCCTTGTACTCGGGCTTCTTCGCGAGCAGCTCCGCGGGCCACACCTCGTCCACCTTGAAGCGCCTGGAGAATTCCACCAGCTGCCACAGGTCCGAGCGCGACTCGCCCGGGGCGGTCACGAGCTGGTGCCAGAAGTGGGTGCGCCGCTCGGCGTTGCCGTAGGCGCCCTCCTTCTCCACCCACATCGCCGTGGGCAGCACCAGGTCGGCGGCCTGCGCGGTGATGGTGGGATAGGCGTCCGACACGACGATGAAGTTGTCCGGGTTGCGGTAGCCCGGATAACCCTCCTCGTTCATGTTGGCCGCGGCCTGCATGTTGTTGTTCACCTGCACCCAGTACCAGTTGATCTTGCCGTCCTTGAGCAGCCGGTTCTGCAGCACGGCGTGGGCGCCGGGCTTGTCGACGATGGTGCCGCCGGGCAGCTTCCAGATCTTCTCGGCGGTCTCGCGGTGCTTCGGGTTCGTGACCACCATGTCGGCGGGCAGGCGGTGCGAGAACGTGCCCACCTCGCGCGCGGTGCCGCAGGCCGAGGGCTGGCCCGTGAGGGAGAACGGCGAGTTGCCGGGCGTGGCGATCTTTCCCGTCAGCAAATGGATGTTGTAGACCAGGTTGTTGGCCCACACGCCGCGGGTGTGCTGGTTGAATCCCATGGTCCAGAAGCTCGTCACCTTCACCTTCGGGTCGGCGTAGAGCTCGGCCAGGGCCTTCAGCTTGTCCTGCGGCACGCCCGAGAGCTTCGAGACGTGCTCGGCGGTATAGGGCTTCACGAACGCCTTGAACTGCTCGAAGGTCATCGGGTCCATCTGCCCGGCCTTGTCGGCGTTCTTCGCCTTCTTCTCGAGCGCGTGCTCGGGCCTGAGGCCATAGCCGATGTCGGGCATGCCGGCCTTGAAGGTCACGTGCTTGCTCACGAAGTCCGCGTTGACCTTGTTGTTCTCGATGATGTAGTTGGCGATGTAGTTGAGGATCGCGAGGTCGGTCTGGGGCTTGAAGACCACCGGCACGTCCGCGAGGTCGAAGCAGCGGTGCTCGAAGACCGACAGCACCGCGACCTTCACGTGCGGGTTCGACAAGCGCCGGTCGGTCACCCGCGTCCACAGGATCGGGTGCATCTCGGCCATGTTCGAGCCCCAGAGCACGAAGGCGTCGGCGGCCTCGATGTCGTCGTAGCAGCCCATCGGCTCGTCCATGCCGAAGGTGCGCATGAAGCCCTGGACGGCCGAGGCCATGCAATGGCGCGCGTTCGGGTCGATGTTGTTCGAGCGGAAGCCCGCCTTCATGAGCTTGTTGGCGGCATAACCCTCCCATACGGTCCACTGCCCCGAGCCGAACATGCCGAGGGCCGTGGGGCCCTTGGCCTTGAGCGCGGCCTTCGCCTTCTCGGCCATGATGTCGAACGCCTCGTCCCACGTGATCGGCGTGAAGGTGCCTTCCTTGTGGAACTTGCCGTCCTTCATGCGCAGCATCGGCTTCTGCAGCCGATCCTCGCCGTACATGATCTTGGAGAGGAAATAGCCCTTCACGCAGTTCAGGCCCCGGTTCACCTCGGCCTGGGGGTCGCCGTGGGTGGCGATCACCCGGTTGTTCTTCACCGCCACGGTCACGCCGCAACCGGTGCCGCAGAAGCGGCAGGGCGCCTTGTGCCACGACACGCCCGACTTCGACGCCTCGGTGATCACGTTCGACGTCTGCGCCTCGGCCATTCCCGCAGCCGCGGCGGCCACGGTGACGGCGGTGCCGCGGATGAAATCGCGCCGGGTGAGATAGACGCCCTCTGCGGCGCTTGCGGGGGCACGACGAGTCATGGAGCCTCCTTCATTGCGGATTCGGGTTCGGAGTGCTGGTAGGCGAGGTGGATGGCGAGCACGCCGTCGAGGGCGCGAATGGCGTCGATGACGTCGAGGACCCGGCCCGAGGTCGGAGCCTCGATGAGGATCACGAGCCGGCCGCGACCGTCGTGCTTCGGGACCTCGGCGAGGCCGGTGGAGGCGATCGCGCGCGCCACGGCCTCGGTTGCCTCGGGCCGCGTGAACGCCACGCAGCTGGCGATATGGACCTCGCTCATCCGGTCGGCGGGCCGGCGATCATCTGGTAGATCCAGACCGCGAGGCCGTAGCCGCCGATGACGACGCCGGCCAGGACCGGCGCCATGACCACGGTGAGGAAGATGAAGGCCTTCAGCTCGGACTTCTTGTCGTCGGTCTCGGGCATGGCATCGGGGGTTTGGGGCGGAAGGCTGGATCATAAGCCACAGACCGACGGCGAATCTGATCTCGATCAAGGCGGCCCGGCCGCGGCCCGGCCCTCGGAATATTCCTAGGGCCTCGCTAGGACCGCGAGCGGCCCCCGCTCGGACCAATCGCAGGTCCGCAATCCGCCTCGTCCGATGGCCCTTGGCGGATCGGCTGCCGAGAATGGGCCGCATGAACAAGGCACGCCCCACCAACATCTACATCGTCGACGACTCGCCCGCGATCCGGTCGCGCCTCGCCGACCTGCTGGGCAGCCTCGACGACGTCCGCGTCGTGGGCCAGGCCGGGGACGCGCCCAGCGCGGTGGCCGGGATCCTCGCGCTGCAGCCCGATTCGGTGCTGCTCGACCTGAACCTCGGCGCCACCAACGGCATGCAGGTCCTGAAAGCGGTGCACGCGCAGCTCCCGGCCATCGCCTTCGTCGTTCTCACCAATCACTCCGAGGAGCAGTACCGCCGGGCCTGCGAGCGCGCCGGCGCGGCCTACTTCCTCGACAAGTCTTCCGAGTTCGACCGCGTCGCCACGGTCATCGCCGAAATCGCATCGACCCGCCACTGAAATGAAAAGGGAAAACGACAACATGAACGCCGTCCCCAGCCCCCGAGTGTCCGAGACGCCGGTCCGCCGCACCACCCTCGCCCTGGTGAGCGCTTCCGATCCCAGGCGCCGCGCGGGCAACGTGTCGGCTCAGCCGGCCAACTGCGGCGCGTGCAACCTGCGCGAGCTCTGCCTGCCGTGCGGCCTGTCGGGATCGGCGCCCGAGGTGCTCGCGGAGCTGGTCTACACCCGCCGGCGCATCAAGCGCGGCGAGACCCTCTACCGCGCCGGCGCGGCCTTCGAATCCCTCTACGCCGTGCGCAGCGGCTTCCTCAAGAGCCGCGTGTTGCTCGAGGACGGCCGCGACCAGGTCACCGGCTTCCACATGGCGGGCGAGGTCGTGGGCATGGACGGCATCGGCACCGACACCCATTCCGCGGACGTCATCGCCCTCGAGGACTCCGAGGTCTGCGTGATCCCCTACGCGCTGCTCGAGGAACCCCACCTGCAGCGCCAGCTGCAGAAGATGATGAGCCGCGAGATGGTGCGCGAGCAGGGCGTGATGATGCTGCTGGGCTCGATGCGCGCCGAGGAGCGCCTCGCCACGTTCCTGCTGAACCTCTCGCAGCGTTTCGTCGCGCGCGGCTACGCCCGCGACGACTTCCACCTGCGCATGACACGCGAGGAGATCGGCAGCTACCTCGGCCTGTCGCTCGAGACCGTGAGCCGGCTCTTCTCGCGCTTCCAGGACGACGGCCTGATGACGGTGCAGCAGAAGCACATCCACATCCTCGACATTCCCGGCCTCAAGGCCATGATGAGCCGCGACGCCGCCTGACAGGAGGTCTCTCGAATGTACAAGCACATCCTCGTTCCCACCGACGGCTCGAAGCTCTCGCTGAAGGCCGCGCGCGAGGCCGCCATGCTGGCCGGCCCCCTCAATGCGCGCATCACGGCGCTCTATGTGATCGCGCCCTTCACGCCGCCGATGGCCGCGGAGGGCATCGCCTTCCGGCTGCAGCGCCAGGTGCGCGACTACGAGCAGGGCATGCGCAAGCACGCCGACGTCGCGCTCGCCAAGGTGGCGAAGGCGGCCGGCGGGAAGTGCGACACCGCCTCCGTGATCCACGACAACCCCTGGGAGGCGATCATCAGCGCCGCGAAGGGGAAGAAGTGCGACCTCATCGTCATGGCGTCCCACGGCCGCCGCGGCATCTCGGCGTTGCTGCTCGGCAGCGAGACGCAGAAGGTCCTCACCCACTCCAAGACGCCGGTGCTGGTTTGCCGGTGAATTCCAGGGGCAAGGCAGCACGCGCCGTGTACAAGCACATCCTCGTCCCGACCGACGGCACGCCGCTCTCGCTGAAGGCGGTGCGCGCGGCCGCGCGCCTCGCCCGCCCGCTCGGGGCGCGCATCACGACGATGCACGTCCTCATCCCGTTCGTTCCGCCGCCGAATCACGAGGCGATGATGTACCGCATTGGTTACGGCACCCGGGAGTACGAACGCGACATGGCCCAGCTGGCCGACAAGGCGCTCGCCCGCGCCGCTGCCGTGGCCGCTGCCGCCGGGCCGGGCGTCAAGCTCGATTCCGTGCGCGTGGCAATGGCGAACCCCTGGCAGGCCATCATCGCGACGGCACGGGCGAAGAAGTGCGACCTCATCGTGATGGCCTCGCATGGACGCCGCGGCCTGGAGGCGCTGATCATCGGCAGCGAGACGCAGAAGGTCCTCACGCACTCGAAGACGCCGGTGCTGGTTTGCCGGTAGGAAAGGAGAGGTGACGCGATGTACCGCCGCATCCTCGTCCCCACGGATGGCTCGATCGTCTCCGCGCGGGCCGAGCGCGCCGCCGTCCGGGTGGCCAAGAGGTTCAACGCGAAGATCACCGCCGTCCACGTGATGGCGCCCTACTCGCCGCTCGCGCTGGGCGAGATCCGCGGGCTGGGTCCGCGGCCGATGTCCGCGGACGAGTACAAGGCCGCCGCCGAGAAGCGTGGCAAGGCGTTGCTGAAGCGCCTGGTCACGCGCACGCGGCGCGCCGGCCTGGACGCCGCCACGGTCCTCGTCACCAGCGACACCCCCAGCGAGGCGCTGGTGAAGGCGGCCAACGACGCGCGCTGCGACCTGATCGTCATGGGCTCGAACAGCCGCGTCGGCATCACGCGCATTTTCATTGGCAGCGTCGCCTCCGAGGTGCTGAGCGCGACCCGGATACCGACGCTGATCTGCCATTGAGATGAGCTGGCGGGCGATCGGACTGGCGGCGCTCGCCACCCTGGCGGCCGGCAGCCTTGCCGCGGCCGATTGCCGCTTCCCGGCTCCCGAAACGCCGGCCACGAAGATCGAGGTCCCGGCCGGCACGCGCATCGGCCTCGCCCTGGGCAGCGGCTCGATGCACGGATATGCGCACGTGGGCGTGCTGCGCGAGATCGAGGCGCGTGGCCTGCCGGTGGACGTGGTAGCCGGCACGAGCGTGGGCGCGATCATGGGCGGGCTATGGGCGAGCGGCATGGAGGCGCGCGCCGTCGAGGCCTTCGCGCTCGAGCACGACCTCGACGATCTCGCGCGGCCCGCCGGCTCGTGGCAGGGGCTCTTCAACTCGGACTCGATGCGCACGCCCCTCGATGTGGCATTCGGCGGCCGGCCGATCGAATCTTGGCCGCGCCGCTTCGGCGCCGTCGCCACCAACGTGGCCGACGGCCAGCGCCGCCTGCTCGCGAGCGGGGACGCGGTGGACGCCATCCGCGCCTCGAGCGCCGTGCCGGTGCTCTACCTGCCGATCCTGCGCGGGCGCGAGCGGCTCGTGGACGGCGCGCTCGTGGAACCCGTACCGGTCGCGGCGGCGCGCGACCTCGGCGCCAACCTCGTGATCGCCGTCGACGTCGCCTATCGCCCGCATGAGGAAGAGGCCCACGGGATGGCGCAGTACGCCTTCCAGGCGATGCACATCCTGGTGAACGCGCTCGCCGTCGAGCAGCTGCGCGCCGCCGACGTCGCGATCCGGCCCAACCTGCACCGGCGTTGGAAGGAGTGCGGGCGCGAGGGCCTCATCGCCGCCGGGCGCCACTCCATCGCGCGCGCGTGGCCCGAGATCCAGCGCGCGGTGCTCGCGCGCACCGCGGCGCGGCGGCAGGCCGAAAACGCGCGCTGAGGCTGTTCCGGAAAACCCTATAGCGCCAGCGTCGCCACCCGGTTGCGCGCGTCGCCCGGATCGGCCTGCAGGGAGAAACCCAGCGCCGAGACCATCGCGAGCATCCCGTCGTTCTCGGCCAGGATCCATCCGATCATCGTCCCGAAGCCGCGGGCGCGCGCGACCTCGATGAGGCGCGCCATCATCCGGCGCCCCAGCCCGCGGCGCTGCCAATCGTCGGCCACGACGACCGCGAACTCGCACGAGCGCCCGTCGGGCAGCCGTATGAAGCGGGCAACGCCGATCTCGCGCTCCGCGCCGCCGCTGGCGTCGATGGCGACCAGCGCCATCTCGTTGTCGTAGTCGACCTGGGTGAAGCGGGCGAGCATCGCGGGCGTGAGGTGGCGAATCGCGCCCTGGAAGCGCATGCGCCGGCTGTCGCTCGAGAGCCCGTCGACGAACGCCGTCTCGATCGCCGCGTCCTCGGGCCTGATCGGGCGCAGCGTCAGCGACTCTCCGCCGGGAAGGACCAGGGTCGAGACCAGCTCCGCGGGATATGGGTGGATCGCGAGGTGGCCGTAGCGCGCGAGCCCTGGTGCGGGCGCGCGCAGGACGACGCGGGCATCGAGCGCGAGCACGCCGTCCTGGTCGGCGACCAGGGGATTGATGTCGAGCTCGGCCAGCTCGGGAAACTCGCACGCCATCTCGGAGACGCGCAGCACGACATCCTCGAGCGCGGCGCGGTCGACCGCGGGCAGGTTGCGGAAAGCGTCGAGCATGCGCGCGACCCGCGTGCCGCGGATCATCTCGTCGACCAGGCGCGCGTTGAGCGGGGGCAGCGCCACCACGCGGTCGCGCAGCACCTCGACCGCGATGCCCCCAGCGCCGAACGTGATCGCCGGGCCGAAGACCTCGTCGGTCGTGACGCCCACCATCAGCTCGCGTCCGTGCGCGTTCGCCACCATGCGCTCCACCGACACGCCTTCGACGCGCGCTTGCGGGCGCTTGCGGGCCACCGTCTCCATCATCTCCGCGAAGGCCGCGCGCACGCCGCCCGCGTCGGGAAGCCCGAGGCGCACGCCGCCCACGTCGCTCTTGTGCGTGATGTCGGGGGAGCGGATCTTCATCACGACCGGATAGCCGCACGCATCCGCGGCGCGCGCGGCCTCTTCGGCGGTGGCGACATCGACCGAGCGCACCACCGGGATGCGAAAGGCGGCGAGGAAGTCCTTGGACTCCGTCGCGCCGAGCACGTGGTGACCCTCGGCCAGCGCCCGGGCGACGATGGCGCGCGCGGCGGCGATGTCGGGCGGCTCGCGCCCGGCGGCGAGCGGCGGCGGCGCCTCGAGCAGCAGGCCCTGGTTGCGATAGAACTGGGCGAGGTGCGCGAAGGCCTCGACCGACGTCTCCGGCAGCCGGTAGGTCGAGAGGCCCGCGCGACGCATGGAGGCGCGCGCCTGCGCGACGCTCGCCTGTCCCATCCAGCACGCGATCACCGGCTTGGGAGAAGCGTTCGACGCGCCGATCACCGCGGCCGCGGCGGCGTCGGCGTCGGTCATCGCCTGGGGCGTGAGGATCGCGACCACGCCATCCACGCCCGGATCCTCGAGGCACGCGGCGACCGCGGCGGCATAGCGCGCGGGATCCGCATCGCCGATGAGATCCACCGGATTGCCGTGCGACCAGTTGGGAGGCAGCGCCGCCTGCAGTCGCGCGAGCGTGGGAGCGGCGAAGGCCGCCAGCGGCACGCCCAGGTCCGCGGCGCGGTCGGCAGCCATGACGCCTGGGCCGCCGCCGTTGGTGACGATGGCGAGGCGCTCGCCCATGGGATGAACGCCCGAGGCGAGCGCGAGCGCCGCCGCGATCATCTCGCCCGCGGTCTTCACCCGCACGATGCCGGTGCGCCGCACGACCGCGTCGAACACGTCGTCGCGCCCGACGATGGCGCCGGTGTGCGAGACCGCCGCGCGCGAGCCCGCCGGATGCCGCCCGACCTTCATCGCGATCACGGGCTTGGCGCGCGCGGCCGCCCGCAGGCTGCTCACCAGGCGGCGGCCGTCGCGCACGCCCTCGATGTAGAGCAGGATCTGGCGTGTCTGCGGGTCGCACGCGAGGTAGTCGATCACCTCGCCGAAATCGAGGTCGCTCGACCCGCCGAGCGAGATCACGCTCGAGAACCCGACACCCATCGGGGTCGCCCAGTCGAGCATCGCGGTGCACACCGCGCCCGACTGCGACACCAGCGCCATCGATCCCGGCAGCGGGTTGCCGCGCGCGAAGCTGGCGTTCAGGCCCAGCGCGGGCCGCATCAGGCCCACGCAGTTGGGGCCCATGAGGCGCACGCCGTGGCGCCGGGCCACCTCGAGCAGCTCGCTCTCGAGCGCCGCGCCCTCGGCCCCGGCCTCGCGAAAGCCCGCGGAGATCACCACCGCCGCGCGGATCCCCTTCGTCCCGCAAGCCTCGATCACTCCCGGGACCGTGGCGGCCGGAGTCACGATGACGGCGAGGTCGGGCGTCTCGGGAAGGTCGGCGACCGAGCCGACGCAGCGCACACCGCGCACCTCGGCATGCCTGGGATTGACGGCGAAGAGCTTGCCGCGGAAGCCTGCGGTGAGCAGGTTCTCGAGCACCCGCCCACCGACCTTGGCCGGGTCGGACGACGCCCCGACCAGGACCACCGAGGACGGCGCGAACAGCCGCGAGAGGTAGTGCCCCGTCACTTCACGAGCGTGACCGGAATCTCGGCGAGCGCGGCCTCGCCTTCGCTGCGGTGGTATCCCTCGATCATGGCCCCCATGATGCGGTCGGGGCGCGCCGGCGAAATTGACGTGGATCAGGGTCGGTTGCCGGCTCCCTTCCCTATTGGAGGGCGCTCTCCCAGTCGATGCGCCGCGAAGGGTGGTATTCGAGCGCCTGCGCGGCCCAGCGCACGTGCTCACCCTCCTCGGCCGCCAGCTCGAGGGCAAGCGCCCGAACCCGGGGGTTCGCCGTGGTCTGGGCGACGCGCTCGAAGAACGAGAGCGCATTGCACTCGGCCTGGAGCGCGATCTCGAGCAAGTGACGCGGCGCGGCCACGCGGTAGAAGAGCTCGCGCGCCATGGACTCGGGCGGGCCGACCTCGAGCCACCGGTGCTCGCCCGCGTCGATGGTCGGAAGGCTGAGGCCCCGGCACGCGAGCTCGAGCTCGCGCAAGTGGCCGGCCTCCATCTGCGCGAGGTTCGAGCAAAGGCCCGCGAGGACTTCCTCCCCGCGATCGCGGAACCACTCCTCGAACTCCGCGTATCGTTCCATCGCCTCGCGCTCGATCGCGAGCGCGTGCGCGTAGAACTCCTCGACACCGGCTATCGGCTTGCGCATCGGGCATCCTCCTCCGTAGACGAGCATGCGCAACGCACGGCGCGGCCCGTTGACCGCGCGCAACTCTCCTGCTACTTCTTCTTCGGGGGCGACTTCTCGAAGTAGGTGCCGGCGGCCCCGGCGGCGGCGCGCATCCGCTCCCAGGCTTCGTCCGCGCCCTTGCGCAGCTCCGTCCACGCCGAGGCCGAGGCGCCCTCGAGCAGGCGCAGGTTGTAGAGCGCCAGCTCCCGTTGCGCGTTGAGGACGTCGAGCTCGCGCTTGTAGCGCTCCTTCACCTCGGCGGTGGCGCCCTTCGCCTTCGCCTCCCAGCGCGCCATGTCCTCGTTCCACGCGTCGAGCTGCTGCTTCAGCTTGGCAACGTATGCATCCCGGGTCGTCATCTGGATCCCTCCTGGCGGGAAACTCCGCCATTCGCATTCTCCCTGGTCCGCATCGCGCGCGCATGACACAGGTCAAACGCGCCGGCCCGGGCGCGCCATAGGCTGGAGGCATCGAAAGCACCCCGCCCGACCGCCATGAAAATCCTCGTCCTGCACGCCTCGTTCGACGGCCAGACCGAGCGCATCGCCGAGCGAATCGGCGCTGTCCTGCGCTCCACCGGCCATGACGTGTATGTCCGCCCTTCCACGGCGGCGGCGGAGACGATTCCCGGGTGCGACGCGCTCGTGGTCGGCGCCGGCATTCGCTACGGGCACCACTCGCGCGCCCTGGAGCGGATGTTGCGGCGCCAAGTCGAGGCCGTCGTGACCCGGCCCAACGCGTTCTTCTCCGTGTGCCTGAGCGCGGGCGGCCCGGGCGCCAAGCCCGCGGAGGCGCGCCGCTACGTGGAGGACTTCCGGCGCTCGACCGGCTGGAACCCGGAGCAGGTCGCGAGTTTCGCGGGGGCGCTGCGCTACTCCGAATACAACTTCTTCATCCGCTTGCTGATGCGCATGATCGTCGGGATGGCCGGCGGCGACACCGACACCTCGCGCGACTACGAGTACACCGACTGGGCCGCGGTCGAGCGCTTCGCGCGGGAGTTCGCCGCGCGCCTCGAGCTGCGCGCGGCCGCGTGAACGCCATGGGCGCCGCGCGCGCGGCCGGCTACCTGACGCTCGAGGGCCCCTTCTTCGCCGCCCATCGCGAGGAGGTGCTCGGCTTCGTGATGGCGCGCGTCGCGCGCGCTCGCACCGAGCAGCCGACGCATCGAGTCATCGGCTTGCGGTGCGGCCCCCGCGGCACGCACGTGACCATCGCCGATGCGCACCTCGCGCGCGACATCGCGATCGCGCTGCAGGCCGCATTCGAGGGTGACATGGACCTGGTCTACGGCGGGGAGGAGAACCTCATCCGCGCGACCTGGTCGCGCTGAGGCGCAAGGTCATCTCGCGACCCTCGCACGGCGCCTGGCGGCGGGCCGGGAGACGCGCTTCGCCTGACCGTTGCCACGAGCTTTTCGTGGCGCGGGCTGCTTCTTCGCCGGGATCTTCTCGAAGTAGCCGCCGGCGGCGCCGGCCGCCTCGCGCATCCGCGCCCACGCCTCGTCGGCGCCCTTGCACAGCTCCGTCCAGGCCGAAGCCGACGCCTCCTCGATCAGGCCGAGGTTGTAGCGGGCCAGCTCGCGCTGCGCGTTGAGCACGTCGAGCTCGCGCTTGTAGCGCTCCTTCATCGTCGCCTGCGCGGTCTTCGCCTTCTCTTCCCAGCGCGCGACGCCGGTGTTCCAGAAATCCAGCTGCTTCTTCATCCCGACGACGTATTGGTCCCGAGTTCTCATTGGTCACACCTTTCCGCGGATAAAGACCCGCGATTCATTGTGCTGCGTCGCATGCGGACGGGAGGTGACCGGGATCAACTGCCCGGCGACGGCGCGCGCGCCATTGACGAGGGTCAGGAACGCGGCGCGTGCGCGGGCCACCATGGGACATGCGAGTTCCTGGATGAGCGCCCCCATCTTCGGCTTCGACGCGTTCTCCCCGGCCGAGATCGCGCGCAGGGTCGGCGACCTCGGCGTGGCGAAGGCGCGCCTGCCGGTGGCCACGATGGCGGTGCTCGGCGTGCTCGCGGGCGCCTACATCGGCATGGGGGCGATGCTCAACGTGATCGTTCTCTCCGATCCGGCGGTCCCCATCGGCCTGCGCCGCGTCCTCGGCGGCGCGGCCTTCTCGCTCGGCCTCTTCCTCGTGCTGGTGGGCGGCGCCGAGCTCTTCACCGGCAACAACCTGCTCGCCATGGCGTGGGCGGAGCGGCGCGTCTCGACGCTCGAGGTGTTCGCCAATTGGGGCGTCGTGCTCGCCGCCAACGCGGTCGGCGCCATCGGCCTCGCGTGGCTGGTGCTGCTGTCCGGCCACCCGGGCAACGACGGCGGCGCCGTCGCCCGCACCTACGCGGCGATCGCGGAGCACAAGACCTCGCTGCCAGCGCTCACGGCGTTCGCGAGCGGCGTGGCGTGCAACGTGCTCGTCTGCACCGCCATCTGGATGGCGCTCGCGGGGCGCAGCGTCACCGACAAGGCGATCGCGGTGCTGCTGCCGATCACCGCGTTCGTGGCGGCCGGCTTCGAGCACTCGGTGGCCAACCTCTACCTCATCCCGCTCGCGATGATGCTGCAGGCCCAGGCCGGGCAGGCGGCCGACTTCGCCGGGCTCGCCCGCAACCTGGCGCCGGTGATCGCCGGCAACGTCGTGGGCGGCAGCGTGCTGGTCGCACTCGTCTACCACCTGGTGTACGTCCGCCCACGCGGTTGAGGCCGGGCGACCGGCAATGACCGGCGCTCAGAACTTCTCGACCACCGCCTTGCCCAGCTGCACCTGGTTGTCCTTGTCCTTTGGCAGCGTGACCCGCACGGTCACGTTGCCGCGCCGCACCGTGTACGTGCCGTTGATGTCGGTCCACACGGCCTCGTCGCCCGCGCCGAACATGTCGCTGTACACGCCGCGCGGCAGCTTGTTCTTCCACGCCGGCGTCTCGCCCATGGCCGCGAGCTCGTCGCGATAACGCTCGAGCTCGTCGGCGGCGCGCCTCGCGCTCGAGGCGACCGACAGGCTGAACGCGATCGCCGGGGGCGCCTTTCCGACCGCGAACGAGCAGACCCACCGGTCGCCCGCCCTGGACACCGCGCGCTCGACCTGGACCGCCGGGGCCTTGAGCCACGCGGCGGCGTCCGCCGCGGTGAAGCCGCCACAGTCGGTGCCGTCGGAAACGCTTGCCAACGCCTGCGGCACGACCGCCGCCGCCAGGATCGCGATTCCCACATGGATGGATTTCACGTCGCCTCCTTTCGTGGAGTGTCGGTGCGAGATGGGGCGGGTCGCCAGTGCCGCGAAGATGTCGGCAGGTCTCATGCACCCATGCTTGCAGCCGGCGAACCGGGCGGCTTGCGCCCAGTCAAGGATGGCTTGATTCGCATCAACCGCGGGCGCCCGGCGCGGCCTACGATCGTAGGACAAGGAGGCCACCCATGTTCCGGCACATCCTCGTTCCCACCGACGGTTCGCCCCTCTCGCTTCGCGCCGTCAAGATGGCGCTGAAGGTCGCGCGCGCGCACCGCGCGCGCGTCACCGCCTTCCACGTGATCGCCCCGTTCGTCCCTGTCGCCTACATGGAAGGCGTCATCCCCTATCCCGAGCTCTACTCGCCCACCGAATACAAGCGCGCCGCCGAGGCGGGCGCCCGGCGCCTGCTCGAGCGCGTCGCGCGCCGCGCCGCGACCACCCGGGTGCGCTGCAACACCGCGTTCGCCATGTCCGATGCACCGTGGCGTGCGATCATCCGCGCCGCGCGCGGCAAGCGCTGCGACCTCATCGTGATGTCGTCGCACGGCCGTACGGGCCTGGGTGCCGTGGTGCTGGGAAGCGTGACGACGAAAGTCCTCACGCACTCGAAGATCCCGGTGCTGGTCTGCCGCTAGGCCGCCGAACCATGAGAAACCTCGCCATCGCCGCCGCGCTCGTCGCGGCATTCGCCGTCACCGGCGCCCACGCGGCCAGTGCCGAAGTCAAGGCCGAGCGCGCCGCCGTCTCGGCCGCGCAGGCCGACTACATCGCCGCGCGCGACAAGGCGAAGCAGGACTACGCTGCGACGAAGAATGCCTGCGGCCGCCTCGCGGCGGAGAGCCGCTCCGAATGCGTCGCGCAGGCCAAGACGCTCCGCAAGAAGACGCTGGCCGAAGCCCGCGCGCGCTACAACGTCGCGGTGGCGAAGGCGAAGCCGACGCGCGCCTGAGGGCCGGCCATGCAAGTCCTCATCCAGCACAAGGCCAAGCCCGCCCGCCTCAAGCTGCCGGCGACTGCCTGAGCCCTGCCGCCGCCGGCCAGGCGGCGTGGTGCGCGAGCACCGGGATGCCGCCGAGCGCCACGACCTTCAGCGTCTCGCTGCCCGCGAGCCCTCCGGGACCGCGGCGTCCGTGCGAGCCCATCACGACCAGGTCGCAGCCGCGCGCGCGCGCCTCGCGCACGATCGCGCCCGATGGCGATGCGCCATGCACGATCGCGCACTCGCACGGCACGCCGGCGAGCATCGCGGCCTCGCGGATGGCATCCAGGTACATCGCGCCGTGGCGCTCGCGCGCCTGGTTGAACTTGGCGCTGAAGTCCCGGTCGCCGTGCGCCCAGCCCTCCAGCCGCGGCACGGCGGACGGCGGAACCACGTGCAGGGCGGTCAGGCGGGCGCCCACGGAGCGAGCCAGCGAGATCGCCGCGGCCGCCGCTTGCTCGGCAACGCGAGAGCCGTCGGTAGGCACGAGGATGTGTCGATACATTCGGCAACCGTAACGCAGCGGCAGCGGCGCCACTTGACCCCGGGCAATGGCGGGCTACGCGCGCCGCCAGGCCTCGACGCTGCGCTCGGTGCCGATCACCTGGGCGATGTCGCCGAGCGTGGTGCCCACGTGCTCCATCAGGTCGTCGAACGCGAGCAGGCCCGCGAGCTCGCCCTTTTCGTCGAGCACCGGGAGCCGCCGCACGCCGCGGTCGCGCATGATCTTCAGCGCCCAGAGCGCGTCGTCGCCCGCGTGGGCCACGGCCGGGGACGGCGTCATGATGTCGCCGGCAGTGAGCGTGGCCGGGTCGAGCCCCATGGCCACCACCTCCATCACGATGTCGCGGTCGGTGACGATGCCCGTGGGCTTGCCCGGGCCGCCGTCGCCGGTCACGACGACGCTGCCCACGTGGCGGGTTCGCATGAGCTTGGAGACCGTGGCGACCGGGGCCGTCGCGGGGGCGGTGGTGACGTTCCTGCTGCACAGGTCGATGACCTTCATGGCGTTCTCCCGTTGGGGTTGACGAAGGCGCGCGTGAACGCGCCGGCGAACTCTTCCAGCTGCGCAGCGTCCAGCCGCTCGATTCCGGCAGCGGTAGCGCGTCCCCCGCCGCCCGGAAAGAGCCGGCAGAAGCCCTCTGCGGTGATGCCGCCGGTCCGCGGCGAGCGCACGCTCGCGGCGTAGCCCCCACCTGGAAGCGGCGCGAGCACGGCATGAGCGCGGTGCGGCTCGCCGAGTGCGTGGCGGTTGGCGAGCGCGCCCAGGGCGCGACGGCTCCACGGCTCGTCGGGCAGCAGGTGGATCTCGGCGCCCACAGTCGAGCGCCACGCCGGAAGCGCCATCGCGCGCTCGAGGTCCGCGCGGCGTTCGCGCGCGATGTGCGCGATCACCGGCTCGCCTTCGATCAGCGCGACGGGGTCCTCGTAACGGCTCACGATGCGGTAGAGCTGCTCGGGCGCGATCACGACCTCGGCCTCGCTCGCGCCGTAGGCGTTGTAGTTGAGGCACTCGCCCAGCTCGCGCAGTCGCTCGAGGCGCCCGGCGTCCAGGTCCAGGCCGAGCGCGAGGCGCGCCGCGGCCGCGGGAAAGTTGTCGCCGAAGGCGCCGACCACGGCCCAGGCGCGAAAGCGGCCGCCCACGTAACGGTCCACCAGCTCGCTCGTGCAGGCCGCGCCCGATGCGTCGAGCGTCGCTTCGAGGCCCGGATGATCCGGCACCTCGCCCGCGTAGTGGTGGTCGAAGTAGCGCACGCGCACGCCGCGCGCGAGGAGGGCCGAGAGCGCCGTGCGGTTGCGGTCGAGCGAGAGGTCGAGCACGGTCACCTCGTCGCCGGGATCGGCGCGTACGCGGCCGAGCAGCGCGATCTCGTGCTTCATGCCCGTCACCAGCACGGCCTCGGCCGGCTGCGCGAGTCGCAGCTGTCGCAGCGCGCAGATGCCGTCGGCGTCGCCGTTGAAGACGTCGTGGCGGGTCACGTGGCGGTCCCCATCCGGCGCGCCAGCGCGCGCACGGCACGCTCGCGGGCCCGGGCGTCGCCGGTGTCGATGACGGTGGCGCGCGCGCCCTCCTCGCCGTCCAGAGGCTCGAAGCGGCCCAGCTGCTCCTCGAGCACGGCAATGCCGGCGTCGGAGGCGTCGCCGCCGCGCTCGCGTCGTGCGACCCGCTCGCGCAGCACGCCGGCCGACGCGGTGCACGCGGCGATCTGGAAGGCTGCGCCCGTCTGGCCCGCGAGCACACGGAAGCGGTCGCGGTCGGCGCGCCGCAGGAAGGTCGCGTCCACGATCACGGCGTAGCCCGCCGCGAGCGCCACGCGGGCGAGGGTCTCGAGCCTCTCGTAGGTTTCGCGCCCGGCGGACGCGTTGTAGATCCCGGCGCCCGGCGCCGCGCGCGCTCTCTCGAGCGCCGTCAGGCCGTGCAGGCGCTTGCGCTCGACGTCGGAGCGCAGGCGGATCGCGCCAGTCGCCTCGAGAAGCTCGCCGGAGACCACGGTCTTGCCCGAGCCCGAGAGCCCCTGCATCAGGACCAGCGCCGGCGGAGCACGGAGCGAGAGGCGTTCGCCCGTCGCCAGGTAGGCATCGAAGCCCGCGCGAGCGCCACCGAGCAGCGCGACCTTGGCGCGCACCATCGCGCGATAGACCTCGTAGAAGCGCAGCACCGCGAGCATCGCGTGGTCGCCGCTCGCCTCGAGGTAGCGGTCGAGGAACCGCGCGCGCAGGCCCGCGAGCCCATGGCGCTCGAGGTCCATGGTGAGGAAGGCGACGTCGGCCGCGGTGTCCGTGTTGCGCCACGCCGCCGAGAACTCGATGCAGTCGAACATCAGCGGCTTGCCGTCGACCAGCGCCACGTTGGCGAGGTGCAGGTCGCCATGGCAATCGCGCTCGAACCCGGTCGCGGCGCGCGCGCCGAAGGCGCCGGCGAGCGTCCCGGCCTCGCGCTCGGTCCACGCGCGCAGCGCATCCAGGCGCGCGGCGTGCGCAGGCGCGAGGGCCTGCATCTCGCGGAAGTTGTCGAGGGCCGCGCCGGCCCAGCGCCGGCCGCGGTCGGGCGCCCGCTCGCACCTCGGCGCGGCGGCGTGGAACGACGCCAGGCGCAAGGCGAGCGCGTCGACGTGCTCCCTCGACAGCGTGCCGGCGGTCGCGTGCTCGCAGAGCAGCGCTCCGGCGGGAAAGCGCTTCATGCGCACGGCGTACTCGATCGCCTTCCCCGGCCCCGAGACGCGCGGCCCCGGTGTGATCGGCACCACGTCGCGGTAGAGCTCCGG
>Ga0111539_10000769_pt1 | contig 41797 bp, 37 predicted proteins | sample RhiMethybrSRZTD1_FD_79667 | JGI IMG/M metagenome (GOLD analysis project Ga0111539, IMG submission 79667) | Populus rhizosphere microbial communities from Tennessee, USA - Rhizosphere MetaG P. TD hybrid SRZTD1 (version 2) (version 2) | ecosystem: Host-associated > Plants > Roots > Rhizosphere >... | reverse complement strand
GTTGCGGCGAACGGCATCTGGCTGCCGGGACGCGGCGGACCGATTTGCCCCAGCGACTGCCAGAACGCGCTGCGGGAGTCGAACATCTCGGCTTCGTACATGAACAGGAAGCCGACCACGGCGATCACCAGCACGACAACTTTTCGCCACGTCGACCGGGAGATGGTGACTCGCATAGTGAGCAGTCAGCCGTCCCAAGCTGGCCACTACCGGAAATGCTCGTACCCCTCCGGCAGTTCTCGCTCCGTAAGCCCGTCTTTGACGAGCAGGCGGGGCGCTCGGGTCACAAGGCCGATCCTGGTTATCGGCAGATCGCCCAGTTGTCGTCGTACGGCGCGCAATCGTCCAGCTTGCCTGGGCCTCACCGTGAAGATCAGCTCAAAATCGTCGCCTCCTCGCAGTGAGAGGTCAATGGGATCTTGATTGCGCCGGCTCAGCCACTCCTTTGACTCTGCCGTAATGGGAATTGCCCTTCCTTCTATCGTGATTCCAACTGATGAGGCCTGCGCAATTTGACGCACGCCATCTGCCAGCCCATCGCTGAGATCCATGCAGCTCGTTGCCGCGCGGTTTCGTCCGAGCAGGAGGCCGGCTCGAAGACGAGGGTCGGGTCTGAGATACCTGCTGGCTGCGGCACTGGTCTCGTGAGCGTCCTCGCGTAGCCGCATGAGCCCTGTCGCGGCGTCTCCCAGCGACCCCGTGACGTAGACCTCATCGCCCGGGCGCGCGCCTGCGCGAGTCAGGACCTTGCGCCGGTGCACGGTGCCGATCGCGGTGACATCGAGAATCATCGGTCCCGGTGTCTGCGTGATATTGCCGCCGATGATCGTGACCCCGTAGCGCGTGGCCACCGCCAGCAAGCCGTCGATGATTTGATCGAAGGCGGTGATCTCGAGCGATGCCGGGAGCGCCATCGATAACAGCGCCGCTCGCGGCCTGGCCCCCATCGCGGCGAGATCGCTCAGGTTGACGGCCAGCGCACGATGTCCGATCGCATCAGGAGGCACGAAACGGCGATCGAAGTGGACTCCTTCGACCTGCGCATCAGTGGTGAGCACCTCGAGGGCGCCGCGCACCGGTTCGATGGCCGCGGCATCGTCTCCCGGGCCGATGACGACCCAGGCAGCTGTGGCAAGCCGTTGTGAGATGCGAGCGATGAGCGCGCGCTCACCGCAGTCGGCGACTGTGGGAGAACTCAAAATGAGGAGGCGATGAGCCCCGCTTTGCCGTGTGGGGAGGTCGAATGAACCTGCGAAAGCAGGTGGAGCCGCTGTTGTCGGCCGCGCTTAAGGCTTCCTCGAAACAGAGGCGTGCACACCGCACGACCTCGCGGCTCTCTTAGGTTGTTACGTTGGCTCAGACGAGCCTCCGAAACCATCACGAGCAAAGCAGGAGCGAGACGATCTTACCGTGCGGCCCGGGGTGGGTCAATACGTTGCACTAAACTGCTCGTTTCGTGGCCACTTGTGCGAGCGCCTCGTCGACGATGCGCTCGAGACGAAGGGCACGATCGTGCAGATCGTCGTGAGTGACCGAGTGCTGATCGCGCTGGCGGAAATATTCGTCGGTGATGTTGAGCGCCACGAGCACTGCCAGACCGAGCAGGTCGCTCGAAGGCGCGGCGTCGGAAGCTGCGCGCATCTTCTGATCGACGTACGCAGCGAGCTCCGTGATATACCGTTCATCAAGGCCGCTGCGAATCGGATAACGCTGGCCCGCGATCTCGACAGTCACCACGCTGCCCATGGTCGAGTCAGTCGCTTTCGCAAGAAGGACGTGTCACTTAGATCGCTTCCAACTGTTCGAGCATCTCGGTGACGCGCGATCGGATCAGATCGCGTTCCTCGCGCAGCGCGGTGAGCTCCGTGCCAGTAGTGGCCTCGCTCTCCGCCAGGCGTGTCCGCACGCTGTCGAGCTCACGCGCCAGCCGAACGTTCTCTTCCGTCGCTCGCGCGTGGTCCGCTCGAAGCTGCGTCACGATGCCGACGAGCATTCGTACTTTTTCCTCGAGACGATCGATGGGATCGAGATCAGTTCGTGTTGCTACCGCCTGCTTTGCCATCCGGGTACGGTCCTCTGAAGATAATTGCGGGGTGTGCGAGGAGATGGTGCCACGAATGAAGTGTGCTGGCAAGCGTCGTCAGCGTTGAATCGCGCCGTGTGTGTCCTTGAGCGCCGACAGGACGGACTCCATCGCGCTCTGAACCTCGGCATCAGTGAGCGTTTTGTCGGGTGCCCTGAACGTGAGGCGCAGCGACAGGCTCACTTTTCCGTCCGGTATGCCCTTGCCGGCGTAGCGATCGAACTCACGAAGATCCACGAGGTGCGCGAGGGCGATTGCCCGCACGGTGTCTCGAACCGCCTGAGCGGCCGTGGTGTCGTCGACGAGGATCGAGATGTCACGATCGACGGAAGGGAAGCGTGGCGGCGCCATCGCCTTCAGCGATGTGCGCAGGAAACGGGCGAGCGGTTCGATAGCCAGCTCGCCAACGTATGCCGGAACCTCGGCGGGCAGTCCAAGCGATTCACCGACAGCGGGCGTCAACCTGCCAACCAGGCCGACCCGGCGCGTGTCCGACTCGGGCGACTCTTTTGCGCTCGCAACAACTTCGGCCGCCTGTCCTGCAACCAGGAACGAGGGCAGAGCACTCAGAGGCTGAAGGAGCACTGATGCATCGAGCGCATCGGCGACCACCGAGACCAGACTGGCCGCATCGAAGAAGTCGGTGTCTCGCGACCGTTCGCTCCAATGCAGCGCGCGTCCCGCGCCGGTCCAGATGAACGCGATCGCCTGTGTTTCGCCGCTTTGCTGCGTGAAACGGTTGCCGATCTCGAAGAGCTGCACATCGCGCTGACCACGGCGGATGTTCCGTCCCGCGGACTCCACAAGACCCGGGAGGAGCGACGGTCGAAGCACCGCGAACGCCTCCGACAACGGGTTCTTGATTGGTACGACCGTCTCGCCGGTGACGAACGCCTCCGCCGCGGGGGCGGACGTGAAGCCGAAAGTGACTGCCTCGGAAAAACCCTGACCTCTGGCCAGAGTCCGCAGTTGTCGCGTGCGAAGGATTCGTGGATCGACGGGCGGTGGAGGGACTGTCAGTGCCGGAAACGTCGCGGGAATTCGATCGAACCCACAATGACGCGCGACTTCTTCGATCAGATCCACTTCGCGACTGACGTCGACGCGCCGCGTCGGAACGGTGACGTCCCATCCGGCCTCGGCCTCGCGAAGCGCAAAGCCCAGTGCCTCCAGTACCCGGCGCACCTCCGCATCCGCGAGCGACACGCCGAGCAGGCCGGCGATGCGCTCGCGGCGGAGTTTCAACACGGTCGGCTCGATCCGGACAGGGTAGCAATCCACCACGGTGCCGCGTGATGCTCCGGCCCCGATCATCTCGATCAACGCGCACGCGCGCTCCATTGCGGTCAACGGGAGTCGCGGGTCCGTGCCACGCTCGAAGCGCATGCTGGCTTCGGTCTTGAGTCCCAGTGCCTTGCTCGTCCGGCGCACCGACAGCGCCTGGAAATACGCGCTCTCGAACACTATCGTCTTCGTGACACCTGTGACTTCGGAGTCCGCGCCACCCATCACCCCGGCGACGGCAATCGCCCGCTCGGCATCGGCAATGACCAGCATGTCGGACGACAGCTCACGACTTCTTCCGTCGAGTGTCTGCAGGACCTCGCCCGGCCGCGCCGTGCGCACTCGAATCTGAGCGCCGCCAAGGCGCGCGTAGTCGAACGCGTGCATGGGCTGGCCGAGTTCGACCAGGACGTAATTCGTGACGTCGACGATGTTGCTGGTCGGCCTGACACCGGCGGCACGCAGCCGGGTCTGCATCCATTCCGGAGACGGACCTATCGTCACATCCGCAACAGCCCCGGCATAGCGCGGACACAACGCGGGGCTCTCGATGACGACGTCGATATCGGCGCGATCGACCGTCTTGAGTGACGCGAGGTGCAGCGCAGGTCCGCTCTCGGCCGCTCGTCGCAGCGAGGTCGTGACGGCAGGACGCCTCACCTGCAGACCGAATGCGGTGGCGACTTCGCGCGCCATCCCGCTCACCGACATGCAGTCGGGACGATTGCCGGTGACTTCGAAATCGATGACGGTGTCGCCATCGCCGAGTCGCTCGAGCCCTTCGACAGCAAAGCCGCGAACCGACATCGTCGCGGCGATCTCTTCCGCCGCGGCGGGGACATCGACGAAGTCACGAAGCCAGGAGAGGAGGACTTTCATGGATCGCGAACCCTGCCGGTCACAGCGCCGGGAACTGCTCGAGGAAGCGCACGTCGTTCTCGTAGAACAGGCGGATGTCCTCGACGCCGTACTTCAACATGGTGACGCGCTCGATCCCCATGCCGAATGCGAAGCCGGTCACGCGCTCGGGGTCATAGCCCACCGCCTCGAAGACCGCTGGATGCACCATGCCACTCCCGAGAATCTCGATCCAGCCGGTCTGCTTGCAGATCGCGCAGCCGGTGCCGCCACACTTGTGGCAACTGATGTCGACCTCGGCGCTGGGCTCGGTATATGGAAAGAAGCTGGGTCGCAGCCGGATCTTCACGTCGCCGAAGAGCGCGGTGACCATCGATTGGAGCGTTCCCTTCAGATCCGCCATCGTGACGTGCTCGCCGACGACCAGCGCCTCGAACTGCTGGAACATCGGCGTGTGCGTCAGATCGAGGTTGTCGCGGCGATAGACTCGCCCGGGCACGAACAGGCGAATCGGCGGTTTGAACGTCTTCATGTAGCGGATCTGCATCGCCGAGGTGTGCGTCCGCAGCAACGTCGCCGCGCGCACTTGCGCCTCCGGGACGCGTCCTCGATGTGCGCCCCACGTGCCGCCGATGATCGGGCTCGCGAGATAGAGGGTGTCCTGCATGTCGCGCGCGGGATGATCCGGCGGCATGTTCAGCGCCTCGAAGTTGTGGAAGTCGTCTTCGACTTCGGGCCCCTCGAGGATCTCGTAGCCCTGGTGCGAGAAGATGTCTTCGATCTGCTGCCGTACCAGCATCAGCGGGTGGACGTGGCCGACCGGGCGCACGCGAGAGGGGAGCGTGACGTCCACCGCGCCCGCGGGCGGTCGTGCTGCGGCGAGCGTCTGGCGGCGCTCTTCGACCGCCGTCTCGATTTCCTGCTTGAGTGTGTTGACGAGCGCGCCGAACTCGCGGCGCGCCTCGGGTACGAGCGTGCCGAGCGTTTTCATCAGCCCGGTCACGCTGCCGGACTTGCGGCTCAGAAACTCGTCAGCGAGCGCCTTGACGGCCGCATCAGTGCCGGCCGCTGCCAGGCGGACGTGAAAGTCCGCGCGCAATGCGTCGATGGCGGATCGATCAGGAGCCAGTTCTGACATGGGTCAACGCGCAATGCCCAATGCGCAATGCCCAGGCTCAATCACGAGCGCTTGAGCATCGAGACGTGAGCATTGTGCATTGACTACGCGGCAGGAAGTGCGGCTTTTGCCTGCGAGGCGACCTTGGCAAACGCAGCGGGTTGCGCGACGGCCATGTCAGCCAGCATCTTGCGATCGAGCGAGCTGCCAGCGACCTTGAGGCCGCGAATCAGCTGGGAGTAGGTCAGGCCATGCTCACGCGCGGCCGCGTTGATACGAACGACCCACAGTCGCCTATATTCGCGCTTCTTGTTCTTGCGGCCGACGTACGCATACTTCAGCGCGGTGTCGACCGACTCTTTGGCCTGGCGATAGAGCTTGCTCTTGGTCTGATAGAACCCTTTGGCTCTGTCGAGCAGCTTCTTCCGTTTCGCCCGCCGGACCGTTCCTCTTTTGACTCGTGGCATTTTCTCTTGTCCTGCTGCAATTCACGCGGTCTGCCGTCTTCGGGCAGACGTCATTTATACGGCAACATCCTGTTCAACTTCGGCGCGTCGTTGGGCGAGACCTCCTGCGTCCCGCGCATGTGACGCTTGGACTTGGTGGTCTTGCTGGTCAGGATGTGGCGCTTGAACGCGCTGGCCCTGACAATCTTGCCGGTGCCCGTCTTCTTGAAACGCTTGGCGGCACCGCGATGTGTCTTCAGCTTTGGCATCTCTCTCGTCTCTCAGGCGAGTCTGAAGACTCGCCTCTACATTCCTACTCTTCTCCCGCCGCGGCGCCATCACCATCAGCCTTGGCGCGCGGCGCGCTCTTGCGACTGGCGCGCTGGCTCAGGATGACGTGCATCTGGTTGCCTTCCTGTCGCGGCGACGTTTCGGCCAATGCGACTTCGGCCAGTTCCCCCAGCAGCCGCTCGAGAATGCGCCGCCCGATCTCAGGGTGCGCCATCTCGCGACCGCGGAAGAAGATCGTCGCCTTGACCTTGTCACCTTCACTCAAGAAGCGCTCGATGTGCTTCTTCTTGAACTGGTAGTCGTGCTCATCGACTTTCGGTCGGAACTTGATCTCCTTGACCTCGATCACTTTCTGATGCTTCTTGGCCTCGCGAGATCGTTTCTGCTCCTGGTACTGATACTTCCCGAAGTCCATGATCCGGCACACCGGCGGCATTGCGGTCGGAGAGATCTCGACGAGGTCGAGCCCTTTCTGACGCGCGATGATGAGTGCCTGCGGCGGCGGCATGATTCCGAGCTGTTGACCGGTTTCGTCGATCACTCGGACCTCACGAACCCGGATGCGCTCGTTGGTGCGAACGCGGTCATCACGTCTAGGCGAGCGATCGAATGCGATAACGTCCTCCTCGGGCTACAGCCTGCCAGATACGGGCTTCGAGTTACAGGCTACGGGCCGGTTCCTGTTCTTCGCTCCGGCTCTTGCGTCGAACTTCTTCCAACGCGTCGGAAATGAACGCGTCCACCGACCGCGGGCCCAAATCACCACCGGACCGGCTGCGCACGGCAACCGTCCCTTCAGCAGCTTCCCGGTCGCCCGCCACAAGCATGTAGGGTACCTTCTGGAGCTGGGCCTCCCGGATTTTATAATTAATCTTCTCCTGGCGATCGTCTAACTCCACCCGCAGCCCGACTGCGGCCAAGCGGTTCTGGACACCCACGGCATAGGCCCGGTGCCGGTCTGAAATCGGGAGAACGACGGCCTGAACTGGAGCGAGCCACAGTGGCCATGCGCCCGCGAAGTGTTCGATCAGCAGGGCGATAAAGCGCTCGAAACTACCGTAGATCGCCCGGTGAATGACGACAGGCCGATGTTCGGCGTTGTCGGGGCCGATGTACTTGAGATCAAAGCGCTGCGGGATCTGGTAGTCGAGCTGAATCGTGGCGCACTGCCACTTGCGGCCGATCGCGTCCACGACATCGAAGTCGATCTTAGGCCCGTAAAACGCCCCGTCCCCTTGGTTCAACGTGTAGGGCTCGCCGACGGCGTCGAGCGCCCGCTTCAATTCGGACTCCGCATGGTTCCACTGCTCGATCGTGCCCAGGAACTCCGGCGGACGTGTCGAGAGCTTCATCTCCGGCTTCATTCCGAAGTCGCTGTAGACGCGCTGAACCAGCCGCAGCACCCGCTCGACTTCGTCGCCGATCTGCGACTCCATCACGAAGCAGTGGCCATCATCCTGGGCGAACTGGCGTACGCGCGTCAGCCCTGAAAGGACGCCGGAGGCTTCGTTACGATGCAGCGGCGTCTGCTCGTGGTAGCGAATCGGCAGGTCGCGGTAGCTGCGCACTTCGCTTCCGAAGATGAGCATGTGGCCAGGGCAGTTCATCGCCTTGAGCCCCATCTGCTCGCCTTCGGCTTCCACGAGGAACATGTTCTGCCGGTAGTGCGACCAGTGGCCGGACGTCTCCCACAGCGCCTTGTTGAACACGATCGGCGCCTTCACCTCCGTGTATCCGGCGGGGATGAGGACGTCGCGCATGTAGTTGGCGAGCGTGTTGTACAGGACCGTGCCTTTGGGCAACCAGAACGTCGCGCCGGGAGCCCACTGATGGAACAGGAAGAGCTTCTGATCGCGACCCAGCTTGCGATGGTCGCGCTTCTTCGCTTCTTCGATTCGCGTCAGGTGCTCCTTGAGCTCTTTCTCCGACAGGAACGCCGTACCGTAGACGCGCTGCATCGGTTGATTGCGCGCGTCGCCCTTCCAGTACGCGTTCGACGTGCTGAGCAGCTTGAACGCCTTCAGCTTGCCGGTTGACGGCACGTGCGGTCCGACGCAGAAGTCGACGAACGTCTCCTTGTCCTTGATCGTGTAGCAGGAGACTTCGCGCTGTCCCTCGGTCTTCTCCTCGATCAATTGCACCTTGAGCGGCTCGCCGCGATCGCGGAAGAAGCGCTTGGCTTCTTCGCGCGGCCACATCTGACGCTCGAAGACCAGGTTCTGATCCGCGAGCTCGCGCATCTTCTTCTCGATCGCCTCGAGGTCCTCAGGGACAAACGGCCGCGGCACCACGAAGTCGTAGAAGAAGCCCTCGTCGGTCGGGGGGCCGATGCCGCACTGCACGCCTGGAAACATGTTCGTGACAGCAGCCGCGAGCAGGTGAGCGGTGCTGTGACGATAGAGCGGGAGCGCGTCGGTCACGTTCTTCGACGTGATGATGTGCACCGGTGCGTCGGCCGTCAGCGGGAACGAGAGATCGACGAGCCGATCGCCGACCCTCCCTGCCAGAGCCGCGTTCGCCAGGCCGGGTGAGATCAACGCAGCCAGATCGCCGACCGTGGTGCCGGCAGGCACACTACGGCTCGATCCGTCTGGCAGCGTGACGTTGACCTGCGACATGCAAAAGTGAAAAGTTCAAAAGGTCAAAGTTCAAAAGCCCAACTTTGACCTTTGAACTTACTACTTACACGTTTCGGGTAAGTGGTAGGCGCGGGTGGACTCGAACCACTGACCTCCTCCGTGTCAGGGAGGCGCTCTAGCCAACTGAGCTACGCGCCTGTCCGTTGCAAAAACAGGCGAAAACCCGAACCTTCAGTATAACGCAGGACGCGCTGCCTATGCCGCCTTCTTTTCGACCAGACGCGTGATGGCCGTATCGAGCGTGTCGTCCTTTGCAGGCGGGGCGGCGCCGAATTCCACATCGGGCTGTCGCACCTGAACGTCCGGTGTCAGTCCGCGCTCGTGGATGCCGGCATTCGCGGGAGTCAGGTAACGCATTGACGAGAGAAGCAGTCCACTGCCATCGGGGAGCTTGACAAGCTGCTGACGCGCCGCGCGTCCAAGCGTCCGCTCGCCGACCAGTTCGGCGCGGCTGTTGCCGCTGAGCGCCGCGGCAAAGATTTCAGCAGCCCCGGCAGTACCCTGATCCACGAGCAGGATGACAGGGGCGGAAATCGAGCCGTCGTTGGCCGACGCCGTAATCGTCTCGCGCTGCGCTTTGGTCTGACGGATGGACAGCGTTCCGCTTGGCACGAACAGGCGCGCAGCCGCAATCCCGTTATCGATGTCACCGGTGGCAGTGCCGCGAAGATCCAGGACGAACCGGTTGGCGCCGGTCTTTGTGAGAGCGCCCACCGCTTGCGTCACCTTTGCTGGTACATCCTTGGTGAATTCCGCAACGCGAACATATCCGGTCGACGCGTTCGCCATCTTTGTCGTGATCTCGGCGGCCATCGTCCGCTCGCGGACGAGCGACAACTCGTGAGGATCGGCAGCGTTGTTGCGGATGACGAGCAGCGCGACCTTCGAGCCTGGCGCGCCGCGAAGCAACCGCATCCCTTCGTAGGCTGACATGTCACGAGTGGCCCGCCCGTCGATCGCGCGAATGTAGTCACCCGTTCGCAGGCCCGCCCGCGCCGCCGGCGATCCGTCACGCGCTGACACTACGCGCAGGTAGTACTGACGCGTCAGCTCGACGCCGATATCCGCAGCACCCGGGCTCGAGTTCTGTTCCACCGCCTTGACCAGATCCGGGGTGAGATACGCGCTGTCGGGATCCAGCGCGTCCGACAGTCCGCGCATGGCGCCCCGCATTGCCTGCTGGATGTTCACTTCTTCCACGTAGTTGTTCACGACGTGCGACACCACATCGTCGAACACCCGCAGATGCTGGTAGGTGTCATCCTTGCCACGTGCCTGGCCGAGATAACCGCCGATGATGGCGAACGCAATGACGGGTATGGAAACGGCCAGTATCCAGAGGCGAGTGCGTGAGGTCATGACGGATAGACCGCCTTCTTTCGTAGTGTCCGGTTTTAGCCGAACCGCCTTGCTTTCGTAGTGTCCGGCTTTAGCCGGACCATCTTGAAATAGCCTAACGCGGCTTCAGCCATTGTACGGGATTGACGGAACGGCCGTCGATCCGCATTTCAAAGTACAGCGTCGGGGGGCCGGCGGGGGCCAGGCCGACCCTGCCCACCTCGGCACCGGTCTCCACCGCCTCACCCTGCTTCAGGGCTGTGGAGGCGAGGTATCCATAAAGAGAATAGCCATTACCCCCATGGTCCAGGATGACAAGGGTGCCAAATCCTGTGAAAGGACCGGCATAGCCGACCGATCCACCGTGGATGGCCCGAACAGGGGAGTCTTCTTCCGCGGCGATTTCAATGCCGTTCCTGACCGCAGTGCCGCCAAGTCGATTCGAGGGTTGGCCGAACGGGCCGACGAGACGCCCTTGAACCGGCCATTCGAGAGCACCCTGAAATGGCCGTAACGGCACCGCCACCGGCTCGCCGGCCGGTTTCTCCGTCGCCAGCGTCGTCACCTGCTGCTGCAGCCGGGTATATGCGACCTGTAATTCGCCCACATACTGCGCCGTGAGATCCCGCCGTGAGTCGATCTGCCGGATGAGCTCGGTCACAGAGGCGAGAGCGGCATCAGCCGCCGATTTGGATTTTCGCGCCTCGACCGTTTTTGCCTGAAGCTCCTTGGCCGTCTGCTCGAACGCCGTCCGCTCTTCACGCATCGCCGCGAGCGTCTTCTGGTGTTCTTGAATCCGGCGTTGGCTGAGTGCCGAGAGCGCGCCAATGGCGCGCGTGGCGCGCGCGAACTGTCGGAAGTCGCCGGCGCTGAACAGCATTCGCGCGTACCCGCTGCGCCCTCGCTTGTAGACGTCGACGAGTTGCGTCCTGAGATCGGGCAGCTGGTTGATGCGCTGGACTTCGAGATCGGACAGGCGCGTCGTCGTGCTCTGCAGGGCCTTCTCCGCCTCGTTCATCACCGCTTCGGCTTGCTTGAGTTGCTCGACTTTGATGTCCCGATCGATTTCGCGTTGCCGCAGGTCCCCCACCAGGCTTCGGGATTCTTTTGCGAGCCGTTCCGCCTCTCGTTGTAATGAGCGAATCCGATCTGTAATACGTTGTGCGTCCCCTGCTTCCTGGCCGAACAGCGCGAGGGGGAGGATGAGGCAGCAGAAACAGATCAGAAACGGTGCGAAGGTTCGAAGGCCCGAGGGTGCGAGGGTCCGGGTCCGAAGGTCCGGCGGTCTGAAGGTGCGGGGGCCGAAGGTGCGTGGCATTCGAAATGCTACGAAGTGCCAGAATTATACAGAGTGGGTCGAGTAGCTGGGCTGGACGTCGGGGAGCGTCGAATCGGGCTTGCCGTCAGCGACGCGACGGGAACGCTTGCGCGTCCGGTCAGCGTCGTTCGAACCTCGGGCCTCGATGGGGACGCGCTCGATCGTACGGCGGCAGAGATTAGGCGCCTCGCGGAAGAAGACGACGGGCTGGTGGCGCTGGTGGTAGGTCTGCCGCGCCGGCTCGACGGATCGGCGAACGATATGACATCACGCGTCGAGGCATTTGCCCGTACGCTCGGGCGTCGTACGTCTTTGCCAATCGTGCTCCAGGACGAGAGGCTGACGAGTCTCGAGGCCGAAAGCCGCCTCGCAGTTCGCGAAAAAGACTGGCGCGTGCGAAAACAGCGGATCGATGCCGCGGCTGCGGCAATCATCCTGCAAGACTATCTGGATAGTCAGCCAAGGGGCTCCGCCATTTGAAGAAGCTCTTCATCGCGCTCTCGATCCTGATTCTGGTAGTTGCTGTCGCTGCGGCGGCCTTTGGCCTTTACTCGTGGAACCGCATACAGCAGCCGTATAAGGGCTTTTCGGAGTCTGAGAAGCTCGTCGATATCCCTCCCGGGACCGGCACAGCCGGGATTCGTCGTCGCCTGGTCGATGCCGGGGTCGTCTCCGACCAATGGGCGTTTCGAGCCGCGCTCCTGTGGACGGGACGATCGCGCGTACTGCAAGCGGGTGAATATCGGTTCGATCGGCCGATGAGCGTCATAGAGGTGATCGACAAGATTGCCCGAGGCGATGTCTATACGCACTCGATTACGTTCCCCGAAGGACTCACGATCCGTGAGATGGCGGCGATTTATCAGTCGCAGGGGTTCGGCAAGGCCGACGACTTCATCACGGCGGCGCGCGACGCCGCTCTCGTGAACGATCTCGATCCTGCAGCAAAGGATCTCGAGGGTTACCTCTTTCCAGAGACGTATACGTTGCCTCGAGGTGCGGCGGCGTCGAAGCTCATTTCGCTGATGGTCGCGAGATTTCGGACCACCTACACAGAGATCGAACAAAAGAAGAGCGGTGACCTGGATCTCTCGCTGCGGCAGCTCGTCACGCTGGCGTCGCTCGTCGAGAAAGAAACCGGTAAGGCAGAGGAGCGGCCGCTCGTGGCCGCAGTCTATCGCAATCGTCTCGATCGCAAGATGGCGATGCAGGCCGATCCAACGGTTGTCTACGCGCTGGTTCAGGCAGGCACCTACGACGGCAACATCCGGAAGCAGGACCTCTCGTTCGACTCGCCGTACAACACCTATAAGTACTCTGGTCTTCCGCCAGGACCGATCGCCTCACCGGGTCGTGCGTCACTGGAAGCCGCGCTCGCGCCCGCCACTGTGGACTATCTCTACTTCGTGAGCCGGAACGATGGGTCGCATGCGTTTGCCGAGACCCTGGCTCAGCACAACGCGAACGTGAACGAATACCAGGTGCAGTACTTCCGCAAGCAGCGCCTGGAAAAACAGCGCAACCAACGGCCTTCCGCACAGTAGAACGTCGCCTCTCTCGTTGGAGACGACATGGCACACTGCGCGATTTGACTTGCGCGCTCGGCCGCGCTCAAAATCGCGCCGCGCCAGCGCCGCGAAAAACAATTAAGGACAATTGTGACCGCCTCACGAGCCGCCGTCTTCGGTTTGATTCTGGCAGGCTTGACCTGTCTACCGTGCACCAGTGTGGCGGGATCAGTGGATGGCCCGCTCGCCGACTACACCGTCACGACCTGGAGCGAGAACGATGGCCTTCCTGCGGGTCGAGTCCGTACGATCGCGCAAGATCCTGACGGCTATCTCTGGCTCGGAACCGATGCCGGGCTCGTTCGCTTCGACGGCGTTCGGTTCGATGCCTGGAGCGCCCTTGGCGAACCCCGTCTTCCCGTTGGAGCGGTGACGGCGCTGCTCACCGCTCGCGATCGGTCGTTGTGGATCGGCGTGAACGGCCGAATGCCACTCGGGCAGGTCAAAGACGGCAAGTTGACTCTCTACGGCGAACGAGACGGTTTCACCGGCGGGTACACCCTCTCGCTGCTCGAGGATCGTGGCGGCACGATCTGGGCGGGGACCGTCCAGGGCCTCTTTCGCCGTCTCGGCGACGGCTGGCACAAGTTCGGTCAGCAGGACGGCATGGGTGAAGGTTCGGTGACTGCGATATATGAGGACCGTCAGAGACGTGTCTGGGTGGCGACGCTGACTGGCGTCTACCGCAAGGACCCCGGACGTGACCGGTTCGAGCAGGTCGACGTCATCAAAGTGTCGAGCAACGTCTGGCAGGGTTTCAGCGAGGATGCCGCCGGCACCGTTTGGATCAGCGATTTCAACCAGGGGTTCAGAATCCCCGGCGCCGCTACCCACGCAACGGGCAGGGCACATCACGGGTGGGGAATCGAGCTCCTGCACGATAATCGCGGAAACTTCTGGGTCGGGACCCAGGGACAGGGGCTGTGGCGCGTTCGCGATCGCGTGGGCAACGCACACGAGAGCCTCGACATGATCACGGTCGACGATGGAATGGCCAGCAACGCGGTGTACTCGCTTCTCGAGGACCGTGAGGGCAACGTCTGGGTCGGTACGCTCGCCGGTTTGCAGCGATTGACGCCACATCGGGTTACACCAATCAAGGATCTTCCGATCCCGCGCGTGCTCGAAGTGACGCCTGATGGAAGTGTCTGGGCCGGGACTGCGGCCGGCCTCGTGCGCTTCACATCGACAGGACGAAAGCTTTACACCGAAGCGGACGGCTTACCTGGCTCGGTAGTGCTGGGTTTATTTGCAGACCAGCGCGGAGATCTCTGGGTGTCTGCGGAGCGCGGTCTTGCACGCTTCTCCGAGGAACGTTTTTCGCCGTTGCTCGTGGCACCGAAAAGCCAAACGCAGCGCATCATCAGCATGACTGGTGCGGGCGACACGCTTTGGCTGCGCGACTTCTCTCTGCAGCTGTTTCGGTTGCGTAATGGACAGTTGTCACCCGCGGACGATATCCCCGAGGTGCACCGAAAGGGCGCGTCGTCTATTCATGCGGGGAAGAGCGGAAGTCTCTGGATCGGATCGTCCAACGGGATGCTGGTCGTTCGCTCGCCGATCGGCGAAGTTCGCACCTACGAACCTGGCATCGGCAACATTGGCAGCGTCATCGAGGACACGCGCGGGACTGTCTGGATCGGCGGAGACGACGGTTTGAGTCGTTTCGCAAACGGGCGGTTCACGAACGTTACGCGCCAGAATGGCTTCAGCGGCGGCATCAAATCCATCGTCGAGGATGGGCTCGGCTTCATGTGGGTCAGCAACGACAGCGGCATCGTCCGCCTGGACCCGAGCGAAGTCGACAAGGTCGCAGAGAACGCCAACCACCAGGTTCGCTTCAGGCTGTTCAATACCGCAGATGGCGTGGCGGGGGTGTCGTTCGGCGAGGGAAGTCGAAGCGGCCTTCGATCGCGCGATGGACGACTGTGGTTCATCACCAGCAGCGGCGTGACCATTATCGATCCACGCAACATCGGCGAAGCGCCAATCCCGCCGACCGTCCGGATTGAATCAATTGCCGCTGACACGCGATCATTCGACCCCGTGCCACCGCTGCAACTGCCGGCAAGGACATCGCATCTGCAGATCGGTTTCGCGGCACTCAGGCTCTCGGATCCGATGCGCGTGCGGTATCGCTATCGTCTCGCTGGCTACGACCGGGATTGGGTGGACGCAGGTACTGCCCGTCAGGCGACCTACACGAACCTCCCGCCTCGCCAATATCAGTTTCAGGTCATCGCGAGCGGTGGCGACGGGAACTGGAGTGAGCTGGGCGCGGCGCTGGCTTTCGGGATCCAGCCGATGTTCTATCAGACTGGCTGGTTCTATCTCGTGTGCGGCCTGAGCGTGTTCTTGATTGTGTACATGTCCTGGCGACTGCATGTTCGGCAGGTGCGTCGTCAGTTCGCGCTCGTGCTCGCAGAGCGGATTCGTATGAGCCGCGCGATTCATGACACGCTGTTGCAGGGATTGGCCGCTCTCGCGTTGCAAGTGGATGATCTGTCTCACAACACGGACTTGTCATCTCCACCCGGCCGTAACCGGATCCTGCGGATACGACGACAAGTGGAGGACTACATCCGGCAGGCGCGCCGGTCGATTCTGGACCTGCGCACACCGACGCTTGCGTCGGGCGATCTGCCTCAAGCAATTCGTGAGGCGGCAGAACGCGTGATCGGCGGACGGCAGGTCGCACTCGACGTGACGGTCAAAGGCAATCCTCACCCGTATGCCGCGTCAACCGAAGAGCAATTGCTCCTGATCGGGCAGGAGGCCGTCAGTAACGCCGTCCTTCACGGCCAGGCCCGTCGCGTTGCCGTCGAACTCGACTACGGTAACGAACAGATGTCTCTTCGCGTAGCTGACGACGGGTGCGGCTTCGACCCGGAGGCGGCGCTGAAGGCGTCCGGTCACTACGGCCTGGTGAGTATGCGCGAGCGGGCCGAGCAGGTGCGCGGGCGAATCACGATTGCATCGGCACCTGGTCGCGGCACCGAGATCGAAACCGTCGTCCCCGCATGATTCGCGTGCTCTGCGTCGATGATCATCGCGTCATGCTCGATGGTCTCGCGCTGCTCATTGGCCGTCAGCCTGACATGGAGGTCGTTGCGTCAGCAACGAGTGGCGAACAGGCGGTCGAGCTCTATTCATGTCATCTGCCGGACATCACGTTAATGGATCTCCAGTTGCCGACGATGAGCGGTCTGGAAGCGATCGGCGAGATCCGCAGGACCCATCCCGACGCACGGATCGTCGTCCTGACGATGTACCAGGGAGATGAGGACATCTATCGCGCGTTGGAGGCGGGCGCCGCCGCGTATTTGTTGAAGGACACCCTGGCGGAAGATCTGGTCAATGTCATCCGGCAGGTACACACCGGCAACCGTCCCATCCCGCCCGATGTCGCGGCCGCGCTGGCCGTCCGCAAAGTCCAGCCATCTCTGACACCCAGGGAAATCGAGGTCGTCCACCTGATCGCTCAGGGGATGCGCAACAAGGAAATCGCCGTCGCGCTCGGCATCAGCGAACAGACTGCCAAGGTTCACGTCAAAAACATTCTCGCGAAGTTGAACGTGAGCGATCGCTCTGCCGTCGTGGCCGTCGCAGTGCGCCGCGGCATCATTCATATTCGGTAAAAAGCACCCGTTAACTCCCAACTCCCAAATTTCCAACTCCAATTCCTGGATTCCAGCTTCGGTTTTGGGGGTTGGGAGTTGGGTGTTGGGAGTTGACACGTCGTAACTCTTGTTAGGTAGTGCGGTGCCCGGATCCGGTCGCTAGACTCGTGACGCTTTGACTCCAGCCAAATCAGGAGAGGACTAAGTGTCATGAGGCGACTGTGTTTCGTGGTGGTCGGAGCTCTTGCGACGTTTGTCGGGGCGCATGACAGCTGGGCGCAGGGAATCGGCGCGGCCAGCATCGTCGGCGTCGTCCGCGACGTGTCCGGGGCGGTGCTGCCGGGTGTCACGGTAGAGGCCGCCAGCCCGGTGTTGATCGAGAAAGTGCGGACCGCGACGACCGATGGCGAAGGTCGGTACCAGATCGCGGAGCTGCGCCCCGGTACCTATTCCGTCACCTTCACCCTTCCAGGGTTCAGTACCTTCAAGCGCGACGGCCTCGAGCTGTCGTCGAATTTCGTCGCCACTGTCAACGCGGAACTCCGCGTTGGAACGTTGGAGGAGACCGTCATCGTCTCCGGAGAGACACCGCTCGTCGATGTCCGCAGCGTCTCAAAGGGAACGGTGGTCAGCCAGGAAACGCTCGCGGTACTGCCGACGAGCAAGAGCGTGGGTGGTTTGCTCGCGCTCGTGCCAGGCGCCGTGTCACCTGCCAACGGTGTCGACACGGGCGGGACCAAAGGCGAACAGTCCGTTCGGATCTCTGTTTTTGGCGCGAGGCCAGGCGACATGCGCCAGATGACGAACGGGATGCTTTACAGCAACTTGAACGGTGATGGCGCCGGCCGGCTGTATTTCGTCAATCCCGTCACTGTTCAGGAGAACGTCATCGATCTCGGTGCCGCCGGGTCAGCGCAATATCAACTCGCCGGCGCCGTGGTCAACACAATTCCCAGGGAAGGTGGCAACCAATGGTCCGGGACGACGTTCGGCGCTTGGACGAATCACTCGTTACAGTCGAGCAACCTGAGCGACGACCTGAAATCACAAGGATTGACCACTGTGAACGGCTTGCGGTCGATCGCGGATTTGAGCGGCCTGGTTGGGGGACCTGTGGTCGCCGACAAGTGGTGGTTCGTGGCGTCGGGCCGGGTGAGCGGGAGCACGCTCCGAGCCGCCAGCCTCTTCCACGACGCCAACCTCGATGACTGGGTCTATTCGGCGGACACCAGCCGTCCCGTGGATCCCGAAGAGCGAAACCACAACTATCAGTTCCGGACGACCTTTCAGCTTGGGACCAAGGACAAGTTCGGCGCATCCACCGACATCCAGCGGCACTTCAGAGACCAGGCATTCGGGCAGCTCGATCAAGGGATCGCAAGAATCGAAGCCAATGCTGCCATGTGCCACAACGACTCCCTGACCCAGGCCACGTGGAGCCGGCCGCAGTCCAACGTGCTTCTGTTCGAGGGCGGCGTAACGGTTGGATTGAACACGTTCGGCACGGCGAACTTCGGCACTGCACTCGATGGGTCCGACTACGAGGAATGCGGCCAGAGTCAGCCGTTCCGGGTAAATATCGCCGATGCGGCTCGCGGCCCCACCTACCATGGTGTGGGCGCCATCAGCATCGGCGTGTCCAATCAGTTCAATTCACGATTCGCGGCGTCATATGTCACCGGCGCGCACAATCTGAAGACGGGGTTCACACTCATTCGCGGCAACGTCACCGGGAACACGCTCAACCGCGCAGACGATGTCAACGGCTTGCCAATCTCCTACACGTTCACGAACGGCGTGCCGACCTCGATGACGCTCTTCGCGAGCCGCAACAGCGACGCGCACCTCGACCAAGATCTTGCGCTCTTCGTTCAGGATCAGTGGGCGTTGCACCGCCTCACGTTGAACCTCGGTCTCCGCTTCGACTGGATGAGCCAGTCCCTGGGCGCCGTCGACAATCCCGCAAACGCGATCTTTCCGGCTTATAGTTCGCCGGCGCGCGAGGGGGTGCCGACCTGGAAGGACCTCAGCCCGCGGCTGGGGGCGGCCTACGATCTGTTCGGGAACGGCAAGACTGCGATCAAGGGTGGCGTCAACCGGTATGTGGCGGGAGGGTCGACCGGTGTGGCGACGCAGTTCGGCCCGACGGCCAATTTCAACACCACGCGCAACTGGACCGACTCCAATACGAACTTCTATCCCGACTGCGACCTCTCGAACCCGGCAGCGCAAGACCTGCGTTCGCGGGGCGGAGACGTGTGTGGCGCTTACAACAATCCCAGCGTGGCGACCTTCAGCGAAAACACGACGGTCGCCAATCCAGATTTCACAAACGGATGGTTCAAGCGCGGATACAACTGGCGGGCGAGCGCGGGTGTCGAGCAGCAACTGATGAACCGGCTCGCGGTGAGCGTCTCGTACGCGCGCACCATCTACGGCAACTTCTCCGTGACGGACAATCTCAATCTGACTCCGGCTGATTTCGACCCGTACTGCATCACTTTACCGGTCGATTCCAGGCTGCCGCGCAGCGGACAGCAGCTGTGTGGACTTTACGATCAGCGCATCAACGTTGCGACGAGCAATCTCGTTGGATTCGCTGATGACTACGTCGACAAGTATGCGTTCGGGGGATTGAAGCAGAGTCCGCAGACGGAGCATTTCAACGGGTTCGATCTGTCGATGGCCGCACGGCTTCCGCGATCCGGAACCTTCAACGCCGGATGGAGTGTCGGCAACACGATTCAGAACACGGCGATCTCGGCCAATGGCGGTCTCATCAACAACTCGAGCTCGAACTGCTTCGTCGTCGACAACCCGGAGCAGTTGACGAGCGAAGTGTCGCCATGCAAGTTCGACACACCCTACCAACATCGGTTTCGCATGAGCGGTTCGTTCGAGCTTCCATGGCGGGCCGTGATCGTGTCCGGCGTGTACCAGGACCTGCCCGGTCCGCTGATCGTGGCCAATCGTGTCTACACGAGTGCTGAAATCAACTCTCAGCCGACGGGCGGTCTCGGGCGTCCGTTGCGCATGGCCACGCGAACTATCGACATCCTCGAACCGTTTTCGATGTATGGCGATCGGCTGCGTCAGCTCGATCTTCGTGCGAGCAAATTGTTCCGCCTTGGCGGCCAGCGTTTCCAGCTGAACGTCGACCTGTACAACGCCCTGAACGGGAGCACGGCCACCTTCATTCGTAACACGTACACGGCGCCCGGAGCGGTGACGACAACGCCGTGGTTGCAGCCGACACAGGTGCAGGACGGGCGCTTCTGGAAATTCAGCGCGCAGTATGACTTCTGAGGCACACGATCGCGTAGCCCGGGTCTTGTTCTATAGACCCGGCACGTTCGGCAGCCAGGGTCAGCGCAGGTGAGGCTATGACGCAACCGAGACGCGACGCAGGCACGTGTGACATGCGGAGGCGACAGGCGCTGCGGCTGCTCGGAGGTGGCGCCGCGGTTGGCGTGGCCGCGCGACTGGGTTGGAGGCCACACGCCGCGCTCTTCGCGCAGGCCCCGAGTGGTGGCGAGAGGATCGCAGTGCCCGCGGGCGGCGTGATCCGTACCGTCGGCGGCGATATCGATCCCAACGGCTTCACCGGCGGCACCTTGATGCACGAGCATCTCGGCAACGGACGACCTGCGCCGGCGAGGGGAGGAGGCGCGCCACCGCCAATCGACAACCCGACGCAGGATCCCGCGTGGATGGCGGAGGAGCTGACGCTGGCGCGGAAAAACGGAAACCTGGGTTGCATCGTCGCTGCCGGCCTCAACATGCCGAGTGCCGACAACCTGTCATACATGGAGAAGCTGTCGCAGGCGAGCGGCGTGAAGATCGTCGCCGCCGCTGCGTACTACAACCCGCAGTCGTATCCCAAGGGCACCGACACGCTCGGAGAAGACGAGATCGTGGAGCTGCTGGTCAAGGGTGCACGCGAACTCCGCCTCGGCGCCTATGGCGAGCTTGGTTGCTCGAACGATGAGGCCGATCTGCAGCCGATCGAGAAGAAGGTCTTTCGCGCGTTCGCCAAGGCGCAGGCGCGGACCAACCTGCCGATCTTCACGCACACGAATTACTCGACGGGTCCCAACGTCTCGATGGATATGGCGCTGCGGCAGCTGGACGCGCTTGAGTCGGCCGGTGGAAAGCCGTCGGGCATCGCCATTGGCCACGTGTGCTGCCACTACGATCCGATGGTCGATGTCGCGAAGCGCGTCGCCCAGCGGGGCGCTTTTGTCGCATTCGATCGCATGACGCGGCAGCAGCAATGGGTATCCGATGCCAAACGCATTGAGATGATGAAAGCGCTGCTCGACGCCGGACTGGTCGACAGACTTTTGATCTCGTCTGACTACATCGGACGCATCAACACCGCGGTGGGAGAAATCCCCGGCTATCCTGGCTCACTGCACGCGCGAGACGGCGGCCCCGGGTACGCCAGGCCGTTCATCCTCGCGGTTCCTCAGATGATGAAAGCGGGAATACCGGTGGACGCGATTCGGCGGATCACGGTCGACAATCCGCGACGCTTCCTGACTTTTGTTCCAAGAAATGCCTGAATTCCCAAATCCCAACTCCCAAAGCACGGTATTGGGAGTTGGAGGTTGGGAGTTGGGAATTGACTTGCTTTAGCGTGGGCTCGACTGCTGCGCCTCGAGCTTCCTGGCCCCCGAGAGAATCCCGTATAACCCGACATTCCCTTCGTGGCACGCGTACTCCAGCAGCGGCTCGTCGGTGCGCTTGAAATAGATCCGCGCCGTCCACGGCTTGGTCCACGTGGCCGGATCGCTCAGCGTGGCGTCGTACTGCAGCGTATCCTTCGCGACGCGCGTGAATCGTTCGACCAGCTGCAGGCCCGTCGTAGAGTTCTGGAAGTTGCTCTTCGACGAAAAGCCCTTCGTCTCGACCACCAGCGTGTCGCCTTCCCAGCGACCACGCGAGTTGCCCAGCCACTGCGGCATCTGGTCGGACAGATGCGGACGGCCATCGAGCGGGATCACGCGCGCGTCGTGAATCGTTTCCATGTTGAACACGACGTGCGTCGGCGATTGCACGATCTGATAGACGCTGCTGTAGGCGGCCTGGAATCGGGGCACGCCGAAGGTGATGCAGCGCTCGCTCAGCCCGCGGCTGTCAGGACCGTCAGCCGGATGCAGCCGTCGTCGTTCTGCGGCCGCCGCGCGCCGCTTCGTGGCGTCCGGTGTCTCGGGCGGGATGCGGCCGTTCGGCGGATCGATGATGAGCGACGTGCGTCGCTCGAAGTCACGCGCCGGGAGCCAGAAGCCGTTGTAGTTTCCCGTCTCGGTGTCGTGCGACTTCGATTCAGTCTGTCCCTGAATCGTGTCGCCGATCAGTTCGTCACCGAACAGGGCATCGCCATCCTGCTCGAGCTGCCTCGCAGCTTTCTCGACCTGCCGGACCTCGGCGTCGGTGAGCAACTGCTTGTCCGCCCAGGCGGCGGGACGCTGCAGCGGTGTTGCACTGTTGTTGGTCCAGACGGCTTCGAGGTCCGGCTGGCCGAACGAGTTCTTCGGCGCTTTGTAGGCCGCCTGTTTGTCGGCCTGCGAACCTGCGGCCGCCAGGGTGATGCACGCGACTCCGATCAACGAGCAAACGTAGACGCCACGCATTATCGTCATCGCTCCCTCCCGCACACGAAAGTTTAGATAATCAACGGGCTCAGGTCCACCGTGCTATTCCTGCCCCGGTTCGGTGCCGGGAACTTACGGCAGCGTCGTGCGCGTATGGATGTGAATGATCGTGTACTGCAGTGGAACTCCCGGGTCACCGTACGCCAGATGCCAGGTGTTCGGTGGAATCGATACCAAGTCGCCGACCTTCACCTTGACTTTGCGTCCGCCGATGAATGGGCCACCGCGCTGTTCGCCGGGCGCCACCAGGTACACATTCTCCGGAGCCACGTCGGACTCAACGATGACGGTGCCGGTCCCGGCAGTGATGAGGTAGATCTGCGTGTTGTCGGTGTGGAGCTCACCGGTCGTGGGCTCCTGGCCCGCCGCCGCGCCGGGGCGGGTGGTTCCCGTAAGTCGATACTCGGGCGCCCACTCGAAGTGCGTCTTCTGCGTGTTCTGGAACTCGGTCGTGTACAACCTGGCCTTTCCCGGCTGCGCGCGTGTTTCAGCTCCCGCGGTCACCAGGAACATGTTCCTCGCTGCACGCGGGTTGTCCGTGAAGCGTCCGCCGGGGGCCTGGCCGCGGCCGGCGTTCGGGTTCGCGCCACCCTCTCGTGCCTGGCCGCCCTGCGCCTGCGTGACACTGGGCAGACTCGCGCCGGCTGCGTACCCTATTGAGAGCACTGCCAACAACATCATCACTCGCTTCATTGAGATCCTCCGTGACGGACAAAGTCCGCATCCGCAGAGCAGGCGGGTGCCGAATTCTAGTCTTCGCCACGCATGGTCGCACTACCCACTCTGAGGTATCGACTGTGACTCAGACGAATCCTTGACAGCACGGCAGCGGTCGGGTTGAATGCCAGGCGACGAATGACACCGGGTGTGATTTCCCCGCCTCTGCGCCGAAATCACACCCGGTGTCTTTAAGGGGAAGACTATGCGCCTCCTGATTGCTGCCGCCGTTCTCTGTGCCACCGCCTCACCGGCATGGGCGCAGGCGTTTGCCAACGCGAAAAGCTCGCTCGCCAACTACGCCGTCGCAGAGTCACTGCCCAAGAAGACGTGCGAGAGTCTGTCCGCCTTTAAAGGCAAGGACATCGTCGCAATACAGGCACGTGTGGTCGCCGCGACTGCGGACACACCGCAGCATTGCCGCGTTGTCGGCACCATCTCACCCGAGGTGGCGTTCGAGGTCAATCTGCCGGAGCGTTGGAATCGCCGCTTCTACATGACCGGTAACGGTGGCCTTGCCGGTGACGCCCTCGACGCGCCGATGAACGGGGATCGCACGTCGGCTTTGACCAATGGCTTCGTCATGGCGCGAACCAATACCGGTCACGACGCGCGAAAGGAACCGAGCGGCTCGTTCATCCTCAGCAACCCGCAGAAGGCGATCGACTACGCGTACCGAGCGGTCCACGTCACCGCCGAGACCGCGAAAGCGATCGCGATCGACTACTACGCGCAACCGATCACGTTCTCGTACTGGAACTCGTGCTCGAACGGCGGCCGTCAGGGATTGCTCGAAGCGCAGAGATTCCCGGACGACTTCGATGGCATCGTCGCCAATGCCCCGTGGGTCGACCAGACCGGGTTCACGCTCGGCGCGATCTGGAATCAGAAGGCGCTCACCGAAGCGCCGGTGTCGCTGGAAAAGATGAAGCTGGTCGCCGAGAAGGCGATGGCGAAGTGCGACGAGGTGGACGGCCTGAAGGATGGACTGATCGACGATCCCCGCAGATGCAGCTTCGATCCGACGCGCGACGTGGCCGCGTGCCAGGCCGGGGCCGACGCTGCCGATTGCCTCACGTCCGCGCAGGCGGCCGCCGTGAAGAAGGTCTATAGCGGTCCCCTCAGCAAAGGGAAGCCGTTCTTCCCAGGCTACATGGTCGGCAGCGAAGCGATCAACACCGGACCGAACGGTGCGGCAACGGGATGGGCGAATGCCATTGTCGCCGCGCAACCAGGCGCGAAGCCCGCGGACTACAACCTGGCGGAAGGCGTGATGCGCTATCTGATTCTCGACCCGCCACAGCCGGAATACGATTCGACGAAATTCGATTACGACCACGCCGCGAAGACGGTCGAACGCTGGAGCAAGCTGGCCGACGCGAAGGATCCAGACTTGTCGAAATTCAGGAAGAGCAGCGGGAAGCTGATCATGACCTACGGCTGGGCCGATCAGATCCTTCAACCGCTGATGGGCGTGAAGTACTACGAAGACGTGGTTGCGAAGAACGGCAAGGATACTGCTGATTTCGCGCGGCTGTTCATGGTGCCGGGCATGGCGCACTGCGCGGGCGGCGTGGGTCCCGATCGCAACGATGCGGTCACTGCCGTTATCGACTGGGTGGAGAAGGGCAAAGCGCCTGACCAGCTGATTGCCAGCAAAGTGACCGATGGAAAGGTCGTACGCACGCGGCCGCTGTGTCCCTATCCGCAGGTCGCCCGCTACAAGGGACAGGGGAGCATCGACGACGCGGCCAATTTCAGCTGCGTCGCGCCGCGCTGAATCGCATACGGAGAGGCGGGTCTGAAGACCCGCCTCTACTTGACGACGTCCAGCTTGATCGTGCTGTCCCGCACTGTCACCGCGATATCGCTGACGTTGATGCGCAGAGCAATCGGGATGTCGAGTGAGGCCACTACGGCGCCGGTATCCTGGCGTTTCACATCGAGCTTCACGCCGTGGCCGGTCAGATCGACGCCGCCCTGCGCGATACGCGCATGGAGCTCTCCGAGGATCTCGGGACGATAGCGTTGACAGAGATCCTGGATCAGCGACGTCACGAAATCGCGAACGTTCACCGACAGGTCCTTGATGACATCCTTGGCGAGCTCGTTGGCGAACGCCGATACGCGCGGTCCGTACTCGTTCAAGGCCTTGTCATTGATCGCTGCGGCGATCGCGTCGATCTTGGGGACGGCGACAGAGGTGACGTCCTGGCCGACCGTGTCGATGAATACCTTCACATCCGACATGTGCGGGTTACCTCACGCGATGGCGGGTTTGATATGGGTGCCACAGGCAAACGCGCCGACTCATCGAATCTGCGGCAGCGGAAGCACCACGTCGCTGACCTTGAGCTGCGCATCAACAGGAATCTCGACGTTGAGCAGATCTTTGCCCTTCTTCTGATCGCGAAGCGTCGAGAGGAGCCGCCCCCTGACGGACAGGCCTCCATCGACCAGAGAGATCGTCAGCGCGCCGTTCAGTTTGATGACATTGCGTTCGACGAGATTCTCGACCAGTTCATCGACGACAGACATGCACCCCTCCTAGGCCTTGGGCTGGACGACTTCGATGCGCACGTCATCGGGGCCGACCACGAATGTGATCTTCATGTTCTGCTCGGCAGCGTTCGTGAAGGGCCCCCTCAGGATTTCGTGGCGTCCGCCTTCCGCGGACCGCAAGTCGAGCACGTATAATCTCACTCATTTCGCATGCGTGCATCGACAATCGTCGTCGCAGGATTCCTGACGTTTGCGTGGCTGACGCACCCGGCTGCGCAGGGCCGTGGCTCTGCGCCGGCGGTGACGCTGTATGAAAACGCGCGCCTCATCGTGGGCGATGGCAGTGGCCCGATTGAGAACGCCGCGTTCCTCGTCGAGAACGCGCGGTTCACGCGCGTCGGACGGCGGGGCGAGATCCAGGCGCCCCCGGGTGCCGCACGCGTCGACCTCACCGGCAAGACCGTCATTCCCGCGCTCGTCGACGGCCACTCGCACATCGGTTACATGAAGAACCTGACGAGTGGTGCCGTCAACTACACGCGCGACAACATCCTCGACCACATGCACCGGTTCGCGTATTTCGGTGTGGCCGCGAGCCAGTCGATGGGGAGCGATTTCGGCGAGCTGCCGTTTCGAATCCGCGACGAGATCCTCGCGGGGAAATATCCAGACGCCGCGCGGTTCCTGACCGCCGGCCGCGGGCTCGCTCCGCTCGTCGAGATCAGCCCGGACAACATGCGACAGGCAGCGTTTCCGGTGACCACGCCTGAAGGTGCGCGCGCATCGGTGCAGGAGCTGGTGCCGCGCAAGGTGAAGTTGATCAAGACGTGGGTTGACGATCGAGGCGGGACGATCAAGAAGCTCACGCCGGATCTCTATGGCGCCATCATCGACGAGGCGCACCAGAACAAGCTGCGCGTCGCTGTTCACGCCACCGACCTTCGCGACGCGAAGGATCTGCTGCGCGCGAACATCGACGTGTTCGCCCACATGATCAGCGACACCGACGAGGAGCTCGTCTCACTCTTCAAGCAGCATCCAAATACTGCGGTGTTGTCGGCGCTCGGCGGGCCGCATCGTGCCGTGTATGCGCCCTGGCTGAATCCGGTGCACCCGCTTATCCTCGAAACCGTCCTGCCCGAGCAGATCAAGCGGCTCCAGAGCCGTTTCCCATTGACAGAGCCAGCGCAGCTCAAACGATCGCAGGACGCGTGGGATCGTCTGGCTCGGGGCATCGCACAACTGAGCGCCGCGGGCGTGAAGATCGGTGTCGGCACCGATGGCGGCGGTCAGCAAGGCGACCAGTTCATCGGGTGGACGATGCATGCCGAGCTCGAGAACATGGTGATGGCAGGCATTCCGCCGGCGAAGGTGTTAGTGGCGGCGACGCGCACGTCAGCGGAGATTCTCGGGCTCGATGATCTCGGCATGGTTGCCGTGGGCAAGAGCGCCGATTTCGTCGTCCTCGACGCCAACCCGCTCGATGACATCACGAATACGAGGAAGATCTCGAGCGTGTATCTGCGAGGTCACCGTATCGATCGAGAGAAGCTGCGGGCCGGTTTTGTCAAAAGACAATGACGAATACGACACACCGAGGCACAGAGGCGTGTAGCCGGGTCCTTGGTCCCTGGGCCTTAGTGCCGGCCTTGGTTTCTAGTCCTTGTCCCTTGACACAAACTGGACCAAGGACCAATGGACGGACCAAGAACGAAGCACTAAGGACCAAGGCCTCGCGCTACTTCGATTTGAAAAGCGCGCTAGTCCGCTCGCAGCGCGTGAGCTGGATCGGTCCTCGAGACGCGGCGGGCCGGTATCAGCGTGGCGACGACGGTGACAGTCACCACGACGGCGAACGCGCCGGCGAGAATCACCGGGTCGGACGCGCGCACCTCGTAGAGCCACGACGAGGCCAGTCGCCCGGCGGCGTACGCCGCAGCCAGGCCGAGCACGCCGCCCACCAGTGCGAGCACGCGCGCCTGCCCCGCGAGCAGCCAGAAGACATTCGATGACGACGCACCAAGTGCCATTCGCGTGGCGAACTCGCGGCTGCGCTCGGCCGACGCGTACGCGATGACTCCGTAGATCCCGATCGCCGCAAGCGTTACGGCCATGGCGCCGAATACGAGCATCAACGTCATCCCGAGTTTCTGCCGGCTGAGCGTCGACGCAATCAGCGTTTCCACCGGCACGACGTCGAAGGCGAGCAGCGGATCCGCCTTGTTGATCTCGGCGCGAACAGCGTCAACGGCCGCACGCGGATCGGCAAGAGAGGTGGAGACGGCGACTGACATGCGCAGGACGGGAGACTGGTCTTGCACAAGGTAGAAGGCCGGCTCCGCCTCACCCTGGAGCGAGGCATATCTGACGTCGCCGACGACGCCAACGACATTCCGCTTTGTCTGCGGCAGAACGGTCGGGAACCCGAAGGAGATTTGCCCTCTCGTGGGATCCATGCCGACCATGTAACGGCGGGCGAAGCTTTCGTTCACGAGCGCGACCGGCGCACCCGTCGCCCGGTCATCGTCGGTGAATCCGCGACCCTGGAGCACGCGGATGCCCATCGCATCGAAGAAGCCCGGGCTGACGGTGCGGCCTCTCGAGACGACTGGAGGAGTCGTGACGCCCTCGACGTGAACGAGCGGCGTGGGATCGTTGTCGGGACGAGTGGGGAAGCCTGACGATGAACCGACCGCGGTCACGCCCTCGATCCTCGCAATATTGCCGAACAACGTGCGGACCCAGGTGTTCACCTCGGCCGGACCCTTGAAGCGCGAGAACGGCAGCGTCAGGTCGACGACCAGCCGTCCGCGAGAGTCGAATCCGGGATCGATCGCCTGCAGGTTGGCGAAGCTCTTGACGACCCATCCGGATCCGGCGACGAGCGTAATCGCCACGGCAATCTCGCCGATGATCAGCACGCGCAGCGTGCGATGCGTATTCCGGCTGCCGCGCACCGAGCGGCCGCTTTCGTTGAGCAGCGTTTCGAGGCCTGAACGTGCCAGTTGAAATGCCGGCGCAAGACCGACGACCAGCGCACTGGCCATGAGCGTCAGCAAGATGAACAGAAAGACAGATGTGTCGAACGAGACCGCCTCGAGCCTCGGCAGCTTCGAGACGCCGTAGGTGAGGAGCGCTCGCATGCCGAAGAAGGCGAGAAGCAATCCGGCAATCGCGCCAGCACCGGCGAGGACCAGCGACTCGGTCAAGAGTTGGCGCACGAGACGGCCGCGGCTTGCACCGAGCGCTGCACGCGCCGCCATCTCGCGCACGCGGCCAGCCCCTCGCGCAAGCAGCAGGTTGGTCACGTTGACACATGCCAGCAGTAGAAGCAGCCCGGTTGCCGCGAGCACGATCACGAGTGTCGGCTTCAGATCCCCGACCATCGCGTCCACGAACGGCACAACGATGAATGCGCGGTTGGTCTCCGGTCCGGGGTAGTCGCGCCCGAGTCGCTGCGCGACGCTTTCGAAGGTGGCGCGCAGTTGTTCAGGACTGGTGCCCGGGCGTACGCGCAGGTAGCCGTCGAAGCTGTGCGCGACGCTTTCCGGATCGAATCGCAGGTTGAACCAGAGATCGGTGCCTTGTGGGACGTCGAGGTCGCGGTTGGCCACGCCGACGATCGTCGGACCGCCTTCAGCCAATCGCACCGCCTTGCCGACGATTGCCGGGTCACTGTTGAACACCTCGCGCCACAGACGTTGCGAGATGACTACGACGTTCGGACTCTGGCGCTCCCAGTGTTCGGCCGCGAATCCCCGTCCAAGCGTGTTGGGCAGACCGAACAGTTCGAAGAAGCCCTCGCTCACGCCATAGGCGATGGCGGCTCGCGGTCGGTTGTCCGGGAGGAGCAGAGTGACGTCGAACTTCCGCGACACCGCAGCGCGCTCGATCGGCAGCGTCTTGTCGTTGAGCCTGTTCAACTCCACCGGGGCGACCAGTCCGCTCGTCACGTTGCCGTCGGTGAACATGGTGCGCACCGTACGCAGGTCCTCGGAGTTCGGATAGGCCAGGGGCCTGAGCAAGGCGGCGTTGGCGGCGCTGAAAATTGCAGTCGTGGCGCCGATGCCGAGGGCGAGCGTAGCCACCGCCGCCACCGTGAAGGCGGGAACGTGCCACAGCATTCGAATGGCGAAGCGAATATCCTGCAACAGTGTGCTCATGACTCCGCGCCTGGCAGATGCCTCTATTCGATGAACGCCGGTGCCTTTGGCAGCTTTGCGTGAGTCGCCATGTCGTGCTCGATCCAGAGCTCTGCTTTGTTCTGCTTGAGGAACGCTTCGACCTTCGCGCGAGACGCTTTCGACTGATCTGCGTTGAACTCGAAGGTCGGGATGCGACCGGTGGCCCGTTCCTCGGGGTAGTGATACAGATCGCCTCCGAGCACGACCGGCCCGCGCTTGGCGAGCTTGACGAACAGCACCTGATGCCCCGGCGTGTGGCCGGGCGTCGACATGACCACGACGCTGCCGTCGCCGAAGATGTCGAGATCTTCGTTGCTCAGAATGCGCGTCTTCGCTTTGCGCAGGGCGCTGTAGTGATCGGGCTGAATGATGCCTTGCGGCTTCTCCGACATCATGAAGTCGTGTTCCGCCTTCTGGACGATCCACGTGGCGGATGCGAAGTCGTTTGCGTTGGCGGTGTGGTCCGAGTGGTAATGCGACATCACGAGATAGGTGATGTCAGCAGGGGAGTAGCCAGCCGCCGCCAATTGTGGTTTCAGGGGCTTGCTGCCGGACATGATTCCCTCGGTGATGGTCGCGCCATCGCCCTTGAAGTGACTGTCGGGCAGGGCGCCGGTGTCGAACATCACCGTGCCCTTCGGGTGCACGATGAGGTACGCGGTGTTGACGAAGTCGACTTCCTTCAACTCTTCACGCTTGAAGTTGAACAGTTTCGGGTCGAGACCCCTGATGTTCCCGGCTTCGAACACGTAGATCCGGGGACTGGTCACCGCCGGTCGTCGTGACTGCGCCTCTGCGACGATCGTCACGAGCGCGGCCACGGCAGACAGCAGAGCAATCATTCGGCGCATCGTTTACTCCCTCCCCCCTCGTTCTCCCCATTTGAGTTTTTCGCGCAACACCTCGAAGTAGCTCCGTGCTGGCGCCTTCACGAGCCGAAGCATACGCTCCGATCGCCGCACACGTACCACGTCGTCCTGTTGCAACGGATACCCGAACTGGCCGTCGTAGGTCACGTAGATGTCGTCGAGCCCGGTAACGACCTGCGGCCTGATCTCGATGACCTCGTTGCCGGGAATGACGATGGGCCGGTTGGTCAGCGTATGCGGTGCGATGGGCGTCAGGATGATGGCGTCGGCCCGCGGGTGGACAATCGGGCCTCCGGCGGCGAGGTTGTACGCCGTCGAACCGGTCGCCGTCGCGACAATGAGCCCATCGGCCTTGACCTTGGTCACGAGGCCATCACCGACCGATACCGACAGCTCGATGATGCGTGAGAGCGCGGCCTTGGTGAAGACGACGTCGTTGAGCACAATGCGCGAATCGAAATGCTCGCGTGCGCGATAGGCGTCGGCGGCGAGCATCGCGCGATCGTCGTAAGAGGCTTCGCCTTTCAGCACCGACTCCAGCACCGTATAGAGCTCGTCGATGCGCGTCTCGGTCAGGAATCCGAGGCTGCCGAAGTTCACCCCCAGGATTGGCGTGTCGCGTCCGGCCAGCGCCGTTCGCGTGGCCATGCTCAGGAGCGTGCCATCGCCTCCCATGACCACGACGAGATCGACGTCGCGCGGCAGGTCGTCGCGCGATCGCGTCTCGCCCCGCGCGTCGATGAGTGAGCCGGTATCGGTCTCGAAGATCGGCTCGATCCCGCGGTCGCGCAGCCAGGACGCGAGATGACCGAGATGATCGCCAGCGGCGCGCAGGCCGCGCTTGGCCACGATGCCGACGCGCGTCATCTCACCGCTCATGATGGGCGGAAGTGGACCAGGAACTCGACGTTGCCTTTCTGGCCTGTGATGGGCGAAGGTGTGGATGCCACGCGGTTCAATCCTACCTCAGCGCCCGCGGCTGCCACCTCCTCGAGGACACGCGCATGAACGGCCGGGTCGCGGATAATCCCTTTTCGTACTTCGCTCCGGCCCGCTTCGAACTGTGGTTTCACGAGCGCGACGACGTCGGCGCCTGGGCGAAGCACGGGAGTGACCGCCGGAAGAATCTGTCGCAGAGAGATGAAGGACACGTCGATGGTGACGACATCGACCGGCCCGGGGAGATCGTCGAGCGTCATGTGACGCGCGTTGAAACGCTCGATGACGACGACGCGCGCGTCGTTGCGAAGCTTCCAGTCGAGTTGCCCATGACCGACGTCGAGCGCGACAACGCGAGCGGCCCCGCGCTGGAGCAGCACGTCGGTGAAACCGCCGGTCGATGCGCCAATGTCGAGGCACTCCCGTCCTTCGACAGCGATCTGAAAGGTGTCGAGGGCGTGCGCAAGCTTGAGACCGCCTCGACCGGCATACGGATGATCCGGCGAGATGAGCGCGACGACCGCCTGGTCGTCAACGGTGGTCCCGGCCTTCGTCGCCGGACGATCGTCGACGGTGACCTGGCCAGCCAGGATCAGCGCGCGCGCCCGCTCGCGCGAGGGCGCCAGCCCGCGTTCGATGACGAGTTGATCCAGGCGCACGCGAGCCATCGAGTCAGTCTGGGGAACGCGAGTCAACTCCCGACTCCCGATTTCCGACTCCCAAGAAACTGGCACCGGGAACGTTTGGGAATTGGGAGTTGGAGGTTGGGAATTGTCTCAATTCGTTCGATTGACGATCCATTTGCCAATTGCAAGCAGCCGGTCATCGTCGATGCCGGCTTCGCGGAACGCATGTTCCGCGCGGTCGAGGCAATCCGCGGCCATGCGACGCGACGTGTCGAGGCCGTACAGCGCCGGGTAGGTCGGCTTTCCCGCCGCGGCATCCTTGCCCGCCGTCTTTCCGAGCGTGGCCGCGACGCCTTCGACGTCGAGAATGTCGTCGACGATCTGGAACGCCAACCCGAATTCGGCAGCGGCGCGGTCGATGGCGTCGATGCGATCATTTGAGCCGCCGCCCATGATGGCGCCTGACACGGCCGATGCGCGGATCAGCGCGCCGGTCTTTCGCGCATGCATCCCACGCAGCGCGGCGGCGTCGAGTACTGGAAACAGACGGCCTTCCGGGTCAGGTGTGACCGATGCCAGATCGATCGCCTGACCACCGACCATCCCGACGACGCCCGCAGCGTGAGCGACCGTTTCGATCACACGTAGTTTCCGGGCCGCGACGTGGGCCTCCAGACTGATCGGTTGTCGAGCCAGGACGTGAAATGCCGCGGTCAACAGGCCGTCGCCGGCAAGGATGGCCATGCCCTCGCCGGCGACCACATGCAGCGTCGGCCTGCCGCGCCGCATGGTGTCGTTGTCCATTGCCGGCAGGTCATCGTGAATGAGGGAGTAAGTGTGAATGAGCTCGATGGCGCAGGCAGCGGGCATCGCCATGGCCCGATCCCCGCCAACGGCATCGGCGCTGGCCAGGCAGAGAATCGGACGCAGCCGCTTGCCGCCGGCGAGCAGGCTGTAACGCATCGCTGCATCGACGACTGCGGGGGCGTCTGGCGGTGAGGGCAGGATCGTGGCAAGCGCAGCCTCGACCTCCGCCTTGCGGGACTCGAGATATTGCGCGAGCCCGTCCGCCGTTTTCACTCCCTGCCCTTTGCGGGACCGTTGGACTCGGCACCAAGGCCCGGTGGCGCCGGCCTGACCTCGCCGCGCTCGTTCAGAATTTCGATCCGCTTCTCGGCTTCTTCGAGCCGCGCGTGGCAGAAGCGCGACAGGTGCACGCCGCGCTCATACAGCTGCAGCGACGCCTCGAGCGCCAGGTCGCCTTCTTCGAGTTTCTTGACGATGGTCTCGAGCTCGGCGATCGCGGTCTCGAAGTCTTTGATGGTGGGATCCACGCTCACAGTTTCCGGTCCTTGACTTCGCAGGTCAACTCGCCTTTTTCGACAGTCACGAGCACGCGAGAACCGTTTTCGATGCGCGCGGCGTCACGGATGATTTCCGTCCGGTCGGCGTTCCAGCACACCGCGTAGCCTCGCCCGAGGACCGCGAGCGGGCTCAGGCTGTCCAGCCGCGCTGCCGATGCGCCGAGGCGAGCGTTGAACGCATGCGCGCGCTTGTGGATCGTGGACTGCAGTCGCGCGTCGGCCGCGACCAGCCGCGTCTTCACGCCGGCCAATCGCCTGCGCAAATCGAAGCGCTCCAGCGTCAACCGCAGTCGCTGATAGCCGCGTTCACGCGCGGCGAGACCTGCTTGCAACGCTCGTCGCAGATCGAACGTCAGTTCGTCGGCGTGGCGGCCGCGGAGCGCGAGGTGTCCCCGCATGCCGGCGAATCCCGATCGGCTTTCGAGCGCTCGCAACCGCGATTCGAGCCAGTGCTTACGCATCGACATCGCGGCGGAGACGCCGCGCACGAGCCGATCGATGCGAGCGACGAACTCGTCTTTCCGCGCGACGACGATCTCGGCGGCCGCGGATGGCGTCGGTGCGCGCACGTCGGCGACGAAATCGGCAATGGTGACGTCGGTCTCGTGGCCGACCGCGGAGATGACAGGCACCGGCGATCCGGCAATGGCGCGAGCGACCACCTCCTGGTTGAACGACCAGAGATCCTCGATCGAGCCGCCGCCGCGCCCGACGACAATCACGTCGACGCCTTTCACCTTGGCGATGGCCCGCAGGCCGCGAGCGATGTCGAGCGCGGCGCCGTCACCCTGCACGCGCGTCGGCCGAATCACGAGGTGCGCGTTGGCGTAGCGGCGGCGGAGGACATTGATGATGTCGCGCACGGCGGCGCCGTCCAGCGAGGTCACGATCCCAATCTTGCGCGGCAGCGCCGGCAACGGACGCTTGCGCGCCTGGTCGAAGAGTCCCTCGACCGAAAGCCGTTGCTTCAATTGATCGAAGGCGAGCTGCAGCGCGCCGAGCCCTTCGGGCTCGAGGTGCTCGCAGACGATCTGATATTCGCCCTTCGGGTCGTAGACGCTGATGCGGCCGCGCGCGACGACGCGAAGTCCATCCCCGGGCTTGAAGCGAAGCAACCGGAGCGACGAGCGGAACATCACGCCTTTGATTTGTGCGGTCGCGTCCTTGAGCGTGAAGTACAGGTGCCCGGTGTTCCACACGCGACAATTCGACAACTCGCCCTCGACCCAGATCTCGAAGAAGCGCTCCTCGAGCAGCGTCCGGACCTGCGCTGTCAACTCAGAGACGCTGAGCACTCGCCGCCTGGGGGCAGGTGGACGCTCCTCTTCCTCCAGCGTTTCATCCGGTTCTTCGAAGGGAAGATCGAAAAGACTCATTGGCTTGCGCCGATCGCGTCTGCTCGAACTCGCGCCGCCAACGCCGCCAGTTCCTGTTCCGAGTAACTGAGGCGCGTGACGGCAGTGGCGCGGCCGGTCTTCTCATCGGCGCTGACGAGAACCCCGTTCAGGCGCGGATTCGCGGACGCCGGCTCGAACTTGGTCGGCATCCCACTGAGAAACCGCTCGAGTGACGGTTCGCGTTCCATTCCGATGATGCCGTCGTGCGGACCCGTCATTCCGGCGTCGGTCATGTATGCGGTGCCGTTCGGCAGGATACGCTCATCCGCTGTTTGCACATGCGTATGCGTGCCGACGACGAGCGTCACTTTGCCGTCGAGATGCCATCCCATGGCGATCTTCTCGCTCGTCGCCTCGGCGTGAAAGTCGACGATGATGACACGCGTACGGTGACGGAGCGCTTCAATCTCTTTGAGGACGACGGCGAACGGGTCATCGATGCTCAGCATGAAGACGCGGCCCATCACGTTGATGATGCCGATCGATCGCCCGTCTCCGGTCTGTGCGAGGTACGACCCGCGGCCGGGCACGCCGGCAGGGTAGTTGGCGGGGCGCAGCAATCGCGGCTCGCTGGCGATATAGCCCATCACCTCTTTCTTGTCCCAGATGTGATTGCCGGACGTCATCACGTCGACACCCCAATCCAGGAGGGAGTCGCCGATGTCCTTGGTCACACCGAAGCCGGCGGCAGCATTCTCGGCGTTGGCGATCGTGAGATCGACGCCGTGATGTTCGATGAGGGCACGAAGGCCTTTGCGCACCAGCTCGCGTCCCGGCCGTCCGACGATGTCCCCGATGAAGAGGATATTCATACCGGTCGGTGGGCGTCGGTCTCGATCGGAATCCTCTGCGCCTGACCGCGCCGATCGACCCGCTTGGGCAGGATGATCGTCAGCTCTCCGGCCGTCAGCTTCGCCTGCGCCCGGCCGATTTCGAAGGCGCCGCTCAGTCGCACCGCGCGCGCGAAACGGCCGAAGCCGCGCTCGAGCAGGTGAAAGTTCGGGTCCGACGCCGTGGGCGGAGGAGCCTTTTCGCCCGCAATGATCAGGACATCGCCCCGAAAGAGCACGCGCACAGCGTCAGAAGGGACGCCGGCAAGGTCGATGACGATTTCCACATCCGTGGACGTTTCGACGACGTCGAGGGAAGGGTGGTATTCGCCTGAATAGGCGCGCTGTTCGGGGCCCAGCGTGGCGGCCAGATCGGCGAAGACCTGGCGGAGGTCATCCACTAGCTCGCGAGACTCACCGGTGGGAAGAAACGAGAACTCGAGCACGGGGAATTAATGATGTCACAGCGGCATGCGTCGGGTTCCCGAGTCCGGGTTCGAGCTCGGCTGCTCAACGGATAGGTTCTTCACAGATGAGCCTGGCGACGCTGCGACTCGTGTCAATATATGATGTTATTTAACTCATATAAGATGCTTGACAAACACTCATAGCATCCGTATGATTCGTTCACGGGGGAAACAGAACCAGATGAGCAAAGTCATCGGAATCGATTTGGGCACGACCAACTCAGTCGTGGCCGTGATGGAAGGCGGCGAGCCGGCGGTCATCGTGAACCAGGAAGGTTCGCGGACGACCCCGTCGATCGTCGCGTTCAACAAGGATGGGGAGCGCCTGGTCGGCCAGGTGGCCAAGCGCCAGAGCGTGACGAATCCCGAGAGCACTGTGTTCTCGATCAAGCGCTTCATGGGCCGCAAGCACGGCGAGGTGGCGCCGGAGATCGCGCGCGTCCCGTATCGCGTCGTCAAGGCAGACAACGGTGATGCGTGGGTCGAGGTGCGCGGCAAGAAGTATTCGCCGCCGGAGATCTCCGCGATGGTGCTTCAGAAGCTGAAGACCGCGGCCGAGGACTACCTCGGTGAGAAGGTCACCGACGCCGTCATTACCGTGCCGGCCTACTTCAACGACGCGCAGCGGCAGGCGACCAAGGACGCAGGAAAAATTGCTGGCCTGAATGTGCTTCGGATCGTGAATGAGCCGACGGCGGCAGCGCTGGCCTACGGGCTCGACAAGAAGAAGGACGAAACCATCGTCGTCTACGACTTCGGCGGCGGCACGTTCGACGTGTCCGTGCTTGAAGTGGGCGAAGGCATCGTCGAGGTCAAGTCGACCAATGGCGATACGCATCTTGGCGGCGACGATGTGGATCAGCGCATCGTGGACTGGATGGCGGCGGAGTTCCGCAAGAGCGACGGTATCGACCTAGTGAAGGATCGCATGGCACTCCAGCGCCTGAAGGAGGCGGCGGAGAAAGCCAAGATCGAGCTTTCAACGGTGTTCGAAACGGACATCAACCTGCCGTTCATCACGGCGGACCAGTCCGGCCCCAAGCACATGCAGTTGAACCTGACGCGAGCGAAGTTCGAGCAGCTCGTCGACGATCTGCTGCAGCGGTCGATGGGGCCGGTGAAGCAGGCGCTCGAGGACGCGGGTCTCAAGCCTGCGGACGTCGATGAAGTCGTCCTCGTGGGCGGCTCGACGCGGACGCCGAAGATTCAGCAGATGGTGAAGGACTTCTTCGGCAAGGAGCCGCACAAAGGCGTCAATCCCGACGAGGTCGTCGCGGTCGGTGCGGCGATCCAGGGTGGCGTGCTGAAGGGCGAGGTCAAGGACGTTCTGCTCCTCGACGTGACGCCGCTGTCGCTCGGTCTCGAGACGCTGGGCGGGGTGATGACGACGCTCATCAACCGCAACACGACGATCCCGACTCGGAAGAGCGAGATCTTCTCGACGGCGACGGATAACCAGACGAGCGTCGAGGTCCACGTGCTTCAGGGCGAGCGGCAGATGGCTCGCGACAACCGCACGCTTGGCCGATTCCACCTGATCGGATTGCCTCCGGCGCCGCGCGGGGTTCCGCAGATCGAGGTGGCTTTCGACATCGACGCCAACGGCATTGTCAATGTGACGGCCAAGGACGTCGCGACGGGGAAGGAGCAGAAGATCACGATCAGCAGCTCCTCCGGCCTGAGCAAGGACGAAGTCAATCGCATGGTCAAGGACGCGGAGGGTCATGCTGCGGACGACAAGGCGCGGCGTGAGGTGATCGACGCGCGCAACCAGGCTGACTCGCTCGCCTACTCGGTCGAGAAGACCGTCAACGAGAATCGCGATCGGCTGCCGGCAGTGGACGTCGAACGCGTGGAGCGCGCGATTGCGGTCGTGCGAGACGCCGTCAAAGGCGACAACCTCGAAACGATTCGCACGGCGAGTGCGGATCTGCAGAAGGCATCCCACTCCATCGCGGAGCAGCTCTACAAACAGCAGGGGCAGGGATCGGCCCAGGGCACTGGGCCGAAAGCTGCCCAGGATGAAGTCGTCGAAGGGGAAGTCGTCGACGCGTAACGATCGGCGGGTCTGAAGACACGCCGCTACTGAGCATATAGAGGCGGGCCTTCACGCCCGCCTGAGGAGAAAGCAAAATGACCATCACTCGTTTCGATCCATTCCGTGAATTCAGCACGCTTCAGGACCGCATGAACCGGTTGTTTGGTGACGTGTACCTTCGCGACGAGGAGCTCACCTCGCGCGGCAACTGGGTGCCACCGGTCGACATTTACGAGACCGAAGGGCATGACCTGGTCATCAAGGTGGAATTGCCTGACGTGAATCGGGAAGACGTGCAAGTCACCGTCGAGAACAACACGATCACCATCAAGGGGAACAAGAGCTTCCCTGGTGATGTGAAGGAAGAGCAGTTCCGTCGCGTCGAACGCCGCTACGGCTCCTTCGTCCGCTCGTTCACGCTGCCAAACACCGTGGATGCGTCGAAGGTCAGCGCCGAATACAAGAACGGCGTGCTCACCGTGAAGCTGCCGTATCGCGAGGAAGCGAAGCCGCGGACGATCAACGTCGAAGTCGCCGCGTAAACTGCATAGGGCGGGTCTTGCTCTGAGACCCGCCCTCGGACCCTCGCACCTTCGCACCCCCGCACCTTCGCACCGTTGCCTGTGTTAGGCTTCTTGAATGACCGACACAGTCGATGTCACCGGTCCGGAAACGGTAGAAGAGCCCGCGCCGGTCGCCCCGGTCAAGGCGCCCCCCATCGAAAGTCGATTTCTTTACGTCGATGTTGCGGCCATGCGCGCGAAGCAGCTGCGGCGTGGTGCCCGCGTGCGCCTCAGTGACGACGACGGTGCGGCGGAGCAGCATCGGGCCGTCCCGCATAAGGCCGAGCGTGTGGCCATGGAAGAAGTCCGCCGCGGACTCGTGCTGTACGAGGTTCCGAACTCCGACAAGCCAATCCCCAAAGAGTAGTTCCGACGAGGGAACCTTTCGGGTGTATCACCCGTAGGTGCGAGTAGGACTGGCCAATGTTGACTTTCCTATTCCTGTGCGCGATCGGATTGGCGTTCGCCGCGCTTTTCGCGATTCCGGCCCTGCTGTTCGGGTTGTTTGTCTGGGTGATCACCCTCCCGTTCCGCCTTTTCTTCGGCCTCTTCTTCGGGATCTTCGGACTCCTGTTCGGGTTGGTGTTCGGAATCATCAGGTTTGTCTTTGGCATCATCGGCGCGATTCTCGGCCTCGTGTTCGCTCCGATCGGTCTTCTGATCCTCGGCGTTCTCGTGATCGGCGGCATCATCGTCGGGTTGCTCTCACTGCTGGCACCTCTGGTGCCGCTGGCGTTGCTGGCAATGCTGGCCTGGGCGATCTACCGGATCACGTCGCGGCGTCCGACCCCGACATTCTGATACTCTCGGCGGCATGCCGAGAGTACGTCTCGTCCTGGCCCTCATACTGTGTTCGTGGCTCTTCGTCCCTGCCGGTGCGCAGGAGACGAAGCAGCCACCACCGCCATATCGAATCCTGATCAGCAACGACGACGGCGTTCGAGCGCCGGGCATTGCGGCGGTCGCACAGATCCTCCAGGCGATCGGTCAGATCATCATCGTTGCGCCGGCAGAAAATCAGAGCGGGAAGGGACACTCGATTGTCACCAGCGAACCGATTCTTCGCGAAGACCTCACGCTGCCCAATGGTCTGAAAGCGATTGGCCTGACCGCCACTCCCGCGACGACGGTGAACGTGGCCATCCGCAACATCGTCAAGCCGCTGCCGGATCTCGTCGTGTCCGGGATCAATCGCGGATACAACCTCGGTTTGACCGCCTATGTGTCCGGGACGGTCGGCGTCGCACGCGAGGCAGCGATGCACGGTGTTCCCGCTATAGCCGCGTCCCTGCAGGAGGAAAACGCGATTCGAAATTACGGGGCCGCGGCGGAAGAGATCCTCGGCGTCGCACGCCGGGTGAAGCAGTACGGGTTACCCGCGAATACCTTCTTGAACGTGAACATTCCGGCGATGCCGCAGGGCGGGTATCGCGGATACCGCATTACCACCCAGGCGATGCAGAGCAGCGGCGAGGAGCACTTTGCGGAGACGACGCATCCCTCCTCCGGCCGCACGGTCTATTGGAATGTCTACAGGGAAGGCGGGACGGCCCCCGAGGGAACAGATATTCGAGCGGTCAACGATGGTTACGTGTCGGTTACGCCGATGAAGCTCGGTGAGATCGATACCTCGCAGTTCGATGCGCTGCGCGCGATTTTCAAGTAACGTTCGAACCGGCCACAAGGAGGCATCCACGATGCGAGTGGGGATATCAGGGGCCAGCAGGGCCCTTTGGCTGGTTGTCGCGATTGTCATGGGGCAGGCCGGAAGCGTGCAGGCGCAGTCAGCCGATCGTCCGAACGTCGTGCTCATCGTCACTGACGATGTGGGGTATAGCGACATCGGGAGTTACGGGGCGCCCGACATCAAGACGCCCAACATCGACAGTCTGGCGAAGAACGGCACGCGATTGACCGACTTCTACGCAGCGCCGAATTGTTCGCCGACGCGCGCGGCACTCATCAGCGGCCGCTATCAGCAGCGATTCCGCATCGAGGTGCCGCTCGGCGCGTCACGAGGTCCAGCCGGCGAGCAGGGGCTGCCCGCAACCGGGCGCACACTGCCGCAGCTGCTGAAGAACAACGGCTACCGAACCGCGCTGATCGGCAAGTGGCATCTCGGGTACAAGAAAGAGTTCAGCCCCAACGCCCACGGGTTCGACTATTTCTTCGGCTTCAAGAGCGGACTGATCGACTACTACCAGCACACCGACCAACAGGGTGAACACGATCTGTTCGAGAACGATCAGCCAAGCCATGCCACCGGGTACTCGACGGACCTCTTCACCGAGCAGTCGGTCAAGTTCATCGAGCAGAATGCGGGCCAGCCCTTCTTCCTGGAAGTCGCTTTCAACGCCGCCCATTGGCCGTTCCAGGTACCTGACCATCCGTCGGTGGCTCCCAACAACGCGCGATTCGTGCAGCCGCAGGACAGCCCGACCAATACGCGGCAGGACTACGTCTCGATCGTGGAACGTGCGGATCGCGGTGTCGGACAGATCCTCGCGGCGCTGGAGCGGCGAGGCCTGACGCGGAATACGCTGGTGATCTACACGCAGGACAACGGCGGCGAATGGCTGTCGCGCAACGCTCCGCTTTTCAACCGCAAGAACTCGGTGTGGGAAGGTGGCATTCGTGTGCCGGCGATCTTGCGCTGGCCCGGCAAGATCCCTGCGGGCAAGACGTCATCGCAAGTCGGCATCGTCATGGATCTCACCGCGACGATCCTGGCGGCGACCAACTCCCCGGTGCCGGCCGAGGCGCGACTCGAGGGCATCAACCTGTTGCCGCTCCTGCAGCCTGGCGCCGCGCGGGCCGAGCGAACGCTGTTCTTCAGGATCAGTGGTCCGGCCCGCCGTCAGCGTGCGGTGCGGCAGGGAGATTGGAAGCTGATGATCGATGGCAACAGCCCGATGCTGTTCAATGTGGCGAGTGACCTGGGCGAGCGCAACGACGTTTCACAGCAGCACCTGGACATCGTCCAGAAGTTGTTTCCACTGATTGGCAAGTGGGAGCAGGACGTCGATGCAGAGGCGAAGCAGCTCGCAGGAGGGACCACCTCGCAGCAGTAGGCCGGGTCCTG
>Ga0111539_10000760_pt1 | contig 41980 bp, 40 predicted proteins | sample RhiMethybrSRZTD1_FD_79667 | JGI IMG/M metagenome (GOLD analysis project Ga0111539, IMG submission 79667) | Populus rhizosphere microbial communities from Tennessee, USA - Rhizosphere MetaG P. TD hybrid SRZTD1 (version 2) (version 2) | ecosystem: Host-associated > Plants > Roots > Rhizosphere >... | reverse complement strand
CCCCGCGTTCGCCCAGAAGCAGACGGTGGTGGTGTACACCGCGATCGAGAACGAGCAGGTCACGGAGTACATGAAGGCGTTGAACAAGTCCCACCCGAACCTGGACGTCAAGATGCTGCGGCTGTCCACCGGCGACATCGCGGCCCGGTTCATGGCCGAGAAGGACAACATGCAGGCCGACCTCATCTGGGGCGTGGCCGCCACCAACCTGCTCGTGTTCAAGCACGCGGGGCTCCTCGAGCCCTACGCGCCCAAGGGGCTCGAGCGCATCCAGCCGCTGTTCCGCGACAAGGCCAACCCGCCGTCCTGGGTGGGCATCGACATCTACATGTCGGCCTTCTGCTACAACACCGACGTCGGCAAGAAGAACAATCTTCCCAAGCCCGAATCCTGGGCCGATCTCACCAAGCCCGTGTACAAGGGCCACGTGGTGATGCCGAACCCGGCCAGCTCCGGCACCGGCTACCTCTCCGTCGCGTCGATCCTGCAGCGCATGGGCGAGGCGGACGGGTGGAAATACCTGGACGCCTTGAACACCAACATCGCCGAGTACACCAAGTCCGGCTCCAAGCCCTGCAAGGATGCGGCAGCGGGCGAGCGCGCCGTCGGCGTCTCGTTCGAGTATGTCGCGCTCGAGATGAAGAAGAAGGGGAGCCCGGTCGAGATGGTGCTGCCCAAGGAGGGCTCGGGCTACGAGATGGAAGCCAACGCCCTCACCAAGAAGGGCGCGAAGAGCCCGGCCGCCAAGGAGTTCCTCGACTGGGCGGTGAGCGATGAAGCGATGGCGCTTTACGCGAAATTCTTCGCGGCGGTGGGCGTGGCCGGCTTCCCCGTCCCCGAAGGTCTGCCGAAGGACATCAGCAAGGTGGTGTACCCCAACGACTTCGAATGGTCCGCGAAGAACCGCGATCGCATCCTCGCCGAGTGGAGCAAGCGGTACGCGAAATAGCCTGATGCCGGGCGCGGCGACCGCCTCGTCCCTTCGCGGGTCGGCCGCCGCGCTCGATCTCTCGGCCGGGCTCGCGCGACTGGGCTACACCACGTTCCGCCCCGGCCAGCGCGAGGCCATCCAGGCGCTGCTGGCCGAGGGGCGGCTGCTCCTCGTCGCCCCCACCGGCGGCGGGAAGAGCCTGATCTATCAGCTTCCCGCCGCGCTCCTTCCCGCCACGAGCCTGGTGATCTCGCCGCTGGTGTCCCTCATGCACGATCAGGTTGCGGCGCTCGTCGCGCGCGGGGTGCCCGCGACCTACCTGGCCGCCACCCTGACTCCCGACGAGCTTCGCGCCCGCATGCGGGGTCTGGCCTCGGGCGCGTTCCGTCTCGCCTACGTGGCGCCCGAGCGCTTGGCCTTCCCCGGATTCCGTGGCCTCGTGCGGGATCTCGGCTGCCCGCTGGTGGCGGTGGACGAGGCCCACTGCATCAGCGAGTGGGGCCACGATTTCCGTCCGGAGTACCTCGAGATCGGCGGTCTCCTCGCCGACCTGCCGCGCGCCGCCGTGCTCGCGTGCACCGCCACCGCGACCCCGGTGGTGCGGGACGAGATCCTCGCGCGGCTCGGCCTGCCCGCCGACACGCGCCAGATGGTGCGCGGCTTCGCTCGGCCGAACCTGGGCCTGCGTGCCCTCACGGTCGGGGGCGCCCGCGAGCGTAGCGCCCAGGTCGATCGCGTTCTCGCCGAGATGCTGGGTCGCCCGCGCGCGGGGCGGGGAACGGGGATCGTCTACGCGCCCACGCGCAAGAGCGCGGAGGAGGAAGCAGAGCGGCTCGCCGGGCTGGGCTGGCGCGCCGAGGTCTACCACGCCGGGCTCGCCGGCGCCGCGCGCGAGCGCGCGCAGCGGGCCTTCGCGGAAGGTCGGGCGGAGCTCGTGGTCGCCACCAACGCCTTCGGGATGGGCATCGACCGGCCGGACGTGCGCGCGGTGATCCATCTGGCGCCGCCGGGCTCGATCGAAGCCTACTACCAGGAAGTCGGGCGCGCGGGTCGCGACGGCGCCCCCGCGGTGGGGCTGCTTCTCATGTCCGCGCGCGACTTGCCGCTGCGGCGCGCGTTGCTCGAGCGCGGCAGCGAGGGCGCGTCGCCGCCCCACCCGGAGGTGGTCGAGCACAAGTGGGGGCTCTTTCTGGAGCTCGTGCGCTGGGCCGAGGGCGGCTCGTGCCGGCACGACGCCATCCTCCGCTACTTCGGCGACGAGGCGGAGACCCTGCACGGCTGCGGGCGCTGCGACGTGTGCGTGGCGCTGGCATCGGACGACGGCGACGGCGCAGGCGAGCACGACGCGGAAGCCACCTCTCTCATCATCCGGAAAGTCCTGTCCGGCGTGGCCCGCGTCCACGGCCGCTTCGGCCTCGGCACAGCGGTGAAGCTGATCCGCGGCGAGGCCGAGCCGCGGCTCGAGGGGGCCGGCCTCACCCGCGTGCCGACGTTCGGCAATCTGCGCGAGCACGAGGAGGCCTGGCTGGTCGCGGTGCTGCGGCGGTGCGTGGCCGCGGGGTGGGTGAGCTTCACGGGCGGCGATCGTCCGGTGGTGGTGCTCACGGACGAGGGCCGCGCGGTGATGAAGGGCGAGCGCCCCGCGCGGCTCTTGCTGCCGCCGTCGGGTGCGAGAGCGCCGCGGCGTGACGGCGGCGCGCGGCGGAGCGTCAGTGCGGCGGGACGCGCTTCCGTGCCGGACGATCCGATCGCGGCCGCGGCCGCCGAGCCGCTGTTCGAGGCGCTGCGCCGGCATCGGCTCGGCCTGGCCCGGGCGGAGGGCATCGCGCCCTTCATGGTGGCGAGCGACCGGACGCTGCGCGATGTCGCGCTCCTCAAGCCCCGCACGCTCGACGACCTGCTCCTCGTCCACGGGATCGGCCGCCACAAGGCCGAGCGCTACGGCGCGGGGCTTCTCGAGGTGGTGGCGCAGCATGGCTGAGCCCACCCGTCCCGCCGCGGTTGCGCTGGAGGGCATCGCCAAAAGGTTCGGCGTGTTCATCGCCCTCCGGGGCGTGAGCCTCTCGGTGGATCCCGGCGAGTTCGTGTGTTTCCTGGGTCCCTCGGGCTGCGGGAAGACGACCCTCCTCCGCATCATCGCGGGGCTCGAGCGGCAAAATGCCGGTGCAGTGATGATGGCGGGCCGCGACGTCTCCACGCTGCCGCCGGCCGAGCGGAACTACGGCATTGTGTTTCAGTCCTACGCTCTCTTTCCCAATCTCACCGTTGCGCGGAACATCGGGTACGGGCTGGAGACGCGCCGAATCCCTCGCGCGGAGATCAATCGCAAGATCGACGAGCTGCTGGAGCTGGTTGGCCTGCGCCGCCACCGCGACAAGTATCCCGCGCAGCTCTCCGGCGGCGAGCAGCAGCGCATCGCCCTTTGCCGCGCCCTCGCGCCCTCGCCGGCGCTGCTGCTGCTCGACGAGCCGCTCTCCGCGCTCGATGCGCGCGTGCGTCAGGCCCTGCGCCACGAGATCCGGGCGTTGCAGCGCCGGCTCGGCATCACCACGATCATGGTCACGCACGATCAGGAAGAGGCGCTCGCCATGGCCGACCGCATCGTGGTGATGAATCACGGTGTCGTCGAGCAGGTGGGACCGCCTCACGAGGTGTACACCCGGCCGCGGTCCCCCTTCGTGGCGCGCTTCGTGGGCCAGATGAACTTCCTCACCGCGGTGGCCGGCCCGACGCCGGGCTCGGCGCGCCTGGGCCCGGTGAAGCTCCGGTACGTGCCGGTGGGCGGCACGGATGGGCCGATCATGCCGGGCGCCTCGGTGACGCTCGCCATCCGGCCCGAGGAGATCGTGGTGGGACCGACGGCTCGCGGCGCCGTCAACAGCCTGACCACGCGCATCCGCGCCGTCCAGTTCCTCGGCTCCTTCACCCGCCTGGCCCTCGTGCTGCCTGGCGAGCCCGGGGTGGTGCTCGAGTGCGACGTGGCGGCCAACGCCTTCGCCGAGCTGGGCGTGAAGGAAGGCGGCGAGCTGGACCTCGCGCTGCGGCCCGAGGCGCTGCGCGTGTTCCCGGCGGAGGGCTAGGAGGTGGGCGTCTTCTCCACGGACGCCGGCGCGGCCATTCCCGACCGGACGGTCCGTCACCGGTTCGGCAGGGAGGATGCCGTTCGCTGGGCCCTGGTCGCGGGCTTCAGCGCCATCCTCTACCTCTTCATTCTGCTGCCCATGGCGAAGATCATCTGGCGGAGCCTGCTCGGCAACGACGGGCGCTGGATCGGGCTCGCCAACTACGTCCGCTACTTCGGCACGCCGGCGATCGCCGCCTCCATCACGAACAGCCTTTCCGTCGCGCTGCTGTCGATGGCGCTGACGGTGGCGCTGGCGTTCGGCTACGCCTATGCGCTCACGCGGACGCAGATGCCGGCCAAGGGCCCCTTCCGCATGCTCGCGATGCTGCCGATCTTCGCGCCGTCGCTGGTGCAGGCGTTCGCGTTCGTCTACGTGTTCGGGAACAACGGCATCTTCACCCGCGCCACCGGCTGGAACGTGGGGATCTACGGCGCCAAGGGGATCGTGTTCGCCGAGGTGTTCTACTGCTTCCCCCACGCGCTGCTGATCCTCATCGCGGCCCTGTCTGCCACCGACGCGCGGCTCTACGACGCGGCCCGGACACTCGGGGCCTCGCGCACGAAGACCTTTTTCACCGTGACCCTCCCCGGCGTCAAGTTCGGGCTGGTGAGCGCCTGCTTCGTGGTGTTCACCACCGTCATCACCGACTTCGGCGCGCCCAAGGTGATCGGGGGCAAGTTCTCCGTGATGGCCACCGAGATCTACAACCAGGTGTCGGGCCAGCAGAACTTCACCATGGGCGCCACGGTGTCCGTGGTCCTGTTGATCCCCGCGCTGCTGGCCTTCGTGGTCGACCGTCTCGTCCAGCGCCGTCAGTACGCGCTCGTGACCGCCTCGTCCCGGCCGTTGATCCCCACGCGCGCGGCGCTCACCGACGGGCTCGCCACCGTCTACTGCGGGTTCATCGCCCTCGTGATCGGGGGCATCTACGTGGTGATCCTGATCGCCTCGCTGGTGCACCGCTGGCCCTACAACATGGGGCTCACGCTCAAGCACTACGCGTTCGATACGGTGGGCGGCTATACGCCCCTCTGGAACAGCCTCCACGTGGCGCTGTGGACCGCGCTGGTCGGTACGGTGCTGACCTTCGGGGGCGCGTACGTGGTGGAGAAGTGCCGCACGGCGGCAAGTGGGCCCCTCTATCTTCTGTCGATTCTGCCCGTCTCCATCCCGGGCATGGTGCTGGGCCTCGCCTACATCTTCACGTTCAACGCGCCGGACAGCCCGCTCAACCGGCTCTACGGCACGCTCGCCATCCTCATCGTCTCGAACGTGGTCCACTACTTCACGGTCGGGTTTCTCACCGCCACCGCCTCGCTCAAGCAGATGGACGCCGAGTTCGAGAACGTGTCCGCCTCGCTCGGAGTGCCGTTCTACCGCACGTTCTGGCGCGTCACCGTCCCGATGGCGCTGCCCTCGATCGTGGCCATCAGCATGTACTTCTTCCTGAACGCGATGGTCACCCTCTCGGCGGTGGTGTTCCTCGTCGCGCCGGGGACGGAACTGGCCGCGGTCGCGGTGCTCCTCATGGACGACGCGGGCGACACCGCCCAGGCCGCCGCCATGTCCGTGCTCATCATCGCCATCGGGCTGGGCGTGCGGCTTCTCTACTGGATCGCCATGAAGGGCGTCACCCGACGCACCCAGGCCTGGACGCAGGCAAGCGCGGCGCTCGCCCCGGGAGGATCGTCATGAGTCCGTTGGAGCGAGCGGGCGGCGGCGTGATCGACACGCGACGCTTCCGCGGGCAGTACTTCGAGATCCTGCAGGACACGGGGCGGAGCCAGACCGCGATCATGACGATCGAGCCCGGCGAGGACGCCGGGCCGGAGGAGACCCACGCAGGGGATCAGATCATCTACGTGATCGAGGGGCGCGCGCGGGTGCGCGTGGGCGACGTGGAGAGCGACGCCGGCGCTGGGGCCTGCGTCATGATTCCCGCGGGCACCCCACACCACGTGGAGAATCCCGGCGCGGCGCCGCTGTTCTGCCTCACGATCTACGCGCCGCCCGTGTACTAGGAGGCCGCCCGTGTCCCTGACCGGCCGCACCGCTCTCGTCACCGGCGCCGCCCGCGGCATCGGGCTCGCCATCGCCCGCCGGCTGGCCACCGACGGCGCGCGGGTGGCGGTGCTGGATCTCGACCGCGCGGGCGCCGAGGCGGCCGCCAAGACGCTCGGCCTCGAGGCCATGGCCCTCGCCGCCGACGTCACGCGCTCGGCCGAGATCGACGCCGCGGTGGCGGCCGTCGTCCGCCGCTGGGGACGGCTCGACGTCCTCGTGAACAACGCGGGCATCACCGGGCGCTCGTTTCCCATCTGGGAGCTCAGCGACGAGGACTGGGCGCGCGTCATCGACGTCGACCTCGCCAGCGTGTTCTATGGCTGCCGCGCCGCCATCAAGGTCATGCTCGGGCAGGAGACCGGGCGCATCATCAACATCGCCTCGATCGCCGGCAAGGAAGGCAATCCCACCCTGGTCCCGTACTCCACCGCCAAGGCCGGCGTCATCGGCCTCACCAAGGCGGTCGCGAAGGAGGTCGCCACGCGGGGCATCCTCGTCAACGCGGTGGCGCCGGCGGTGATCGGCACCGAGCTGCTCCAGCAGATGGAGCGGAGCACGGTGGATCTCCTGGTCTCCAAGATCCCCATGGGCCGCGTGGGGCGCCCGGAGGAGGTGGCGGCGCTGGTGGCATGGCTCGCCTCCGACGATTGCTCGTTCAGCACCGGCGCGGTGTACGACCTCTCCGGCGGCCGCGCGACATACTAAGGCGAGCCGGGCGGATAGACGATGACGATTGATCGCGCCGGGGGCGGGGGGCTTGCGCTCCTCGCGCTCTGGGTGCTGTGGGAATGCCGCCGCCTGCCGCTCGGGAGCTGGCACGAGCCCGGGGCGGGGGCGTTTCCAGCCGCGCTCGCCCTCGTCGCCCTGGGACTCGGCCTCGCGATCGTGGCGGTCGGCGGCCGCGCCACGCGCCTCGTCGACGTGGACTGGCGGGAGACGCCCCGCGCCCTCGTGATCGTGGCGGCCGGCGCGTTTCTCACCTTCGGGCTCGAGCGGCTCGGCTACCGGCCGAGCGTGCTCGTCGCTCTCCTCTTCCTGGTGGGCGCGGTCGAGCGCCGCGGTCTCGTCCCAACCGTCGCCTTCGCGGTGGGCATGGCGTGGGGCTCGTTCTACCTCTTCAACACGCTCCTCAAGGTCCCGCTGCCGGTGGGACCGCTCGGGTTCTGACGGCGTGCTCGAGACGCTCCAGAACCTGGCGCTGGGCTTCGGCGTCGCGCTGCAGCCGCCGATCCTCCTGTACGCCTTTGCGGGGTGCGTGATCGGGACGCTCGTGGGCGTGCTGCCCGGCGTGGGCCCGCTCGCCGGCATCAGCCTGCTCCTGCCCGCGACGTTCGGCCTCGACGCGACACGGGCCATCGTGCTGCTCGCCGGCATCTACTACGGCGCCATGTACGGCGGCTCGACGACGTCGATCCTCATGCGCATCCCTGGCGAGGCCGCGTCGGTGATGACCTGCATCGACGGCTATGCGATGGCGCGCAAGGGGCGGGCCGGCGCCGCCCTGGCCATCGCCGCGGTGGGCTCGTTCGTCGCGGGGACGGTCTCGGTGGTGGCGCTGATGCTCCTCGCCCCGCCGCTGGCGACCTTCGCCCTTCGCCTGGGCCCGCCGGAGAACTTCGCCCTGCTCCTGCTCGGACTGCTGGTGCTCGCCTACATGAGCGGCGGCTCCATGCTGAAGTCCCTCGCGATGGCCGCGCTCGGCCTGATGCTCGGCATGGTCGGCATCGATCCCATGTCGGGCTATTTCCGCTTCGCCTACGGGGTGGTCGAGCTGGGGGACGGCATCGGCGTGGTGCCGCTGGCCGTCGGGCTCTTCGGCCTCGCCGAGGTGCTGGCGAGCGCCGGGCAGCCGACGCCGCCGAAGGTGCAGAAGCCGAAGCTCCGCGAGCTCCTGCCTTCGCGGCAGGAGTGGCGGGACTCGATGGCGCCGATCGGCCGCGGCACCGTCCTGGGCTTTCTCATCGGCATCGTGCCCGGCTCGGCGCACATCATCTCCAGCTTCGTCTCGTACGCGGTGGAGCGCCGCCTCTCGCGGCATCCGGAGGAATTCGGCCATGGCGCGGTGGCGGGCGTCGCCGGCCCCGAATCCGCCAACAACTCGGCTACCTCGGGCGCCTTCGTGCCGATGCTCGCCCTCGGTGTGCCGTCCGGCCCGATCCCGGCGGTCATGCTCGCCGCCCTGATGGTGCATGGCGTGTCGCCGGGGCCGCTGCTCATCCAGCAGCAGCCCGCCCTCTTCTGGGGCTTCATCGCCTCGATGTACGTGGGCAACGTGATGCTGCTGATGCTCAACCTGCCCATGGTTGGCCTCTTCGTGAACGTGCTGCGGATTCCCTACGGGCTCCTCTATCCCGCCATTCTCGTGTTCTGCGTGGTGGGCGTCTACGCGGTGAACGGAAGCGTGGTCGACGTGTGGATCGCGGTCACCATGGGAGTGCTGGGCTGGCTCCTGCGCAAGCTCGACTTCGAGACCGCGCCGATCGTGCTGGGCGCCATCCTCGCCCCGCTGCTCGAGATGAGCCTGCGCCAGTCGCTCGCGATGTCCGACGGCCACTACGCCATCTTCGTCGCCCGCCCCATCGCCGCCGTGCTGCTGGCGGTGGGGGCGGCCCTGCTCCTCCTGGGGCTGCGCGCCTGGATCGCGCGCGGCCTCGACTGGCGCGAGCGCCTCGCGCTCGCAGAGAAAGGAGACGCCCCGTGAGTCGATTCCGGATCGCCCTCGCGCTGGCTGTCGGTCTCCTGGGCATGGCGGGTCTCGCCCTCGCCCAGGACGCGTATCCCTCGCGGCCCATCACCATGGTCGTGCCGTTCCCGCCGGGCGGCGTGGCCGATCTCACCGCGCGCCCGGTGGCCGCTGCGATGGAGCGCACGCTCAAGCAGCCGGTGGGCGTGGTCAACAAGACGGGCGCGGCCGGCGCGGTGGGCATGCAGTTCGCGGCCACGAGCAAGCCCGATGGCTACACGCTGCTCCTGGCGCTGTCGAGCATCTCGATCATTCCCGAGGCGGACAAGCTCTTCGGACGCCCGCCCGCCTACACGGTGGACCAGTTGACGCCGATCGCGCTGATCTCTGCCGATCCCACCGTGCTGGTGGTCCGCACGGAGAGCCCGTGGAAGAGCGCGAAGGACTTCATCGACGACGCGCGGCAGCGTCCCGGGCAGATCTCGTACTCGTCCTCCGGCATCTACGGCACGCTCCACATGGCGATGGAGCTCCTCTCCCACGCCGCCGGCATCAAGCTCCGGCACGTGCCCCACGCGGGCGCGGGGCCCGCGCTCACCGCCCTCCTGGGAGGACACGTCGACGCCCTTGCGTCGGGTCCCGCGGTGGTGCTTCCGCACATCAAGTCGGGCAAGCTCCGCGCGCTCGCCGGCTGGGGCGAGTCACGCGTGGCCGCCTTGCCCGACGTGCCGACGTTCAAGGAGCTCGGCTATCCCGACGCCGAGTTCTACATCTGGGCGGGCGTATTCGCGCCGCGCGGGACCCCCGAGCCCGTCCTGGCCCGGCTGCGAGACGGGCTGCGCACCGCGGTGGCCGACCCCGAGTTCAAGGGGGCCATGGACAATATCGAGACGCCCATCGCGTTCAAGCAGGGGGAAGACTTTGCCCGCTTCTTCGCGGCCGACGCAAGACGGCTCGCCGAAGGCGTGCGGAAAGTCGGGAGGGTCGAGGACAAGAAATAGGAGAAAGAGCACCACGGGCGCCGGGGAGGTCCGGCGCCCGTGGCGGCGGGCTGGTCAGGCCGCGGACGTGCAGCCCCGCCTGTACCGCCATTGCTACGAATATCCCCGATAGTGGCAAGAGCCATGCCGGAATGAGATCGGCGGCGGAACGGCCACTTGCGGGTGGGCAAAATCCGCCCGCCTCGAGATCGTAAATCGCGCCGACACCGAGTCCCGTGCGGCTAGCCCCGGATCCCGAGGCGCAGCGCGGCCGCGAGCAACGCCACCTTGGACACGGACTCCGTGATCCGGTCGTCCAGCGCCATCGCAACCGCCTCTCGGAGCGGAACGATGCGCCGCTCGAAAAACTCGTCGTCGTCCGAGGGAAGGGGATCCGCGACCAGCTCCTCTCCCAGATAGCAGTGGGCTTCTTCGTCGAGATACGCGCTCGAGGGGAAGAAGCGCGTCAGAAAGGTGAGCCGCCCCGCGCGATAGCCGGCCTCCTCGCGCAGCTCCCGCTGCGCCGCCTCCTCGGGCCGCTCGCCCGGCTGGGCGCCGCCGCCCGGTAGCTCCCAGGACTCTTCCCGCACGAGGTGGCGGAACTGGCGGATGAGAACGACCCGATCGCGGTCGACGAGCGGCACCACGCCGACGGTGGCCCCCACGTGCAGCACGGGATAGGCGCGCTCGGTCCCGGTGGGGAGCCGCCACGTATCCTCGCGCAGGGTCAGCTTCCCCATCGAGCGAAGTGGGGTGGAGCGCACGAACTGCCAGTCGCCGGCCATGGGCGGCCCTCCTCGCGCCCGATCTTACGTGATAGCATCTGACCATGCCCTCGGAGCCCCACGACGCGCTCATGGCCAAGCTGCTGCAGGCCATCGAAGTGTCGCTGAGGGCCACCCAGGCCTCGCGCGAGGCGGTCCAGGAAATCCTGCGCCGCGGCGCCGAGACCGGCATCTTCTTCGCCGGTGCGCGCAAGCCGGACGGCGGCGACGCGTTCGATCTCACCGAGCAAGACCGCGATTTCCTCCGCTCGCTGTCGATCCGTCCCGAGCCGCGCGGGTAGCGCATGCGCGGGCTCCTTCTCCTCGCGCTCCTCATGGTGCTGGTGGTCGTGCTCTGGCCCCTCGTCAAGGGCGCCCTCGAGCGTCTCGGCCGCGCGCGACTCGAGGAGTCCAGCGCCCGCGACGAGCTCGTGAAGGATCCCGTGTGCGGGACCTACATCGTGCGCTCGCGCGCGATCCGCGACGAGTCAGGCGGGCGCAGCGTGTACTTCTGCGGGCCGCGCTGCGCCGCCCAGTTCAGCGAGCGGGAGCGCAAGGCGTGAGGCTGGCACTCTCCGGCGCCTGCGCGCCGGACTGGCCGCTCGAGGAGGAGCTCGCGGGCGCGGCGGCCGCCGGGTACGAGGCGGTGGAGCTCTGGCTCCCCAAGCTGTGGCGCGAGCTGGAGCGGAGGGGACCGGAGGCGGTGGCCACCGCGCTCAAGCGCCGCAATCTCGCCGCGGCCGCCCTCGCCCCCATCGCCGACGCCACGTTTCGCGAGCGCGTGGGCCTGGAGGCGGTGACCGCGCAGGTGCACGGGGCCGCCGCGCTCGCCCGCGCGTTCGGGGCCCCCTGGGTGGTGATCCAGCCCGGCGAGCGGCCCGACGGCGCCGACGAGCGCGACGCGCTTCGCGAGGCGCGTCACACGCTGGGCCGGCTCGCCCTCGCGGCCGAGCGCTACGACGTGGGGCTGGCCATTCTCCCCCTCGGGCACGCGTGGTCGTCGATTCGCACCATCCGCGAGGCGGGCGACGTGATCGAAGCGGTGGGCCGGAAGTCCCTCGGCATCGCGCTCGATACGTTTCACATGCACGTGGCGGGATCGCGGCCCGAGGACGTCGCGCACCTGCGCCCCCGTTGGATCGGGCTCGTGCGGATCGCGGATGCCCCCGCCGGCGATCCGGAGACCCTCCGCGACGCGCACCGGCTGCCTCCCGGCGACGGCGTGATCCCCCTCGCCGACATCGTGAGCCGGGTGCGCGCGCTGGGCGTGGACGCCACCGCGGTGGCGGCCTGTCCCTTGCCCGGCGGCACCGGCGAAGCGGCGGGGTGGGTGAAACGGCTGCGCGAGCAGACGGCGGCGGTGCTCCGGGCGCCCGCACCGGCGGGCCGCCGTTAGGCATGGCCTGGGACCTCCTCGTTTGTGACCTCGACGGCACTCTCGTCGGCAAGTCCGAGCCGCTCGATCCCGTCCTCGTCAAGGCCTTCCATCTCGCCCATGAGCGGGGCCTCCTGATCTCGCTTGCCACCGGCCGCATGCCGCCGGGCGCCGAGCGCTTCCGCGACGAGCTGGGCATCAGCGCGCCGTGCATCTTCTACAACGGCGCGCTCGTGCGCGATCACGAGGAGGGGCGCGACCTCTTCTCGCTCACGCTGCCGCGGGGCATTCTGGCGCGCGCCTACGAGGTCTTCGCCAACGCGCCCGTCCACCCCCTCTTCTACCGAGACGACCGCCTCTACTGCCTCGAGGAGACCTTTCCCGTGCTCGAGTACGCAGCGGAGCAGCAGATCCGTCTCGAGACGATCCCGGATCCGCTGGACTTCCTCCGGTTGGGCGGCTTCGTGAAGAGTCTCTTCATCGGGCATCCGGCGACGCTGCCGGTGGTGCGTGGCGAGCTCGAGCCTGTGGCGCGGCCTGACGCGCGCCTGGTCATGACCCGCACCGACTATCTCGAGATGATTCCGGCTGCGGCATCCAAGGGTGTGGCGCTGCGGCATCTCTGCGAGCATCTGGGGGTGTCGCTGGAGCGGACCATCGCGGTGGGCGATCAGGAGAACGACCTCGAGATGATCGAGGCGGCGGGCCTCGGCGTGGCCATGCCGAGCGCGCCCGAGAAGGTGCGTGCGCTCGCCGACCGCGTCGCGCCGGGCGTGCGTGAGGGCGGTCTCCTCGCCCTCTTCCGCGAGCTCCTTCCCACCCACTTCGCCTAAAATGCTTGGCGAGCCGCAGCCGTAGGCAAGGCGAGCGGATACATGGATGACCCGGTCCAGGGCCGCAAGAGGGTGCTCGTAGTCGACGACGAGCCGGAGATCGGCCGGATCCTCGCCACGATCCTCCACGCCGCCGGCTTCGACGCGGCCGCGGCGAACGGGGGACGGGCCGCGCTCGCGCGCCTCGCGGAGGCGCCCGCCGACCTCGTCATCCTGGACGTGGTCATGCCCGAGCCCGACGGCTTCGAGACCCTCCGGCGCCTCCGGGAAGCGCCGGCCACCGCGCGCCTGCCCGTGATCATGCTCACCGCGAACACGGACGACGCCGATCGCGCCCGGGCCTCCGAGCTCGGCGCCGACGATTTCATCGCCAAGCCGTTCGAGCCCGCCGACACGGTGGCGCGTATCCGCGCGCTGCTGACGCGCGTGGCCTGAAGGCGGGAGGAGACCCGCATGCCGCGCGTGCGCGAGATCGAGGACGACGGGGGCGACCCGATCCTCCAGGAGATGTTCCAGAAGGAGCAGGACGCTTTCGGGTACGTGCTCAACACCACCAAGGTCATGGCGCACACGCCGGTCATCCTCCGGGCGGCCAAGCAGCTCGCCGCGGCCATCGACCGATCGGGACTCCTGCCCAAGGGACTGCTGCCGCTCGTCTATCTCCGCGTCGCCCTGATCAACGGCTGCCCCTTCTGAATCGACATCAATGCATCCCGGGGGATGCAGGCAGGGGCGAGCGAGGACAAGATCCAGGAGGTGCCGCGCTGGCGGGACAGCACGCAGTTCTCGCCGGTGGAGCGGGAGGCGCTGGAGTACGCGGAGGCGATGACGATCACGGGGGAGCGCGTGAGCGATGAGCTCCATGCTCGGCTGCGCAGGCACTTCAGCGAGGCGCAGATCGTGGAGCTGACGGCGGCGGTGGCGCTGGAGAACTTCCGCTCGAAGTTCAATCCGGCGCTCGGCATCGAGGCGCAGGGATTCTGCATGCTGCGGGAGGGGCGGCCATGAACGCGACGGCGGCGGTGCTCTACGACGTGAAGAAGCCGGTGGTGGTGGAGTCGGTCGAGCTCCTCGAGCCCGGGCCTCACGAGGTGCGCGTGCGCTTCGCCGCCAACGGGGTCTGCCACAGCGACTACCACGTGGTGAACGGCGACTACCCGCACCCGCTCCCGGTGGTGCTCGGCCACGAGGCCGCCGGGGTGGTGGAGGCGGTGGGGCCGGGGGTGGAGTCGGTGCAGGTGGGCGATCATGTCTGCTCGAGCTACATCCCGTCGTGCGGGAAGTGCTGGTACTGCGCCAACGGCCGGCCCACCCTCTGCGCGCTGCGGGACAAGCCCCGCTGGTTCCTCCTCGACGGGACGACTCGGCTCCGCAAGGGCGGGCAGCCGCTGCACCATTTCCTCGGCGTGGCCGGCTACGCGACCCACGGCGTGCTGATGGAGGAGAGCGTGATCCCCATCCGCCGCGACGTGCCCCTCGACGTGGCGTGCCTGGTGAGCTGCGGCGTGCTCGCGGGCGCGGGGCCCGTGCTGAACGCAGCGAAGGTGCCGGCGGGGGCGAGCGTGGCGGTGTTCGGCTGCGGCGGCGTGGGGCTCAATACCATCCAGGCGGCGCGGCTCGTGGGGGCGGGGCGCATCATCGCGGTGGACGTGTCGCGCCGGAAGCTCGGCTGGGCGGAAGAGTTCGGCGCCACCCACGTCGTCGACGCCGCGCACGAGGATCCGGTCGCGCGTGTCGTCGAGATCGCGGGCCGGGGCGGCGTCGACTACGCGTTCGAGGTGGTGGGCACGCAGAAGACGATCGAGCAGGCGCTGGCCAGCACGCACCGCGGGGGCATGACGGTGGTGGTGGGGGTGTGCCCCTCAGGAACGCGGGTGTCCATCGATCCCACCATGTTCCTCCAGCAGCGCATCCTTACCGGGACCTCGTTCGGCGGCGGGCATCAGCGCACGGACGTGCCCCTGCTCCTCGACCTTTACAAGGCGGGCACGTACAAGCTCGACGAGCTGATCAGCCGCCGCATGCCGCTGGGCGAGCTCAACCAGGCCTTCGAGCTGATGCTCCAGGGGGACGTGAAGCGTAGCGTGATCGTGTACGAGTGAAGGGCCCGGGAGGCGTCACCCCCGAGTTTCGCGCGCGCTGGACGATTCCGCTCGCGATGTTCGTGGGCAGCTTCGCCTGGTCGTTCGTCTTCGTGAGCCTGCCCTTCTACATCCACCGGATCAGCACGCTCGACGAGACGTCCACGATCCGGTGGACCGGGTGGATCCTCGGCATCAGCTCGCTGATCACGGTGGTGACGGCGCCGCTCTCCGGGCGCCTCGCCGGCCGCGGCGATCCCAAGGGCTTCTACATGCTCGTGCAGCTCCTCCAGGGTGCGGGCTTCTTCCTGATGGCCATGGCCCGGACCCTGCCGCAGATGCTCGGCGCGCGCGTGCTCCTGGGCCTCATGGGCGCCTCGTCGACGTTCGCGTTCATCATGGCGGGCCGCCGGACCGGCGGTGACGTGCGGCGCGACATTTCCGCCATCCAGTCCGGGATGACGCTAGGCCAGGTGCTGGGCCCGCCCGTGGGCGCCTTCTCCGCCGCCCGCATGGGGTTCACGGAGTCGTTCCTCCTCGGCGGCACGCTCCTGTGGGGCTGTTGCGTGCTCGTGGGATTCGGCGTGCCCGGGGGTGCCGCGCCCGCGGCGGCGGAGACGCGGAGGGGGACGACGTCGATCTTCGAGGTCGCGACGGTGTGCCTCCTCGTGCTCGCGGCGTCCACGCAGATCTTCTTCCTCACCGCCATCCTTCCCCAGGTGCTTCCGCCGCTGGGCGTCGCCACCACGGACACCCTCGAGGTCGGCGGCCTCGTCATCTTCGTGACCGGCCTGGCTGCCGCGGTGGGCTCGCTGGTCGCGCCGCGTCTCGGCGAGCTGGTGGGCGATCTGCGGGCCATCGTCTGGTTCCTGGCCGTCTCGTCGCTGCTCCTCGCCGCGCAAGCCCTCGCGCCCGAGGTGTGGACCTTCGGGGCGCTGCGCTTCCTCCAGGTCCTCTGCATCGCCCCGATCTTCCCGCTCTCCGTGGCGGCGATCGCGCAGCGCTCCTCCGGCACCGCGATCGGCTTCGTCAATTCCTCGCGCATCGGCGCGGCCTTCCTCGGCCCGGTCGTCGCCACCACCGTGCTCACGATGGCCCCGGTGTGGACGGTCTACGTGCTGCTCGCGGGCTTCGGGTTGGCGGTGGTGCCGTTGCTTCGGCGCGCGTTCCGCGGCCGCGGAGGCGCCGCGGACATGATGGCGGCATGAGCGGCGAGGCGCTCGTCCGGCTCTCCGAGGTCCGCATGGAGGGCGTGGGCAAGCGCGCCCGTGGCGGCTGGGCGGTCCAGGAGGTGTCGCTGTCGGTGCTGCCGGGCGAGATCTATACGTTGCTGGGCCCGCCGGCCAGCGGCAAGACCACGCTGCTCCGGCTCCTCGCGGGGTTCGAGCGTCCGGACGCCGGCCACATCGTGGTGGACGACGCCCCCATCGACGCCGTGCCGGCCCGGGATCGAAACATCGGCATGGTCTTCGGCGGGGCGGCGGACCATGCGCTCTGGCCGCACATGACGGTGGGCGAGAACGTGGCCTTCGGCCTGCGCCAGCGCGGGGCGCGCGGGGACGCGCTCGTCGGGCTCGTCACCCGCGCCCTTGCCCGCGTCGGGCTGGCGGGCGTCGCCGACCGGCGCCCCCGCGACCTGCGCGACATGGAGCGCCTGCGCGCGGCCCTCGCACGGGCGCTCGCCACGGAGCCGCGCCTGCTCCTGCTCGACGAGCCGGTCGCCGCGCTGGAGGCGCCGCGGCGCGCGCCGGCCCGCCTCGAGCTGGCGCGCCTGCTCAAGGAGGCTGCCATCACCACGATCTACGCCACGCGCGACGGCGCCGAGGCGCTCGCGGTCTCCACGCGTATCGCGGTGCTCACGGGCGGCCGCATCGTGCAGGAGGGCAAGCCCGAGGACGTGTACTGGCGCCCGCGCCGGCGGGCGGTGGCCGAGCTCGCGGGCGGAGTCAACCTCGTGCCCGTGCGCGTGGTGGAGCTGCGCGAGATGGGCGTGCTCGCGGAGACGGACGGCGGCGTCCGCGTGCCGGTGGGCCACGGCGGGCACCCCTGGACGGTGGGGAAGCGCGGGCTGCTCTGCCTGCGGCCCGAGGCGCTCCGCATCGACGAGGCCGCGCTCGTGCCCGGCGGCATCCCGGGCACCGTGCAGGCCTATGTGTTCGAGGGCGGCCGCGCCCTCTATGACGTCGCGATCCCCGGCGCGGTCGTGCGAGTGGAGATGCTCACGACCGCACTGACCGGCCGCGGCTTCAAGCACGGCGACCGCGTGAAGATCGAGGTCTCGCCCGAGACCTCCGTCCTGCTGCCCGCGGACTAGTGGTATGGTGAGCGCAACACATGTCAGGAGGTCGAGTCCGATGGCCCGGGACATCAAGCCCGCGGATCTCAAGAAGCGGCTGGACGCGCGCGAGCCGGTGGTGCTGCTCGACATCCGCGACAGCTGGGAGACGGCGCTCGCCCGCATGGACAACGCGATGCACATCCCCATGGAGGAGCTGGAGCACCGCACGGACGAGCTCGATCCCAGGGACGAGATCGTCGTGATCTGCCATCACGGCGTGCGCAGCGCGGCGGTGGCGGAGTATCTCGCCCAGCTCGGCTTCGGCAAGGTCTGGAACCTCTCCGGCGGGATCGATCAGTGGGCGCGCTCGGTCGATCGCGGCATGCCCCGCTACTGATGGACGGCCGCGTCCGGGTCGAGCAGGAGGATGGCTGCGCCTGGGTGACCCTCGACCGTCCGCCGTTGAACCTACTCGAGCCCGGGATCATCCGGGGGCTGCGCGACGCCTTCGTCGAGCTCGCGCGCGAGCCCGGCGTGCGTGTCGCGGTGATCACCGGCGCCGGGCGGGCGATGACCGCCGGGATGCAGATCCAGGTGCTCCGCGATCTGGATCCCACGAGCGCGAAGGCGCTGATCAGCGGGCTCCACGAGGCCATCCGGGCCGTGCACGAGGCGCCCTTCGCCACCATCGCCATGATCAACGGCGCCTGTCTCGGCGCCGGGTTCGAGCTCGCGATGGCGTGCGACCTGCGCGTGGCCACGACCACCGCGCTGCTCGGCCTTCCCGAGATCCGCGTGGGCATTCCCTCGGTGATCGAGGCCGCGCTCCTCCCCGCGCTGGTGGGCCCGGGACGAGCCGCCGAGCTGCTGCTGGTGGGCGCGCCGGTCACGGGCGCGCAGGCGCTCGAGTGGGGCCTCGTCAACCGCGCGGTGGCGCCGGAAACGCTCGTGCCCACCACCCGGCAGCTGGCCGCGTCCATCCTCGAGTTCGCGCCCAGTGCGGTGCGGTTGCAGAAGGAGCTGATCATCCGGTGGCGCAACACGGATCTTCGCACCGCCATCGACTCCGGCATCCACGCCTTCGCCCAGTCCTACACCACCGGCGAGCCCCGCGAGGCGCTCAGCGCCTACCTGGAAAAGCGGAAGCCGCGCTTCGTCTAGCGGCTCCACGCCCCGTGCCCCGGCCGATCCGCGCCGTCACCGTGGACTTCTGGGGCACGCTCGTCTTCGAGGGTCCGCGCGCGGATGATCGCTATCGCGAGCGTCGCCTCGCCGACTTCGAGGCCATTCTCACCCGCGCCGGGTTCCGTTTGACGCCCAAGGACCTCGGCCGCGGCTACGAGCACTCCGCGCGCGAGCTCACCTGGGTCTGGTCGGACAATCGCGACGTCCCCGTCGTCCGCCACGTGGCGTCCATTCTCGAAGGCGCCGAGCCCGGCCTCTCCGCTCGGGTCGCTGGCGCGACGCTGGAGGCGCTCGTCGAGGCGTACGCCGCGCCCGCGCTGCTGGTCCCGCCGCGCGCCGACCCCGGCGCGCGCACGGCGCTCGATGCGCTGGCCGGGCGCGGGCTCCGGCTGGCGGTGGTGTCCAACACCATGCGGACGCCCGGTCGTGCCCTGCGCCGCATCCTCGAGGGCCACGGCCTCCTGTCCCGCTTCCATCACCTCACGTTCTCCGACGAGGTCGGGGTGCGTAAGCCAGCGGCCGAGATCTTCCGTCTCACCCTTGATGCGCTGGACGTCCCGCCCGGCGACGCCGCGCACGTCGGCGACGACGCGCGCCTGGACGTCGAGGGCGCCCGCAACGCGGGCCTGCGGGTGGTGCAGGTGGTGGCGGCAGGGGGCGCCGCGGGTCCGCCCGAGCCGGACCTCGTGATCCAGGGCCTCGAGGCGCTGCCGGAGGCCATCGCGACGCTGGAGCGCCACGCATGATCCGAGGCGTCACCTTCGATTTCTGGCAGACCCTGGCCGACGACGAGCCGGAGAATCTCGCGGCGCAGCGACGGCTCCGCCTCGAGGCGCTTCACGAGGCGCTGCGCTGGTCGGGCGTCGATGTCGACGCCTTGCAGGTGGAGTCGGGCTACGAGCGGTCTCAGGAGCTCCTCGAGGAGCGCTTCTGGAATCGTCACCGCGACCCCGGCTTTGCCGAGCAGGTGGCCCTGGTGCTCGATTGCGTGGCCCCGGGCGCCTCCACGCGGGTCACCGGCTCCCGTATGGACGCGCTGCTTCGCGGCTACGCCGATCCCGTTCTGCGGCGCCCGCCCGCGCTCTGCCCAGGCGCGGCGGAGGCGGTGCGGACGCTGGCCGGCCGAGGCGTGCGCCTGGGCGTCATCTCGAACACGGGGCGCACGCCCGGGGTGGTGCTGCGCCGCTTCCTCGAGCGCCATGGCCTGCTGCGCCACTTCGAGGTCGTGACGTTCTCGGACGAGCTCGGGCTGCGGAAGCCGGAGGCGGAGATCTTCCGGCGTACCCTGGCCAAGCTGGGGCCCGAGCTGGGCCTGGAGCCCCATGAGGTCGCGCACATCGGCGACAACCCTCAGGCGGACGTCGAAGGCGCGCGGGCGGTGGGCATGCGGACGGTGCACTATGCGGTGGGCGGCCAGCCCGGCGCCGCGCACGCCGATCTGGTCATCGCGGACCTGACGACTCTGGCCGAGCGCCTCGCCGTAGGCTGAGGCGGGGTTACGCCTTGCACCCCCGGAAGGCTCCGGGTAACATCCTGTCCCGCGATGGACGTGTCCGAGCTCCGCTCGAAGATCCGCGATATCAAGAACTTTCCCACCGAAGGCATCCTCTTCAAGGACATCACGACGCTTCTCAAGGATGGCCCGGCATGGGCTTCCGTGATCGACCATCTCGCCGAGAAGTACCTCGCGATCCCCGTGGAGATCGTGGTGGGGGTGGAGTCGCGCGGCTTCATCTTCGGCGGAGCGCTGGCCCACGATCTCAAGGCGGGCTTCGTGCCCGTGCGCAAGCGGGGGAAGCTTCCGGGCCCGACCATCGAGGAAGAATACGAGCTGGAGTACGGGCGTGACGTCCTGGCGATCCACGAGGACGCCATTCACCCTGGCCAGACGGTGCTGGTGGTGGACGACCTCCTGGCCACCGGGGGCACCATGGCGGCCACCCTGCGGCTCGTGGAGCGGCTGGGGGGCAAGGTGGTGGGGGCCGCCTTCCTGATCGAGCTGGGATTCCTCAAGGGTAGGGAGCGACTTCGTGGCTACCCGATCGAGGCCCTGATCAGGTACGATTAGGCCTATGAGGCTGACCACTCTCCTCGCCGCCGGCCTGCTGGGGTCCCTCGTGGCCACCGCGGCGCCCGTCCGCGCTCAGGACGCCAAGGCTCCCGTGGCCGGGCCATCGGCCATTCTGCAGCTCCTCAACAGCCGGGAGACCGGGAGCGTGGACACGAGCCTCAGAGAGTCGCTGCGGCCGGATCTCACGCCCGTCCCCGCCGCACAGCTCGATGGGCCCGAGCGCATGCCGGACGGCAGCATCCGCTACGGGAAGACCCGGGTCAAGGTGATGGTCAACGACTGTCCCGACGATCCGAACCACGAGGCGCTGCTTCCCCCGCCGCCCGTGCGCCGCATTCGCTAGCCCGCTCGCGCCGCACGACCCCCGACATCGCCGGCTCTCGCGGCGGGCGCGGTCGAACAGGAGTTGCCCAGCATGGCCATCAAGAACGTCGGTGTGATCGGGTGCGGGCTCATGGGCTCCGGCATCGTCCAGGTGTCGGCCCAGGCCGGGTTCCGCACGGTCGTGGTCGAAGCCAGCCCCGAGCTCCTGGAGCGCGGGCTCGGCGGCCTCCGGCGCACACTGGACGGCCTCATTGCCAAGGCGAAGCTCGACGAAGCCGGGAAGAAGCAGATTCTCGACCGGATCACCGGCGCCACGGACTTCTCGGCGTTCAAGGACTGCGATCTCGTCATCGAGGCGATCACCGAGAATCAGCCGCTGAAGAACGAGACCTTCGCCAAGCTCGACGCGATCTGCCCGCCCCATGCGCTCCTCGCCTCGAACACGTCCTCGTGCAACGTCACGGCGATGGCGGCGGCGACCAAGCGCCCCGCCCAGGTGCTCGGGCTCCACTTCTTCAACCCGGTGCCGCTGATGAAGCTGGTGGAGGTGGTGCAGACCATCCTCACCGACGACAAGGCGGTGGCGCAGGCCTATGAGTGGGTGCAGGCGGTGGGCAAGGTGCCGGTGCGCGCGAAGGACTCCACCGCGTTCATCGTGAACCGGCTCCTCGTCCCGTATCTCCTCGACGCCATCCGCGTCTACGAGGGCGGGCTCGCCACCCTCGAGGACATCGACACCGCGATGAAGCTCGGCTGCGGCTATCCGATGGGCCCCTTCACCCTCCTCGACCTGGTCGGGCTCGACACCACGATGTACGTGGCGGAGGTGATGTTCGAGGAGTTCCGCGAGGCCCGCTACGCCCCGCCGCCGCTCCTGAAGAGGATGGTCATGGCCGGGCAGCTCGGCCGTAAGTCCGGCAAAGGCTTCTACGACTACCGCAAGACATGAATCAGGCCTGGTATCTGACCGACGACCAGCGGGCCATTCAGACGCTCGCGCGCGAGATCGCGCAGGAGCGCATCGCGCCCCTGGCCGCCCACGTGGACGAGACCGAGGAGTATCCCGCCGGGCAGCTCCGGCTCCTCGGCGAGCAGGGCCTGATGGGCCTGCACATCCCCGAGGAGTATGGCGGCGCCGGAGCGGGCGCGCTCGCCTACTGCCTCGCCGCGGAAGAAGTCGCACGGGCCTGCGCCGCCACGTCCACCATTTTCCTCGTGCAGAACCTCGGCGGTTACCCCATCGTGCTGGACGGGAATGCCGAGCAGAAGAAGCGCTTCCTCCCGCGGCTGGCCACCGGCGAGATCACCGCCGCGTTCTCCTTGTCCGAGCCGGGCTCCGGCTCCGACGCCGCGGGCATGACGTGCACGGCGGAGCGCAAGGGCGACCGCTACGTGGTCAACGGCTCCAAGATGTGGGTGACCAACGGCTCGCACGCCGGGGTGATCACGGTGTTCGTGAGCACCGACCGGGCCCAGCGCGCCCGCGGCGTCACCGCGCTCCTCGTGGAGCCGGGAACGCCCGGCTTCACGGTGGGCAAGCACGAGAAGAAGCTTGGCATCCGGGGCAGCCCCACGGTGGCGCTGCACTTCACCGACTGCGAGATCCCCGTGGAGAACCGCCTCGGCGAAGAGGGCGGGGGATTCCGCCTCGCCATGCGCACCCTCGAGGCGTCGCGTCCCACCATCGGAGCGCAGGCGGTCGGCATTGCCCAGGCCGCGCTCGCCGCCGCGGTCGCCTACGCGAAGGAGCGGAAGTCGTTCGATCAGCCCATCGCGGCGTTCCAGGGCATCCAGTTCATGCTGGCCGACATGGCCATGGCGGTGCACGTCTCCCGGCTCGCCGTGCATCACACCGCCATCCTCATGGACCGGGGCGCCGCCTCCACCGCCTTCGAGGCCTCGGTGGCGAAGTGCCTGGCCTCCGACACTGCCATGAAGGTCGCCACCGACGCCGTACAGATCTTCGGCGGCTACGGCTACACCCGGGAGTTCCCGGTGGAGCGCTACATGCGCGACGCCAAGATCACCCAGATCTACGAGGGCACCAACCAGATCCAGCGGCTCGTCATCGCGCGGGCCCTGCTGGAGCAAGGAGAGTCTCGATGACCGGTCGCCGCCCGTCCTCCCCCGTGTCCCGCCGCACCGTCCTCAGGGGCGCCGCCGCCGGCGCCGCGGTGCTGGGATTCCCCCTTCCGCTGCGCGCGCAGGCCCCGGTGATCAAGATCGGCGCCGTTCATCCCGTGACCGGGCCCCTCGCCGAGCCCGGGCAGGCCTGCCGGCTGGGCGCGACGATGGCGGTGGAGGCGGTGAACGCGGCGGGCGGCATCAAGGCCATGGGCGGCACCAAGCTCGAGCTCATCGTGGGCGACACGCAGACCAAGCCCGACGTGGGGCGCACCGAGGCCGAGCGCGTGATCAACCAGGGCGCGCAGATCCTCATGGGCTCCTTCGACTCGGGCTCGACCGCGGCGATGGTGCCGGTCGCGCAGCAGCGCCGGGTGCCCTTCCTCGTGGACATTGCCGCCGCCGACCCCATCACCGCCAACGTCGCCAAGGCGGTGAAGGAGGGGCAGCAGAAGGTGCAGTACGTGTACCGCAACTTCCCCACCGGCTCCTCGTTCGGCGCGCGGGCGGTGCGCTACTTCACCGAGATCTTCGCGGAATCCGGGGTGGCGCCCAAGCGCGTGGTGCTGATGTACTGCAACGACCTCTTCGGCCAGAACGCCGCCAAGGGCTTCCAGGCCGGCTACGCCGCGGCCAAGCCGGCGTGGGAGATCGTGGACGTGATCCCGTGGCCCGAGCCGCCCCAGGACCTCTCCACCGAGGTCTCGCGCGCCAAGGCCGCCCGGCCGGACATCATCGCGCCCATCACGCGGCCTGCCTCCGCCCAGCTCCTGCTCCCCGAGCTTCGCAAGCAGCGCGTGGAGGTCATGGGCATCGTGGGCCCCGGGAGCCCCGGGCTCTACGAGGCGGGCCAGCTCGCGGTGCTCAAAGACGACCTCGAGTACGTCATGTCCGCGGTGCCGTGGGCCAACTTCAAGAACCCGCGCACCCAGAAGGTCGCGGAGGACTACTTCAAGCGCTCCGGCGGGAAGACCTTCGACACCAACTCGGGCTACTCCTACGACGGGATCTTCGTCATCGCGGACGCGCTCGAGCGCGCCAAGTCCGCCGATGCCGACACGGTGGCGGACGCGATCAAGAAGACGCACTACACCGCCGGCCTCATGCAGTACGCCGGACCGGTGATCTTCAACGAGCTGGGCGACAACCCCAACGCCGTCACCACCATGATCCAGATCCTCGGCCAGAAGCCGGTCGCGGTGTGGCCGAAGGAGGCGGCGGTCCAGAAGCTCGTGTTCCCGCGCCCCAAACGTTGATCGGAGCCGCCTGAGTGGACCTGACCCTCGTCGGGCAGGGCCTGCTCAGCGGGGTCCTCTTCGGGGGCGTGTACAGCCTGATGGCGGTGGGCCTGACGCTGATCTTCGGCGTCATGCGAGTGGTCAACTTCGCCCACGGTGACATGATGGTCTGGGGCATGTACCTGGCGTGGATGCTTGCCACGCGCGCCGGCATCGATCCCTACGTCGGCTTCCCGGTCTGCGCGGCGGTCCTGTTCACGCTGGGCTGGGCGGTGCAGCGTGGGCTCGTGCATCGCATCGTGGACGCCCCCCACGAGATGCAGATCCTCCTGATGCTGGGCGTGGCCCTGGTGCTGGAGAACGCCGCCCTCGTCGCCTTCGGCCCCGATCCCCAGCGCGTGCGCTCACCGCTCACCGCGTCCACCCTCTGGCTGGGACCGCTCTTCGTCGACGTGGGTCGTCTCGTCACGTTTGGCGTGGCCCTGGCTCTGACCGGCGCGCTCTGGGTCTTCCTCGGCCACACCGATCTCGGACGGCGCATCCGCGCCGCCTCCGACAATCCCTACGGCGCGCTGGTGATCGGCACCGACGTGGGCCGCGTCTACGCCATCGCCTTCGGTATCGGCGCCGCCTGCGTGGGCGCGGCGGGGGCGCTGGTCTCGCCCATCCTGCCCTTTCAGCCCGCCGGCGGCCTGTCCCTCTCGGTGGCGTCGTTCAACATCGTCATCATCGGGGGCATGGGGAGCTTGCTCGGCGCCTTCGTGGGCGGGCTGCTCGTCTCGGTTGCCGAGTCGCTGGGCGCGGTCTTCCTCGCCCCGTCCATGAAAGAGCTGGTCAGCTTCTCGCTCCTCATCGTGATCCTGCTGCTCCGGCCCGCCGGCCTCTTCGGCAGGCGCGCGGCATGACCGTCCCGCGGGTGGCCGCGCTGGTGGTCGTGCTGGCGCTGGCGGCGCTGCCCGCCGTGCTGAGCTCGTACGCGGTGACCGTGTTCATCTTCATCTTCTTCTACGCTTACCTCGGCCAGGCGTGGAACCTCCTGGGCGGCTACGCGGGCCAGCTCTCCGCGGGGCACGCGGCGTTCGTGGGATTGGGCGCCTACACCGCGGCCATGCTCTCGATGACGCTCGGGCTCACGCCGTGGGTCGGCATGTTCGTGGGCGGCGCGCTCGCCGCCGCGCTCGGCGCGCTCATCGCCTATCTCGGCTTCCGCTTCGGGCTGCGCGGCTTCTACTTCGTGCTCCTCACCGTGGCCTTCGCCGAGATCGGTCGCATCGTCGCCCTCAACACCGACGCGGTGGGGGGCGCCCTCGGCCTGTACATCACCTTCACCGGGAATCCGCGCCAGTTCCAGTTTCAGGACAACCGCGCCTACTACTACGTGGCCCTCGTCATGATGCTCGCCGCCACCGCGCTCGTGGCCGCGCTGGAGCGGCGGCGCTTCGGCGAGTACCTCAAGGCCATCCGCGAGGACGAGAACGCCTGCGAGGCGCTGGGGGTTGACACTTTCCGCTACAAGCTCCTCGCGATGGTGCTCTCCTCGTTCCTCACCGGGGTCGGCGGGACCTTCTACGCGTACTACCTGTTCTCGCTCCAGCCCAACGCGGTGTTCGGCATTCCGCTGTCGGTGGAGATCATGATCCGCCCCATCGTGGGCGGCGCGGGCACCGCGCTCGGCCCCGTGCTCGGCTCGTTCATCCTGAGCCCGCTCGGCGAGCTCTCGCGCGTGTATCTCTCCCAGGGAGCCTGGAGCGGCCTGCACCTGATCGTCTACGGGGTCCTGCTCATCGTGGTCGTGCTGTTCTTCCCGCAGGGCGCGTATCCGACTTTGTTGAAGTTGGGGGGGAGCATGAGCCGCTCCTCCCCCAAGCCCCCCCACCGCATATGAGTCCCCCTCTGCTCGAGGTGTCGGGGCTGGCCAAGCGCTTCGGGGGGCTTCAGGCGGTGGCCGGGCTGTCCTTCGCCATGGCGGACGGGGAGATGCTGGGGCTGATCGGCCCGAACGGGGCGGGGAAGACCACGGTGTTCAACCTCCTCTCGGGCTTTCTCACCCCCGACGCAGGCACCGTACGCTTTCGCGGGGAGAGCGTGGCCGGGCTCAAGCCGCACGCGATCTGCCGGCGCGGGCTCGCCCGGACGTTCCAGATCGTGCGCCCGTTCCCGCATCTCTCCGTGCTGGCCAACGTGCGGGTGGGCGCGCTGGGCCGCCATCCCGACGCGCGCGAGGCCGATGCGCGGGCGCGCGCGGTGGTGGCGCGCGTGGGGCTCGACGGCAAGCGCGACGCGCCCGCGGGCAGCCTCACGCTCGCCGACCGCAAGCGGCTGGAGCTGGCGCGCGCGCTCGCCACCGAGCCCACGCTGCTCTTGCTCGACGAAGTCATGGCCGGCCTCAGCGGCCCAGAGACCGCGGACATGGTGCGGCTCGTCTCCGGCATCAACGCCGACGGCGTGTCGGTGCTCCTCATCGAGCACAACATGCGCGCGGTCATGACCCTGTCCCACCGGCTCGTGGTGGTGTCCTTCGGGGAGAAGATCGCCGAGGGGCCGCCCGCGCGCGTCGCCAACGATCCCCGCGTCATCGAGGCGTATCTCGGCGAGGACTATGTCCACCCTGCTCCGGCTTGACGGGCTCGAGGTCGGCTACGGCGCGCTCACGGCGGTGCGCGACGTGTCGCTGGAGGTCGCCACGGGCGAGGTCGTCGCGCTGATCGGCGCCAACGGCGCCGGCAAGACCACCACGCTCAAGGCGATCACCGGGCTTCTCCCCCTCCGCCGCGGGCGGATGGCGCTGGACGGCGAGCGCCTGGACGGGCTCTCGCCAGCGCGCGTCGTCGGCCGGGGCATCGCGCATGTGCCGGAGGGGCGCCAGCTCTTCCCCACGATGACGGTGCGCGAGAATCTCGAGCTGGGCGCCGTGCGCGGGGAGGGGCGGAGGCGGCGCGCCGAGACCCTCGCGTGGGTCCTGCGGCTATTCCCGCGGCTCGCCGAGCGCGCCGGGCAGCTCGCGGGCACGCTGTCGGGCGGCGAGCAGCAGATGTGCGCGATCGGCCGCGGGCTCATGGCGCGACCTCGCCTCCTCATGCTCGACGAGCCGAGCCTGGGCCTCGCGCCCGTGATCGTGAAGCACATCTTCGAGAACCTCGCCCAGATCAACCGGGAGGGCACCACCATTCTCCTCGTGGAGCAGAACGTGGGGCGCGCGCTCGGGCTGGCCCATCGCGCCTACGTCCTCGAGAGCGGCCGCATCGCGCTCTCCGGGACCAGCGCCGAGCTCCTCGCCAGCCCGCACGTCAAGCAGGCGTATCTCGGCCTCTGAGCCTGGCTCGCTGGTTGCACCTCTGGTTCATGTGCCCGATGCGATCGGTCCGTCTAAGTATGCGCATTCGCTGAGCGATCGACCGGCAAGCGCAACCGGTGCGCGGCCCGGCCGCCGTCAGGGCGGAAGCCTGGACGTCACTCCAACTGACACTTTTCGGGGGCCGCTCGGCGTCACCGGCGACCGCGCCTACGAGACCCTGGCGGAGCTGGTGCAGGTGGTCTCGAGCTGCCTGGATCTGGACGAGGCCCTGGGGCGCATCGCCCAGGCGGTGGCGAGCCTCCTGCCGAGCTCGGCCTCGCGCATCTGGGTGGCCGAGGGCGAGCGCCTCGTGCTGCGCACCGAATATGGGATCCGCGCGCCGCGCGAGGGTTTGGTCACCGAGCTGGCGGTGGGCGAGGGGCTCACCGGCCACGTCGCGCGCTCGGGTGAGATCCTGGTCCTCGAGGATTTGATCGGAGACGCGCGCGCTCACAATCTCGCGTGGCTGCGTGAAGAGGGGTTCGTCTCCTGCGCGGGGCTGCCGCTCCACGGCCGCGAGGGCCTCGTGGGGGTGGCGCTCCTCCTCACCCGCGCGCGCCACCGCTTCACGGACCGGGAGATCCGGCTCCTCAAGGTCTTCGCCTCGCAAGCCGCCATCGCCATAGACAACGCCCGGCTGCACACCGAGACGCGCCGCCGGCGGGAGACGGCGGAGGCTCTCGCCGAGATCGCGCGGCTCACGTCGCGGACCCTGGATTCGGAGGACACCCGCCAGCGTATCGCCGACAACATCCGCGCGCTCTTGCGCGGCCTCACCTCCGCGCTCTACCGGCTCGATGCCGACACGGGTGAGCTGGTTCTGCTCGCCGCCTCGGGCAAGGTGGTTCCCGCCAACGGCGGCAAGCTCGTCCGCGCGGCCGGCACCGGCATCGTGGGCCTCGCCGTCACCGAGCGCCGCGCCGTGGTGACGCGCAACATGCTGGACGACTCGCGCATCCTCATGGGCGCGGAGGAACGGGTGCGCGTGGCGGAGTCGCCCTGCCGGGCCGGTCTCGCCGTGCCGCTGCTCGTGCAGGAGCGAGTGGTGGGCGTGCTCGGCGTGGGCCGCGTCGCGGGGGACGACTTCGACGCGGATGCGATCCATCTCGCCCAGGCCTTCGCCGACCAGGCGGCAGTGGCGCTCGAGAACGCGCGCCTCTACGAAGGTCAGTTCAACCTCCTGGGCGCTCTGCGCACGCGCCAGGCGCGGCTCGAGGCCCTCCTCGAGGTCGGCCGCCAGCTCGCGCGGATCCAGCCGGTGGAATCCCTGCTCGAGCGCATCGCGGAGGCGTGCGCCCACCTCTTCAGCTCGAGCTCGGTGGCGTTCCGCCTCGTCGAGGGGGAGCATCTCGTGCTGTGCGCAAGCTGGGGCCACACCGAGGACGCGCTGGCGTCGCCGCGGTTGCGCATCGGCGAAAGCCTCACCGGGGTGGTGGCCGCGGGCGGCGAGGCGCTCGTCGTGACGAACCCCATCGACGACCCGCGGCTACTGCCCGCGCACCGCGAGGGCTACCGGCGCCTGGGCTTCCGCGCCTTCCTCGGCGTGCCGGTCAAGACGGGGGAAGACGTGGTGGGCGTGCTGACCATCCGCTCGTCCCGCGCAGAGGGCTTCAGCGAGGACGACGTCCAGCTCGCCGCCACCTTCGCCTCGCAGGCGGCGATCGCTCTCGAGAACAGCCGGCTCTACCAGAAGACCCAGCGGGCCTTCGACGAGCTCAGCCAGGCTCAGGATCAGCTCGCCCAGGCGCGCAAGATGGAGGCGGTGGGCCTGCTCGCGGGCGGGGTGGCGCACGACTTCAACAACATGCTCATGGTGATGCTGGGGCGGAGCGACTTGCTCCTGCGGCGCCTGCCCAGCGCCGATCCCATGCGGCGCGACGTCGAGCTGATCCGATCGACCGGTCAGCGCGCCGCCGATCTCACCCGGCAGCTCCTCGCGTTCAGCCGCAAGCAGATCCTCGAGCCCCGCGTGCTGAACCTCAACACGGTGGTGGGCGAGCTCGCGCCCATGCTGGAACGGCTGATCGGCGAGACCATCGAGCTCCGCACCGCGCTGCGGACCGGTCTGGGCGATGTGCGCGCCGACCGCGGGCAGATGGAGCAGGTGATCATGAACCTCGTGGTCAACGCGCGCGACGCGATGCCGCGAGGCGGCCGGCTCACCCTCGAGACCGCGAACGTCGAGCTCGACGCCAGCGCAGTGCGCGGCCGCGTGGGCATGCGACCCGGACCGCATGTGCTGCTCGCCATCACTGACTCCGGGCTCGGCATGGACGAGGCCACCCAGGCGCGCATCTTCGAGCCGTTTTTCACCACCAAGCCGTTCGGGGAGGGGACGGGGCTCGGCCTCGCCACCGTGCACGGCATCGTGAACCAGAGCGGCGGCACCATCTGGGTGTACAGCGAGCCCGGCAAGGGCACCACGTTCAAGATCTATCTCCCGCGCGTCGGCGAGGGCGGGGCAGGGCAGCCCGGCGAGTCGGTGGCCGACGAGACCCCGCGCGGGTCCGAGACCATCCTGCTCGTGGAGGACCAGGGCGACGTGCGCGACTACGCGCGCGACGTGCTCGAGGCGCAGGGCTACACCGTGCTGCTCGCCGGGGACGGCGCCGCCGCGCTCGAAGCCGCGCGCGCGCATCCGGGGCGCGTCCACCTGCTCCTCACCGACGTCGTGATGCCGCGCATGAGCGGCAGCGAGCTGGCGGAGCGGCTGACCGCATCGTACCCCGATCTCGCGGTGCTCTTCATGTCCGGCTATCCCGATCGCGCGGTGGTGGACCACGGGATCCTCGGGCCGGGCGTCACCTTCCTCCAGAAGCCGGTGGCGCCCGACGCCCTCGCGCGCAAGGTTCGCGAGCTGATGGACGCTCGCCGCCGCGTCGCCTAGTCTCCCGATGACCCCCGCCTCGCTCGACGAGCTGCTGCTCCGCAACCGGAAGCTCGAAGCCCTCAACGCCGAGTACCGCGCCATCGTCGAGGTGGCCGCCGCCGTCGGCTCCACCCTCGACGTCCAGAGCGTGCTCGACGTCATCGTCGACCGCTGCCGCGCCCTGCTCGGCGCGGGCGCCGCCGGGGTCTTTCGCCTCGACGCGGAGGCCGGCGTGCTCGTCTACGAGCGCGGGATCGGCCTCTCGCCGGACTTCGTGGCGCATCTCACGGTGCGGCCGGGTGAGGGGACCACAGGCCGGAGCTATCTCGAGCAGGAGCCGACGTGGACGGACGACATCCTCGCCGACGACAGCCTCCATCTCGACGACCGGCAGCGCACCCTCATCTCGCGGGAAGGGTATCGCGGCGTGCTCTCGGTGCCGATCCTCATCAAGGGGCAGCCGTATGGCGCACTGGCCGTGTACTGGTGGGAGGCGCGGGTCCCCGATCCCTCGCAGGTGAGCCTCCTCGTCGCCCTCGCCGGCCAGGCCGCGGTGGCCCTGGAGAACGCGCGTCTCTATCAGGCGGCCACCGACCGCGGCCGGCGGCTCGCCACGCTCGCGCGCCTGCACGCGACGCTCACCGCCTCTCTGAGCCTCGAGGACGTCCTGGACCGGGTCGTGCAGTCGGTGGTGGACCTCTTCGGCTCCAGCGTGTCGCGGCTCTGGCTGCTCGACGAGGGCGGCCGCACCCTGTCCCTGCGCGCCAGCGCGGGCGCCATGACCGCCGTGAACGGCACGACGCAGATCCCGGTGGGCGAGGGCTTGATGGGCCGCGTCGTGACCACGCGGGCGCCCCTGCTCGTGGCCGATCTGCGCGAGGACGCGCGGGCGGTCAACGGGGAGCGGATCCGCGCCGAGGGCATCATCTCGTTCGCCGGCATCCCGCTCCTGCTGGGCGACCGCGTGCTGGGCGCGCTGTCCGTGTCGGTGCGGGAGCGCCGCCCCTTCGACGAGGAGGATCTGGGGCTCCTCCACTCGCTCGGGAGCCAGGCCGCCACCGCCATTCACAACGCCTTGCTCTATGCGGAGACGCGCCGCAGCCTCGAGGAGACCCGCGCGCTTCTCGACGTCACCGAGATCCTGAACTCGACGCTGGAGCCGCAGCGACTGCTCAAGCGGGTGGCCATCAAGATCGCCCAGGTCTGCGCGGTGGACCGCTGCACCATCCAGCGCTGGGAAGCCGACCGGGTGTTGCCCCTCATGTCGCAGTTCGCCGATGGCCGGCGGGATCCGCGCATGTGGGAGGCCTTCACCACGCGGCCCGCCCATCCGCCTCGCGAGGTCCCCGCGCACGCGCGCGCCATCGAGACCCGCCGGCCCGTGGTCATCGAGGACGCGGTGGCGTCGGATCTCGTGCCGGTGGCGTGGCCGCGCACCTACGGCCTCCGTAGCACGATGGTGGTGCCGCTCATCCGCCAGGACGAGATCATCGGCGTGATGAGCCTGGACTACTGCGAGCGGCCCGGCACCTACGCGCCGTGGCAGGTCAAGCTCGCCGTCGCCATCGCCGGCCAGCTCGTGCTCTCGCTCGAGAACGCCAGGCTCTACGGCGAGGCCCAGGAGCGCCTGCGCGAGACGAGCACGCTCCTGGCGGTGGGCGAAGTGCTCTCGCAGCCCGGGGAGCCCGCGGAGGTCATGCGGCACGTCGCGCGCGAGGTGGGCCGCGCGTTCGGCGCGGACATGGTGGGGGTGCACGGGCTCAATGCGGCGCGCGATGCGCTCGTCCCGATGGCGGGCTACCACGTGCCCAAGGACCTGGTGAGTCACTTCCTCTCGCATCCGTTCCGCCTCGATCGCACGCCCAGCTTGAGCGGCTCCTGGCGCGCGGGCCGCGCGATCTGGGCGGCCGACGTGACCAATGACCCGCGGTTCGATCGGGACACGTTCGCCGCGGTGGCGCCCCACTCCGTGCTGTTCGCCCCCATTCTCGTGCGGGGCGAGGCGCGCGGCGCGCTCTTCCTCGTGTGGTGGGGCGCGGGGCGGCAACCCCAGCCCGCCGAGATCAGCCTCATCGAGGGACTGGGCGCCCAGGTCGGCCTCGCGATGGAGAACATGGAGCTGGTGGAGCAGACCGCGCGCAAGCTCCGGGAGACGGAAACGCTGCTCGCGGTGAGCCGCACGCTCTCGTCCACGCTCGACCTCGACGAGATGCCGCGGCAGTTCCTCCGCCACGTCTCGCGCTCGCTCGACGCCACCGGCGCGGGCATCTGGCTGCTGGACGATTCCGGCGAGTGGCTGGAGCCGTTCATGGGGTACCACATCCCGAAGGACCGCCTGGAGGCGTTGCGGGGCCTCCGGCTGCGGGTGGCCGCGCATCCGTTCTACGCGGAGGCCGCGCGCACTTTGCGCTCGATCACGTCCGGCGACGTGTCCGAGGACCCTCGCCTCGAGGGCGCGGCCACTCACCTGGTCTCGCACCACAGTCAGCTCTTCGTGCCCATCGTGGCCAAGGATCGGATGATCGGCGGCTTCACCGTGTTCTGGCGTCAGCGCGGCCGCACGTTCCCCGAGAGCGAGCTGCGGCTCATGGAAGGGGTGGCGAGTCAGGCCGGGGTGGCGCTGGAAAACGCGCGGCTCTTCCGCGACAACGGCCGGCGCGTCGCCGAGTTGTCGGTGCTGAACGATCTCTCGCGTGCGGTGACCGGGCGCCTGGACCGCGCGGCGGTGGTGGCCACGCTGCACCAGCACATCGCCCGCATCTTCGCGGTCGAGCACCTCGTGATCCTGGTGCACGACGAGGCGTCGGACGAGTTCGAGCTCGTCCTGCGCATCGCCAACGGGGTGGCCGACCATGGGGTACCGCGGCGGTACCCGCGTCGCGGGGTGGGCCTCATGTCGACGGTGCTCGACTCCGGGCGGCCCGTGCGCACGCGCGAGTACCTGGCGGAGTGCGCGCGCCAGGGCGTCACGCCCATCCAGGGGCCGGAGCCGTTGCCGCACTGGCTCGGCGTCCCCATGAAGGCGGGCGAGCGGCCGGTGGGCGTGCTCGCGTTGCGCCGCCGCGACCGCGAGTTCACCCCGGGTGACGAGCACCTCCTCGGCAACATCGCGGACCTGGCCGCCCTCGCCCTGCGCAGCGCCGCCCTCTACGGGGAGCGCGCGCGCGCCTACGGGGAGCTGGCCGCCGCGCAGGATCAGCTCGTGCGCACCGAGAAGCTCCGGGCCCTCGGCGAGATGGCCTCCGGCGTCGCCCACGACTTCAACAACGTGCTCGCCGCCATCGTGGGCCGCGCCCAGCTCCTGCTCAACGAGGTGCGCGATCCCAAGCACCGCCGCTGGATCGGGGTGATCGAGCGCTCCGGCATGGACGGGGCCCATACCGTGCGCCGTCTCCAGGAGTTCACGCGAATCCGCCGCGATCAGCCGGTGGTGGCGGTGAGCCTCAACCGCGTGGTCCAGGAGTCGCTGGAGAGCACGGAGTCGCGCTGGCGCGACGAGGCGCGCACGCCGGGCGTGGCCATCCAGGTCGTGACCGCGCTGGCCCCGAGTCTGCCGCCGGTGGCCGGCGATCCCGCCGAGCTCCGCGAGGCGCTGATCAACCTCATCCTGAACGCGCTCGACGCGATGCCGGAGGGCGGTACCCTGTCCTTCGCGACCCGGGCCAATGCCCAGCACGTGGAGCTGACAGTGGCCGACACCGGCACCGGCATGCCCGACCACGTACGGGAGCGGATCTTCGACCCGTTCTTCACCACGAAGGGGCCCCAGGGCACCGGGCTCGGCCTCTCCATGACCTACGGCATCCTCTCGCGACACGGCGCCCAGATCACGGTGGAGAGCGAGGAGAGGAAGGGGACGCGCTTCAGCCTCACGTTCCCGCATACGACTCTCACCGAGGCTTCCGACATGCGGACCCAGGCGCCATCCGCCGCCGCGTCGCTCCGGTGCCTCGTGGTGGACGACGAGCCGGCGGTGGGTGAGGTGCTGGGCGACATCATCGCGTCGGCCGGGCACACCGCGGTGGTGCTGGACGGCGGGGCGGCCGCGATCGATCGCTTCCGGGCCGAGCCCTTCGACGCGGTCTTCACCGACCTCGCGATGCCGGGCGTATCGGGATGGGAGGTGGCCCGGGCCATCAGCGAGCTTTGCCCCGGCCTGCCCATCTTCGTGGTCACGGGGTTCGGCGTGGAGGTGTCGCCGCAGGAGCTCGCCGGGCACGGCGTCGAGGCCGTGCTGACCAAGCCGCTCGGCCTGCAGGAGACGCTCGCCCTGCTGGCCACGCTGCGCCCGAGGGAGTAGAATCGGGCGCCGGAGCGCGCCATGACCAGCCCCATCATCACCGAAGCGGTTCGCGCCCTCGTCGATCGCCGCGACCTCAGCCGCATCGAGGCGGCGGCGGCGATGGAAGCGATCATGTCGGGGGCCGCCACCAATGCGCAGATCGCCGCGTTCCTCACCGCGCTCCGCATGAAAGGGGAGATCGTCGAGGAGCTGATCGGCTTCGCGCAGGTGATGCGGCAGAAGGTGGTCAAGGTGCGGGCGCACGGCGGTGACGTGGTCGGCGCCACCGGGACCGACCGGGAAATGCTCATCGACACCTGCGGCACCGGCGGCGATGCCTCCGGCACCTTCAACGTCTCGACGGCCACCGCGTTCGTCGCCGCCGGGGCGGGGATGAAGGTGGCCAAGCACGGGAACCGCTCGGTGTCGTCCCTGTGTGGTTCGGCGGACGTCGTGGAGACGCTCGGCGTCAATCTCGAGCTGGGACCACCCCAGGTCGCTCGCTGCCTCGACGAGGTGGGCATCGGCTTCCTCTACGCCCCGCTGCTGCACACCGCCATGAAGCACGTGATGGCGGCGCGGCGCGAGATGGGCGTGCGCACCGTGTTCAACATGCTGGGACCCCTCACCAACCCTGCGGGCGCCAACGCCCAGCTCATCGGGGTGTACTCGGCCGCGCTCACCGAGCCGCTGGCGCGCGTGCTCGCCGAGCTCGGCACGCGGCGCGCGCTCGTGGTGCACGGGGCCGACGGCCTCGACGAGATCACCACCACCGGCGACACCCAGATCGCGGAGGTGCGCGAGGGTGTGGTGCGGCTGTCTCACCTCCGTCCCGAGGACTTCGGGGTGCCGCGCGGCACCCTGCGCGAGCTCCAGGGCGGCGACCGGGAAGAAAACGCGCAGATCATCCGCGGCATCCTCGCCGGCGAGCCGGGGCCGCGGCGCGACATCGTGCTCGTGAACGCCGCCGCCGCGCTCGTCGTGGGCGGCAAGGCGCAGGACTTCAAGGACGGGGTGGCGATGGCCATTGCGTCCGTCGACTCCGGCGCCGCCGCGCGCAAGCTCGGCGAGCTCGCGGCGCTGTCGCATCGTCTGGCCCCTCCGCGCGAGGCCTGATCCGGCCCCGCTGCGGGCCTCCCGGCCGGCCCGGCCGTCTATTGACCGGCCCCCAGGTGCGACAGTAATATGAAGGGGCCTGGTCGCCGCAACTGCCCGTCCTTTCGCTCCGAATTCCGATCGAGCGCACGACGAGGGCGTCACGCGGCCAACGCAGTTCTAGAACACCGAAAGGCGAGGAGGCCAGTCGGGTGAGGAGCCGGGTGCCCCGGTACCACCAGATCGCGCAGAGTCTCCGGGAGCGCATGGCGTCCGGCGCGCTGGCGCCGGGCGCGCGCCTCGACAATCAGCGCCGCCTCGCCCAGGAGTACGGCGTGACGCTCATGACTCTGCGTCAGGCCCTGGAAGTGCTGGAGCGCGATGGCCTCATCGCGCGGCGCCACGGGCTCGGCACCTTCGTGGCGACTCGCTCGGTGGACTACGACATCCTGTCCCTCCGCACCTTTGCCGGTGATCTCTCGGCGCGCGGAGAGGACGTGACCACGCGCTTCCTGCGCGCCCAGTTCGAGCCGGCGGATCGTGAAGTGGCGCGCGCCCTGGGCGTCCGCCCCCGGCAGCGCGTGTTCGCGCTCGAGCGGCTGCGCCTCGTGGCGGGGCGGCCCACGAGCTTTCAGGCGTCCTACCTCACGGCCGCCCTGGGCGAGGATGTCGCCAAGGCCGATCTGCGCGTCACGCCGCTCCGCCAGGTGCTGTCCTTCAAGCTCGGCATCGAGATCGCCGCCGCGCGCGAGACCGTCTCCGCCGTGCCGCTCGCCGCGCGCGCCGCGCGCGAACTCGGCTGCCGCGTGAACGCGCCGGCATTTCAGTCGGACCGGACGTCGTGCACGGCGGAGGGTACCCCCATCGTCTACGATCGCGTGTTCATCCCGGGCGACCGGTTCCGGATCACCCGGGACCTGCACTACGACCAGATCAACGACAGCGAGGGCCCAGAGGAGATCGAGTCTTGAAGATTCTCGTGATGGTGAAGCAGGTGCCGGACACCGCGACCCAGGTGAAGATCAGCGCTGACCCCAAGGCCATCGAGACCACCGGGATCACGTGGATCGTCTCGCCCTACGACGAGTTCGCGGTGGAGGAGGCGCTGCGGATCAAGGAGAAGCGTGCTCAGGGCGAGGTCGTGGCGGTGTCGCTCGGCCCCGACCGCGCGAAGGAAGCACTGCGCTCCTGCCTCGCCATGGGCGCGGACCGTGCCATTCATCTCCTCGACACCGCCTGGACCGGCGCCGACACGCTCACCACCGCCCGCGCGCTGGCCGCGCTCCTGAAACAAGAGGCGCCGGGGCTGGCCATCTTCGGCCGCCAGGCCATCGACGACGACATGGGCGCGGTGGCGGCGCAGACCGCCGAGCTGCTCGGCTGGCCGTGCGCGTCCTGGATCATGGAGGGAGCGGTGGACGCCGGCGGCAGCAGCGTGCGCGTGGCGCGTCAGGTGGAGGGCGGCCTCGAGGTCTTTGATCTGCCGCTGCCCGCAGTGGTCTCGGCCCAGAAGGGGCTCAACGAGCCCCGGTACCCCACACTGAAGGGGATCATGGGCGCCAAGAAGAAAGAGATCAAGGACGTGAAGGCGGCCGATCTCGGCATCGCCGTCGAGCCGCCCGCCCTCACCGTCGTGACCCTCGAGCCGCTGCCCGCGCGGCCGCCCGGCCGGATCATCCAGGGTGAGGCCGCCGACGCCGCCAAAGAACTGGTTCGTGCCCTTCGCGAAGACGCGAAGGCCATCTAAGGAGCGCTGCGACATGGCAGGCGCGTTCTGGAGCGTGGTCGAGGACGATCGGCAGGGCAATCCGAAGAAGGTCATGGCCGAGGTGCTGGGCGAGGCGGGGCGGCTTGCCGCCAAGGCCGGCGGCCAGGCCGAAGCGGTCTGGCTCACCGACAAGGCGAGCGAAGCCGGCGTGAAGCAGCTCGGGGAGTGGGGCGCCAAGCGCGTGCTCCTGCTCGAGGGGGCGGCGTTCGCGCCGTATCGGGGCGAAGTGTGGGCGGCGGCGCTGGCCGATCTTGCGGGCAAGGAGTCGCCGAAGGCCATCATCGCCCCGGTGAGCACGCGCCTGCGCGAGCTGATGGCGCGGCTGGCCGCGCGGCTGGGTGCCGGCCTCTCCGCCGATTCCACCGCGCTCGCCGTCGACGGCGAGCGCCTCGTGGCGACGCGCCCCGTGTACTCGGGCAAGCTCCTCGCCAAGATGACGTGGGCGAAGACCCCGTGGCTCGCCACCTTGCGGCCCAATGTGTTCCGGCCCGGGGACGCCCAGCCCGGCGCCGCCCCGCAGGTGGACCGGCCGAGCGTCGCCGCCGCAGAGGCCGCGCTCAAGTTCGTGGAGCGGCGCGAGGAATCGGCCACCGGCCTCCCCGAGCTCACCGAGGCCGAGATCGTGGTCTCGGGAGGCCGCGGCCTCAAGGGGCCGGAGAACTTCGTGATCCTGGAGAACCTCGCCAAGGTCATCGGCGCCGCGGTGGGCGCCTCGCGGGCGGCGGTCGACGCCGGATGGCGGCCGCATCGCTTCCAGATCGGCCAGACCGGCCGAACTATTTCGCCCAAGCTTTACCTCGGGTTCGGGATCTCCGGCGCCATCCAGCACCTGGCCGGCATGCGCACGTCGAAGGTGATCTGCGCCATCAACAAGGATCCGGAGGCGCCGATCTTCAAGATCGCAGACTACGGCATCGTGGGCGACCTCTTCGAGGTGGCCCCGCTGCTCACGGAAGAGTTCAAGAAGCTCCTGGAGAAGTAACGCGTGTCCCATAGGCGTGTGTCCGCGGATGGGGGGGGGCGGGATACGAAGGCATGCACCTAGAGCTGACCGACGAACAGAAGGCGATTCAGGCGGTCGCGCGCGATTTCGCGGAAAAGGAGGTACGTCCGATCGCCGAGGCCATCGACCGCGAGGCGCGCTTCCCGAGAGACACCGTGCGCCGCATGGGCGAGCTCGGGCTCATGGGCATCTTCATCCCCGAGGACTGGGGCGGCAGCGGCGCGGACGCCGTGGCCTACGCGCTCGCGGTGGAGGAGCTGGCCCGGATCTGCGCCTCGCACGCCGTCATCATGTCGGTGAACAACTCCCTCTACTGCGAGCCGGTGCTGAAGTTCGGCACGGCGGAGCAGAAGCAGCGCTTCCTGGCGCCCTACGCGGCCGGACAGAAGCTCGGCTGCTTCTCCCTCACCGAGCCGGAGGCGGGCTCGGACGCCACGAATCAGCATGTGCTGGCCCGCCGCGACGGCGAGCAGTACGTCATCGACGGGCGGAAGATCTTCGTGACCAACGGCCGGGAGGCCGACGCCACCCTCGTGTTCGCCCAGACGGACCGGAGCAAGCAAAGCCGGGGCATCAGCGCGTTTCTCGTCGAGAAGGGCACGGCCGGGTTCACGGTGGTGAAGACGGAAGAGAAGCTGGGCATCCGCGCCTCGGATACCGCGGAGCTCCTCTTCGAGGGATGCCGCGTCCCCGCCGCCCAGCGTCTCGGCGCGGAGGGCGAGGGCTTCAAGGTCGCGATGAGCGCGATCGACGGCGGCCGTATCGGCATCGCCGCGCAGGCGCTCGGCATCGCGGTGGGCGCGTACGAGCTGTCGGTCGCGTACGCGCGCGAGCGGAAGAGCTTCGGCGTGCCCATCGGGCAGCACCAGATGGTGCAGTGGATGCTGGCGGACATGGCGACGGCGATCGAAGCGGGCCGCCTGCTCGTCCAGCGCGCGGCCGCCCTCAAGGATGCCGGGCAGCCCTTCGGGCCCCAGGCCGCGATGGCCAAGCTCTTCTGCGCGGAGTCGGCGATGAAGATCACCACCGACGCGGTGCAGGTGCACGGCGGCTACGGGTTCATCAAGGAGTACCAGGTCGAGCGCTATTTCCGGGACGCCAAGATCACCCAGATCTACGAGGGAACGTCGCAGATCCAGAAGCTCGTGATCGCGCGGCACCTGCTCAGCGAGTGACGGGGGAGGCCATGGCCACGGACAAGGATCGCTGGAAGCAGAAGACCTACCGGCCGTACGTCGCGAAGTCGCCCGAGCGGCTGCCGCGCCACGAGACGCTCTCGGGCATCCCGGTGGATCCGCTCTACACCCCCGAGGACCTCGCGGGCTGGCGGTACGAGGATCGCCTGGGGTATCCGGGCGAGTTCCCGTTCACCCGCGGACCCTATCCCTCGATGTACCGGGGCCGTCTCTGGACGATGCGGATGTTTGCGGGCTTCGGTCGCCCCGAGGACACCAACGCGCGCTTCAAATATCTCCTCGAGCAGGGGCAGACCGGGCTCAGCACCGCCTTCGACATGCCGGCCCTGATGGGATACGACGCCGATCATCCGCGCGCACGGGGTGAGGTGGGCAAGGAAGGCGTGTCGATCTCGACGCTCGCCGACTTCGAGGTCCTGTTCCGCGACATCCCGCTCGACCGGGTCACGACCTCGATGACCATCAACTGCACGGCGTCGGTGGCCCTCGCCATGTACCTCGCCCTTGCCGAGAAGCAGGGCGTGTCGTGGGACCGCATCGGCGGGACCATGCAGAACGACATGCTCAAGGAGTTCATCGCCCAGAAGGAGTGGATCTCCCCGCCGGACTCCGCGGTGCGCATCGTGGTCGACACCATCGAGTTCTGCGCGCGGCACGTGCCGCGCTTCAATCCGGTGTCGATCTCCGGCTACCACATCCGCGAGGCGGGCTCCACCGCGGTGCAGGAGCTGGCCTTCACGCTCGCCGACGGCTTCGCCTACGTGGACGCCGCGGTCAAGCGCGGGCTTGCGGTCGACGACTTCGCGGCGCGGCTGTCCTTCTTCTTCGACATCCACAACGACTTCTTCGAGGAGATCGCCAAGCTCCGCGCGGCCCGCCGCATCTGGGCCACCGTCATGCGGGACCGCTTCGGCGCGACCAAGGCGGAGTCCATGCGCCTGCGCACCCACACCCAGACCGCGGGAGTCTCGGCGACCGCGCAGCAGCCCCTGAACAACGTGGCGCGGGTGGCCATCCAGGCCCTCGCCGCCGTGCTGGGGGGCGCCCAGTCGCTGCACACCAACTCCTTCGACGAGGTGCTCGCCCTGCCCACCGAGGAGGCGGTGACGGTGGCGCTGCGCACCCAGCAGATCATCGCGGAGGAGTCGGGGGTCCCGCTGACCGTCGACCCGCTGGGCGGCTCCTACTTCCTGGAGAAGCTCACCGACGAGATGGAAGCGCGCGCGATGAAGTACATCCGCCACATCGACGAGCTCGGCGGCATGGTGGCCGCCATCGACCACGGCTACCCCCAGCGCGAGATCGCCGACGCCGCCTATCGCTATCAGCTCATGGACGATCGCGGCGAGAAGGCGGTGGTGGGCGTCAACAAGTACGTGATGAGCGAGGAGCGGCCCCTGCCCATCCTCAAGATCGACGACGCCATCGAGCGCGAGCAGGTCGAGCGGGTCGGCCGGGTCAAGGCGACGCGTGACGCCGCCAAGGTGGAGCGCCGGCTCAAGCAGCTCGCGGAGGTGTGCCGGAATGGCGGGAACGTGATGCCGGTCCTGGTGGACGCGGTGAAGGACTACGTCTCGCTCGGGGAGATCTCGGACGTGTACCGACAGGTGTTCGGGCTCTATCGCGAGCCCATCATCTTCTAGGAGAGACATCCATGACGATGGACCCGATTCGGATCAACAAGGCGACGTCGCTCAAGAAGAAGCCCAAGGACAGCGAGCTCGGCTTCGGCCAGATCTTCACCGACCACATGTTCCTGGCCGACTTCCAGGAGGAGAAGGGCTGGTACGACCCGCGGATCGAGCCCTACGGCCCGCTGCCCCTCGATCCCGCGGCGGCGGTGCTCCACTACGCCCAGGCCGTGTTCGACGGCCTCAAGGCCTTCCGCGGCGTGGACGGGAAGGTGCGCCTGTTCCGGCCCCAGAAGCACATCGAGCGCATGAACAACTCCGCCAAGCGGATGAGCATCCCGCTCCTCGACCCGGACCTGGCGCTGCGGTCGATCGTCGAGCTCGTGCGGACGGACCGCGACTGGGCGCCCAGCACCATCGGCACGTCGATCTACGTGCGCCCGGTGATCCTCGCCAGCGAGGCCTTCCTGGGCGTGCGGCCGGCCAAGTCGTACATCTACTACGTGATCCTTTCGCCGGTGGGCGCCTACTATCCGGAAGGCATGGCGCCGGTGAAGATCCGCGTCGAGGAGAAGTACGTGCGCGCGGTGGACGGCGGCCTCGGCCACGCCAAGACCGGCGCCAACTACGCGGCCAGCCTCATGGCGGGCGAGGAGGCCAAGCACGAGGGCTTCACCCAGGTGCTGTGGCTGGACGGCGTGCACCGGAAGTACATCGACGAGGTCGGCACCATGAACATCATGGTG
>Ga0111539_10000758_pt1 | contig 42005 bp, 45 predicted proteins | sample RhiMethybrSRZTD1_FD_79667 | JGI IMG/M metagenome (GOLD analysis project Ga0111539, IMG submission 79667) | Populus rhizosphere microbial communities from Tennessee, USA - Rhizosphere MetaG P. TD hybrid SRZTD1 (version 2) (version 2) | ecosystem: Host-associated > Plants > Roots > Rhizosphere >... | reverse complement strand
TGATGATAGGCAGATCGTGCCAGCACCAGCCCGTCGAGCAGCTCGGGCCGCAACCGGCTCGAAGGCCAGGGGAGCGGGCTCACCATGACCGCCCTGCCCGACACGCTGCGCGTCGGGCCCGAATATGGGGTGGCGGTCATCACGGCCGCCAGCCCCCAGGCGGTGGCGCTGATGGTCTACATTCTGTCGCCCGCTGGACAGGCGACGCTTGCCCAGCACGGGTTCAGTCCAGTCGGTCTGCCGGCTCCCTGACCTCTTCGGATCAGAGGCGGTGGAAGGGGAAGATCGTCTTCTGGACCGAGTCGACCTGGCGATCGACGTAGTCCTTCACCGCGCGGCCGATGTCGTCGGGGATCGCGGCCGGCGGATCCCACAGCTGGCGTGACGCGAACCCGTGATTCTTCATGTCGGGCGCGAAGGCGTCCGGCAGCTCGCCGGCCAGCTCCACGCCGTTGAGGATCGCCCAGGCGATGGTCCACGCCTTGGCCACGTTGCGGACGTCGTAGCCTCCACCGCCAAGCGCGACGATCTTGGGAGCAAGGGGCAGCAAGCGAGTGAAGGCTTTCGCAAAACCCTGCATGTCCAGCGCGAGGTGCGTGAGCGGATCGGTGCGATGGGCATCGATGCCGAGCTGGGCGACGATGACGTCGGGCTTGAAGCGCTCGAGCAGTGGCGGCACGACGGCCTCGAAGGCCGGAAGATACACGGCGGAGTCGGTGTACGCCTCCAGCGGGAGGTTCACCGAGTAGCCGGCGCCATCGCCCTCGCCGAGCTCGCGCACGAAACCGGTGCCGGGGAACAGGCGCTCGCCGCGCTCGTGTGTCGAGACCGTGAGGACGTTCGGGTCGTCGTAGAACGCGAGCTGCACACCGTCGCCGTGATGGGCGTCGATGTCCACGTAGGCCACGCGCAGCCCGTGCTCGCGCAGGCGCAAGATGGCCAGCACGGGATCGTTCACGTAGCAGAAGCCGGAGGCGCGGCCGGGCAGCGCGTGGTGCAGACCACCGGCGAAGTGGAAGGCGCGATCGGCCTCCCCGCGCGCGACCAGGTCGGCCGCCATCAGCGAGCCGGCCGCCACGAGCCGCGCCGCCTCCCACAGGCCCGGGAAGACCGGATTGTCGCCGGCCCCGAGACCGAAGATGCTGCCGCGCGGTGGCGTGGTGCCGCCGTTGGCCGCTTGCAGGACCGCGAGATATTCCGGCGCGTGGTAGACGCCGATCTGGCGCTCGTCGGCCGGGCTGGGCGTCAGGACCGTGGCGCCGTGCAGGCTCGTCAGACCGTAGGCTTGCATCAGTCGCCAGGTCAGCCCCAGCCGCTCCATGCGCAACGGGTGCTGCGGTCCGTAGTCGAAGCGCGCCCAGTCTTCCGAGTGGATGAGCGCCGTTTTCATGCGCGCCGCCAGACTCCAGACTTGCCGCCGAGCTTTTCGAGCAGCTGCACGTTGGTGATCGTCACGCCCTTCTCCAACGCCTTCACCATGTCGTAGACCGTCAGCGCGGCGACGCTGGCCGCGGTGAGCGCCTCCATCTCCACGCCTGTCTTGTCTACTGTGCTCACGCGCGCCTCCACCGTCAACTCGCCGCGCCGCGGTCGCAGATCGAACGCGACTTCCACGCGGGTGAGCCGGAGCGGATGGCAGAGCGGGATCAGCTCGGGCGTGCGCTTGGCGGCGAGGATGCCGGCGGTGCGGGCGACGCCGAGGACATCGCCCTTGGGCGCGTTACCGCGCTGGATCGCGCGCAGCGTGGCCGGGCGCATCCGTATGACGGCGCGCGCGACGGCCTCACGAGGGGTTTCGGCCTTGGCAGAGACATCCACCATGCGGGCATGACCCCGCGGGGTGAGGTGCGTGAGACCAGCGAGGCCGTCGGTGGCGACGGCTCGCGGCGGGCGCCGTCCCTTGGCAGGACGGCGCCGCCGGCGACGATCGGCAGCGCTCAGGCGGTGACGCCGGAGCGGCCGGTACGCAGGATCGCTTCCATGCGATCCTTGGCCATCAACTTCAGCTTCTTGAGCTCGCTCATCCGCCAGTGCTGATCCGCCGAGAGCGAGGACGAGACCTTCAGCGTGTCGAGCTCCTGCTCATAGCCCTGATGCTCGGAGCGCAAGCGCCGGAATTCCTCGTTCTCGGCCATCAGTCGTTCGATGAGGTTCTCCTGGGTCATCTTCGACCTCCATTCGCGTGGCGGGCACGACATCGCACGAAACAAAACAAGCCAGCCCGGTGTCCCGGCGCTGGCCTCTCGGACTGCTGGATCTCGATAGCTACCCCCGTCCATGGGCTACTGGTTGCGGGTGTCTCCTTATAGCCCCGGGCCCGTCGGCATGTCAAGCGAACGGGGGGCGCGTTCAGGCGCGCGGCCCGGTCGGGATCACGTGGGGCGCATTCGCCTTGAAAATCGCGACGATCGGCATGCCCTCCACCAGACCCAGCTCGTCGACCGACCGAAGGGTGACGGTGGCCACGAGCGGAAAGCCACAGTCGACCACCACGCGGCCGCCGCCCTCCGTGATGCTGATGCGTGCAATGAAACCCACCAGCGCGTTGCGGGCGCTGGTGCCACGATCGACGTCGCGCGGCCGGGCCAGGATCACGTCCTCCGGGCGGATGGCGATGCGCACACAGGTCCCGGGCTCGGCGCTCGCCGCGACCTCCAGCGTTCGACCCCCGACATCCACGCGCGTCACGCCGGCCGCACGCTCGAAGACACGCCCGCTGACGATCGTCTCGATCCCGACGAAGCGCGCCACCTCCTCCGACACCGGCGCCTGGAAGACGCGCGCCGCGGCGTCGATCTGCTGGATCCGGCCGCCAATGAGCACGGCGACACGGTCGGCCAGCGCGCGGGCCTCGCCGCGATCATGCGTGACCAGCACGGTCGTGACGCGATCCTGACGGAGCACCGCGCCGAGATCGGCGATCAGCGTCGTCCGGCTCGGCGTGTCCAGCCCCGCGAAAGGCTCGTCGAGCAGCAAGACTGCCGGCTCCAGCACCAGTGCCCGCGCCAGCGCCACCCGCTGCGCTTCGCCCCCGGACAGCGTTCGCGCCTGACGGGAGGCGAGCGCGCCCACGCCGAGGCGTTCGAGCCACGCCACCACGCGCGGCGCGGCGGCCTCGCCGGCGACGCCGCGAAAGCGCAGGCCGAGTCCGACGTTGTCGGCGGCGGTCGCGTCGGCCAGGAGCGGCTCCTGGAACACGGTGGCCATCCGGCGCCGCTCGGCCAGCGCGTCCCGCGCGTCGACCGGCTGATCGTGGAAGCGCACGGTGCCCGCCTCCGGGCGCTCCAGCAATCCGAGCACGCGCAGCAGTGTGGACTTGCCGCTCCCATTGGGTCCCATGATCGCCAGCAGCTCTCCCGCTGCGACGTCGAGGGCCGGAACGTCCAGGACAAAGCCCGAGGGATGCACCCGGCGCACGTCGCGCAGGGCGAGCACCGCGCTCACGCCGGCAGCACGTGGATCGAGCCGCGGTGGATCGAGAACTCCCAGCGCCGGTCGCGCTCGATCTCGAGGATCTCGTACACCAGGTGCGGCACCTCGACTTGTAGATCGTAGTCCCCTTGATCCGGTGGCCCAGGCGCGTCGAGCCGGATCCGCAGGGTCCAGGTGGTGCCGAAATCCTCATCGGCGACGACGACTCCGGTCATGAGGTTCATGTGGTGCGTGACATCCGCCGGGCCGCGGTCCTTGCGGATGAGCCGCACGTACTCCGGTCGGATGAAGAACGCGATCGGCGCCTCGGGCGGCGGCAGGTAGGAATGCGTCGGAGAGTTGACGGCTTCGAGAATCTGGCCGCGCCAGCGCAGCTGGATCCGGTCGGGCGTGGCCTTGATGACCGTGCCGTGCAGGATGTTGGGGATCCCCATGATCCGGGCCACCGACTCCGAGGCCGGCTGCCACAGCAGCTCGGCGCGCGGCGCCGACTGAACGACGCGCCCGCCGTCGTAGACCACGATGCGGTCTCCCAGCCGATAAGCCTCGGTGAAGTCGTGAGTGACCACCACCGCCGCGGTGCCCACCGCGCTCAAAACCTGGCGTAGCTCGTCGCGCAACGCGCGGCGCAGCGGCGCGTCGAGCGCGGACAGCGGCTCGTCCAGCAGCAGCAGCGCCGGCTCGATGGCCAGCGCGCGCCCCAGCGCCACCCGCTGGCGCTGGCCACCCGACAGCTCACGTGGATAGCGCTGCTCGAGGCCACCCAGGCCGAGCTGCTCGACCACCCGCGCCACTCGGCTCACGCGCTCGGCGCGGGGGCGATCCCGCAATCCGAAGCCGAGATTGTCCGCCACGGTGAGGTGCGGAAAGAGCGCGTAGCCCTGGAATACGTAGCCGACGCGCCGGGCCTGCGCGGGAAGGTTGATCCCGGCCGCGCTGTCGAAGAAGACGCGCCCGTCGACGACGATGCGCCCCGTCGCCGGCGTGATCAGTCCGGCCAGACACGACAGCGTGAGCGTCTTGCCCGCTCCCGAGGGCCCGAAGAGCACGGCCACCCCGCCACCCGCCGACCACGCCACATCGAGATCGAAGCCCGGCACCTGGAACGTGATGGCGACCTCGAGGCGATCGCTCATGTCGCCCTCGCGCCGAGCCGGTTGGCGGCGACGATCACCAGACAGGACAGCGCCGTGAGCACGCCGACGAGCAGGAGCGCCGTCGGCTCTTCACCCGTCTGCACGGCGGTGTAGATCGCCAGTGGCACCGTCGCGGTCTTGCCGGGAATGTTTCCGGCCAGCATCAGCGTGGCGCCAAACTCACCGAGCGCGCGCGCGAAGGCGAGCACGAGCCCGGCCAGGATCCCGTTGCGCGCCAGCGGCAGCGTCACCTCCAGCGCCGTCCTCAGCTCGGAGCGGCCGAGCGTGTAGGCCGCACGCTCGAGGTCGCGATCGACGGACTCGAACGCCGCCTTCGCCGTGCGCACGAGCAGCGGCAGCGCCATCACGGTGGCTGCCACCACCGCCGCATACCAGGTGAACGCCACGCTCCAGCCGGTCAGCTGGTACACCGGTCCGCCGAGCCAGCCACGACGTCCCAGTAGCACGATGAGGAAGTACCCGGTCACCGTCGGCGGAAGCACGAGCGGCAGGGTCGTCAGCAGGTCGATCAGCCCCCGGCCGCGAAATCGCCGGCGCGCGAGCACGTAAGCCAGCGGGATCCCGACCGCCGCGTTGAGCAACGTGGCCAGCGCGGCGACACGGATGGACAGCAGGAGGGCGCTCGTGGTGTCCGGACTCACCCCGGGGATTCTACTGCACGGCGAGGGTGAGACCGGAGACCGCGGGCGTGCCTGCGGCGCCGGTCCGCTGCCCCGCACTTCGGCAGGTGACGGAAGAGCCACCAGAAGTGGTGCGGAAGGCAGCCCGGTTGGCGGGAACGGTCGAGCCCCCCGCGATGATCCGCGCTATCATCCAGGGCGTGAAGCCGACGTGCCCAGTGAAGCCCGCTTCCGCGACCCCCACTGCGCGCGAGAACGCCGCCTTGCCCGAGACCGCCGTCAAGACCAAGGTGTGGCTCGAGCGCGACGGGCACTTCGTGATCGGCGACGGTGGCCTGCGCCTGTTGCTCGGCATACTCGAGCACGGCTCGTTGCTGGCGGCTGCTCGTCAGATCCGCTGGTCCTATCGCCACGCCTGGGGATACCTGCGGCGCGCGGAGGCGGCGCTCGGCACACCCCTGACGGAGCCGCGGCCCGGCAAGGGGGCGTCGCGCGGGACGGTGCTGACCGAAGCCGGACGGCTGGTGATCGAGCGTCTCGCGGAGATTCGCAACCGCATCGACGACGCGGTGGGTCCGTTCGGGCCCACCGCAGCAGACGTGGCCTCACGCGGCCGGCGCGTTGCGCGCGAGGCGCGAAGCGCCGGAGCGCCGGAGCCCCGCCCTTCCCGCTACCGCGACGGGGACTGGCGCCGGCCTAGCTGATCGCGGGCGCGTCGGCCGTCGTCACGAAGCGGCCACCGGCACCGCGCGAGGGCAGCGTTCCCGTTCGACGTCCACTCTCTCGCCGCGACAACCATTCCTCACGCGCGCGCAGCCGTGTGCCCCCGCGCGCGCAAGGCTGGATCCGCCACACTGCCAACGTGCCGCGCCCACGAACCGCCGCCGGGTCAGCACGTTCTCGGCCTCAGTCCTTGGCCACGATGACGTCGGACGCCTTGATCACCGCGTACGCGGCGTCGCCCTCGCGCAGTCCCAGCTCGTCGACGGCCTCGACCGTGATCGAGGCGGTCACCACCGAGCCGCCGCCGACGTCGATCTTCACGTGCGCGGTCGTCTGACCACGGATCACCTTGACGACTCGCCCTTTCAGGACATTACGTGCACTGAGCTTCATCGACTCACCTCCTGGGGACCGCCGCTCACCGTACGCCGGCGGGCGGAGGCTGGAATCCGAGCCGACCGAGCGTGGCCTGGCCCTCCCGGCTCAGGAGGAGATCGAGGAAGGCCTGGGCGAGCGCCGCCTGCTTGGCGCCGGTGACCACCGCCACGGGATACAGGACGGGCCGATAGGTGTCTTCCGCCAGCCGAAACGCTTCCTTCACCTGTGCGCCGCGGGTGACGGCGTCGGTCGTGTAGACGAAGCCGGCGTCGACCTCACCGCGGGCCACGTAGTCGAGCGCCTGGCGGACGTTCTCCGAGAACACGAGCTTGGGCTGCAGCTTGTCCGCCAGCCCGAGTGTCTTGAGGCTCTCCTCGGCGTACTGGCCGGCGGGCACCGTCTTGGGGTTGCCGATGACGATCTTCGTGGCCCGCGCGTCCAGCAGATCGGCCGGCTTGGCGATGTCGATCTTCGAATCCGACGGCTTGATGACGGTGAGCACGTTGCGCGCGAAGACGCGGCGAGTAGTGCTGACGACGAGCTGTTTCTGCTCGAGCTCGTCCATCTGCCGCTGGGCGGCCGAGATGAACAGGTCGACCGGGGCGCCCGCCTCGATCTGCTTCTGCAGCTCACCGGACGAGCCGAAGTTGTACCGGAGCGTCACGCCCGGACGGCTGGCCATGAAGCCCTTGCCCAGCTCCTCGACCGCTTCCTTCATGCTGATGGCGACCGACAGCGTGACTTCCTGCGCCTGGGCCGCCGTCGCAACCGCTAGCGCGAACGCGACGAGAACCACGACGCGAGCAAGGGAGCGCATGAATGTCCTCCAGAAATGATCGTTCCGCACGCGATCGTACCCACGCCCCGCGCAACGATCAAAATGCTGAGCCGAGCATGTTGATCGACCGGCGCCTCAGGCCGGGCGCCGCTGCTGGACCGCGGTGAGCGCCCAGTTGATGCCGAACACCAGCGCCATCAAGAGGATCGACAGCGCGATGGCGATCTCGAAGTTGCCCTTGCCGGTCTCGAGCACCATGGCGGTCGTCAGCGTGCGGGTGTGCCCCTTGATATTCCCGCCCACCATGAGGGAGGCGCCGATCTCCGAGATGACGCCGCCGAAGCCGGCCATCACCGCCGCCAGCATGGGCAGCCGCGCCTCCCGCAGCGTGACCCACACCATCTGCGGGCGCGAGGCACCCAGCGCGATCAGCTGCAGCCGGAACTTGGCGGGGACATTCTGGACGGCGGCCAGCGTGATGCCGGTGACGATGGGTGACGCAATCAGCGCCTGGGCCAGGATGATGGCCGCCGGCGTGTAGAGGATCTCCCAGCTGCCGAAGGGGCCGCTGCGCCACAGCATGATCGTCACGAACAGTCCGACGACCACCGGCGGCAGCCCCATGCCGGTGTTGACCGCGCTGACGACCAGGGTCCGGCCGGGGAAACGGGTCAGCGCCAGGGCGGCGCCGGCGGGGATGCCGAGCAGCAGCGCAATGAGCGTGGCGGTGGTCGAGACCTGCAGCGAGAGCCAGAGCACCGCCAGGATCTCGCGGTCACCGCCGAGAAGCAGCCCGATCGCTTGCCGGACGCCCTCGACGAGAACGTCCAACGGCTAGAAGTCCTCGTCTTTTTTCCCGGCGATCGGCACGAACAGCGGCTGGCCGTATTTCTCCACGCCGAAGGTCTTGATCACCGCCTGGGTCTCCGGCGCCAGCATGAAGGTGGCGAAGGCCTTGCCGCCCGCGACGTTCACCTTCGGGCCGTTGGCGGGATTGACCTCCATGACCGAGTAGACGTTGAGCAGCAGCTTGTCACCCTCGACCATGGTCTTGAGATCGACGCGCTTGCTGAAGGCCAGCAGCGTGGCGCGATCGGTGAGCGTGTAGGCCTGGCGATCGTTGGCGATGCCGAGCGTGGCGCCCATCCCCTGCCCTGACTCGATGTACCAGGGCGCGACCGGCGTCACGTCGGCCTGCTTCCACAGCGCCTGTTCGAGGATGTTCGTGCCCGATTTGTCGCCCCGCGACACGAAGCGCGCGCCGGTGGCGGCGACCTTCTTCATGGCGGCGACGACGCTCCGCTCACCCTTGATCTTGGCGGGGTCGGCCTCGGGACCCACGATGAGGAAGTCGTTGTACATGACGAGCTGGCGATCCTGCATCTTGCCCTCGGCCACGTACTTCTTCTCCAGCGCCGGGGCGTGGCACAGCGTCACGTCAGCCTCGCCGCGGGCGGCCAGCGCCAGCGCCTGGCCGGTGCCCACCGAGATCGTCTTCACGGTGAAGCCGGTCTTCTTCTCGAAGAGCGGCACCAGCACATCGAGGAGTCCGGAATCCTGCGTGCTGGTGGTCGTGGACAGGATGACCGTGCCGGACGGGGCCTGGGCCCACGCCGCCGTCGACAGAAGCAGCCCCAGCAGAACCAGCACCGCACGCCGCCCGAGGAGACCCATCGTGCTCATGAGAGCATATTGATATCTGCTCACCGCGGCACATGCAAGTCGACGTCGAGACGGCTTGAGCCGGCGGCCGGGCGAGCCTACGCTTAGGCCTCGCAGGCTAGGCCAGATCGTCAAGGAGAATACCCATGGTGCTGCATCCCACCGATTTCTCGTCCGCTTCCAGCGCCGCGTTCCGCCGCGCGATCGCGGAGGCGCGGAGCCGGAAGACCTCGCTACTGATCCTGCACGTGCTGGCGCCGGTGGTCCCGGTCGTGGGCGAGGGCTACATCTCGCCGGGGGCCTACGAGCAGATGAGCGCGGCGGCGCGGGCCTGGGCCCAGAAGAAGCTGGACCGCGCAGTCGCCAAGGCCAGGGCCGCACGAGTGCGCACCCGAGGCCTGCTCCGCGAAGGCGTGGCCCACGATCAGATCGTGCGGGTGGCTCGCGCCCAGCACGCCAAGCTGATCGCGATCGGCACGCACGGACGGACCGGAGTCGCGCGATTCTTCCTCGGCAGTGTCGCGGCGCGGGTGGCCGCGACGGCGCCCTGCCCGGTCCTCACCGTGCGCGGCCGCTGAGACCGTGAAGCCCTATCTGGTGATCTTCGTCAGCGTCCTGCTGGCCGAGATGGGTGACAAGACGCAGCTGGCCACGCTGCTCTTCGCCACGGACGCCACGCTGAATCGCTGGGGCGTGCTGGCCGGCGCCGCCGCGGCCCTGCTCGTCTCCACCGTGGTGGCCGTCGCCATCGGCACCTGGGCCGCCGCCTGGATCCCCGCCCGTCAACTCCACCTCACCGCCGCCCTCGGCTTCATCGCCATCGGTGCCTGGATGCTCTTCCGCGCTTCATAAGATGGGGGGCCTCGAAGGGCCCCCCAAACCCCCCATCGCTCGGAGCGCCCCGGGGACCCGTGGCGCTCCTCGAGTTCCGTGTTCGGTGGAGAGGTGCGACAGAGGTTCGTTCGCCGCCCACCGGGCTCCCGGGTTACGGCCCTCCCATCTCCAGGCGGTCGAATCTCAGCACGGTGACGCGATAGCTCTGGCCGTGGCGGGGCACCGTGACGAAAAAGTACGCGCGGCCCCCACCGGGCACGTTGCCGTAGAGCCAGCCCTCGCCCGTCGCCAGCACGCCGCCCATCGCGTCCATGACTTCGACTCGGAGTCGAACGTTGGAGACGGCGACGTTCTTGTCGTTGTAGAGCCAGCCGCTGACCGCGGGCCCGCGCCGGGACAGCGGGTCGGTCTCGGCATCGACCCGGAAGTCGGTTCCGGCGGGAACGGGCTCCGCACCCGCGGCACTACCGGCGAGAACCGCGACGGCCAGGACCGCGGCCAGCGCTCTGATCGCGTGGAGCATTCTGTCGGTTCTCCCGGTCGTCGGAGCGCCGCTCAGAACAGCTCGGCGCGGTGCACGTCAGCCCTACGATCTCCGGTAGTCGGTTACCGCCTCCCGGTCACGCCGCTCATTATCGCGCGGCGAGCCAGGAGCGCACGCGGTTCACGCGCGAGGCAGCCGGATCGTGAAGCGCGCGCCGCCCCCGGCCGCACGCGCGACGGTGATCGTTCCGCGGTGCGCGACGACGATCGAGCGGGCAATGGCCAGGCCCAGTCCGCTGCCCCCGGTCTCGCGGGCGCGGGCGGCGTCCAGGCGCACGAACGCCTCGAAGATCCGCGTGGCGTCGGCCGCATCGATACCCGGGCCGGTGTCCTCGACGACCACGAGCGCGTCGGCGCCATCGGCCACCACCGACAGATCGACCCGGCCGCCGGGTGGCGTGTACTTCACGCCGTTCTCGACCAGGTTCAGGGCCGCCCGGCGCAGGGCGCCCACGTCGCCCAGGACGGCCAGTGGGGCGATGGGACCGACTCGCACCGCCACGCTGCGGTCCTTGCCCAGCCGCGTGCCGATATCGGCCACCTCGAGGACGAGCGGCTCCAGATCGACTCGCGCGCGCGGTGATTCGGGACCAGCGGTCGACCGCGAAAGCAGCAGCAGGTCTTCGGCCAGGCGAATCAACCGCTCGACCTCTTCCAGCGCCGAGACCAGCGCGGCTCGATACTCCACGCCGGAGCGGTCGGCCCGCAGCGTCACTTCCAGCGTGCCCTTGAGCGCGGTGAGCGGGGAGCGTAGCTCGTGGGCGGCGTCGGCCGAGAACCGGCGCATCTCGCCGAACGTGTTCTCCAGCCGAGCCAGCATTCCGTTCAGCGTGTCGGCCAGGCGGTCGAGCTCGTCGCCGGTCCCGCGCACCGCGATGCGTCGGGCCAGCGCCTCGGCATCGATGCGCCGCGCCGCGCTCGACATCTCGTCCACCGGCCGCAGCGATTTGCGCGCCATGATGTAGCCGCCGGCCGCGGCCAGGCCGACGCCGAGCGGCACGAGGACCAGGAGCGCCTCGAGCCATCGCCGCAGCGTCTGGGCCGTGGGCTTGAGCGAGGCGCCCACCTGGACGACCTCGATCAGCCGTTCGCCCCGACGGACCGGCACGGTGACCACGCGCACCCAGTGCCCATTCAGGTCCACCGTCTCGAACGTGGCCCGGCCCAGCGCGACGTTGCTCCGGGCCGCCGCCGACAGGACCAGACCCGCGGGCAGCCGCGACGATTTGACGCGCAGATCTCCGTCGGGTCCGTAGAGCTGGAAGAGCCGATGGTCGGGATCCAGTATCTCGCGCAGCCAGCGCTCGGTGGCCTCCACGGTGTCCGGCCCGCGCGCGGCATCGCGCATGACGTCGGCCACCGTGAGCAGCGAGCGATCGACGTCCTGGGCCATGCTCCAGGCCAGCAGCGTGTAGGACCCGGCGCTGATCAGCACCAGGATGACCAGCATGGCGCCGGCGTACCAGAGCGTGAGCCGGGTGTGGATCGAGAGCGGAAGCAGGCGCCGGCGGCTCACGGCGCGTCGGTTCGCAAGACGTACCCCGCGCCGCGCACGGTGTGGACGAGCCGCGGGTCGTCGGGACCGTCGACCTTGCGCCGCAGATAGCCGACGTACACGTCGACGATGTTGCTCTCGGGATCGAAGTCGAGCCCCCACACGTGCTCGGCGAGCATCGGCCGCGTGAGCACGCGGCCGGGATTACGCATGAAGTATTCGAGCAGCGCGTACTCGCGCGTGGTCAGCGTGATCCGACGGCTGCCCCGCCAGACTTCGCGGGTGGCCGGGTCGAGCGTAAGGTCGCCCAGCTGCAGGCGGGGCGTCCCGGCGACGGTGCCACGGCGCAGGAGCGCGCGCACCCGCGCCAGGAACTCGTCGAAGGCGAAGGGCTTGGTCAGGTAGTCGTCGGCGCCCAGATCCAGGCCGCGCACCTTGTCGGCGACGCTGTCGCGCGCGGTGAGGATCAGCACCGGGGTGGTGACGCGGCGCTGGCGCGCCGCCTTGAGGATGGCGAAGCCATCCACCTTGGGCAGCATCAGGTCGAGCACGACCAGATCGGGCGGCGGCCCCTCCACGAGCAGGTCGAGCGCGGTGGCCCCGTCAGGGGCCACCTCCACCGTATGGCCTTCCTCGGTCAGGCCTTGCCTGATGAAGTTGGCCACCTTGCGCTCGTCCTCGACGACCAAGATCCGCACGTCCTCCAGCATGCAGCTTCCCTCACCCTACTTTCAACCTGTCCAATCCGGTGCTAGGCCGAGGACTTGGCGGTCGCCCGGCCGGCGCGAAGGCGCGCGCGCCGCGGTGTCGGCACGCTGTAGGGGATGAAGAACAACCAGCGGCCCCACGCCAGCGTCCGTCGGTGGGGAGGCCGCGCGAGGGCGCGTTGCAAATCGACGCGTACCAGCTCGATCCAGGACTTCCACACCGCCCGATCTTCCTTGGGCACGAGGTTCTGGAGCAGTCGGGCGAGCATGCCGTCGTGCTCGAGGCCATCGGCCCCCGGGACCCGATCCGGTGCGGAATCGGAGAGCACGCGCTCGGCGATCCACGCGTGCGTCTGTAGCACGAGCCGGCGCCGCTGGAGCGGCTCGATCGCGAGCCAGCACGGCGCCATCCGCGCGTACCAGTCGCGCAGATCGTTCAGCCGTCCATCGACGAGGGGTGAGGCCGAGCCGGCCACCTCAGTGACCGGCTCGTCAAGGGTGAGCACTGCCGGCTGCTCGGCCGGCTGGGCCCGGTAGGCCTGCCGGTCGAGGAACCGCTGATCCTCGAGATGACCGTCGACGACCGCCAGCAACTGCGTCCGTCGAACTTGGTCGCCGTCCCAGCGACGCACCCAGCGTGCGACGATGCTGGCCACGTCACCAAACGGCAGCCACTGCAACACGACGGTGGCGCCGTCAAAGCCCGCCACCCTCAGATCGGCAATCACGGCCCGGGCCGTCGCACGGGTCTCGGCGAGCCACTCGAAGTGCTCGGGCCCGAGGGGGACCAGGGTCTGGCGCAGGAGCAGGGCCAGCCGGCCGCGCGGCGATTCGTACACCGCCACCAGGTCTCGGTGGCGGCGGCAAACCTCGATGAACCGATCTTCCCAGATATCCATCACGCCACCGAGACGTACAGCGTCCGGCCTTCGCGATGCACCAGCAGCAGCACCGGGGTATTCGTCGGGTGACGCTTCAGCGCCTGCTGGAGCCCCTCCACACCGGCGATCGGCTGACGATCCACCTCGACGATCACGTCGCCGGTCGCGATCCCGGCGTTCTGCGCGCGCCCGCCCTCCTCGACTTGCTCGACGACGACACCCTTCGTCTGGGAGACGCCGAGCTGCTGCGCCAGCCCCGGCGTCAGCGTGCGGCCGGACAGCCCGAGCTTCGTCGCGGCTTGCTCGGTCGCGGCTTCGGCGCGCTTGTCCTGCTCCTCGAGCCGGGCGATCTTCGCGGTCAGCGTCATCTTCTTGCCGTCCCGCACGATGTCGATCGGCACGTCACGATTCAGCGTGGTCTCGGCCACCGCGCGCGGCAGGTCACTCCAGCGCTCGATTGCCTTGCCGTCGTACCGCGTCACCACGTCGCCCGACTTGAAGCCCGCACGGCTGGCCGGGGAATCGGCGCTCACCGAGCCCACCAGCGCCCCGGTGGTAGCGGGCAGGCCGAAGCTGGTGGCCAGATCCTTGGTGACCGGCTGGATGGACACGCCGAGCCAGCCGCGGACCACGTGACCGCTCTGGGCCAGCTGGCTGACGACCGGCTTCGCGAGATTGGTAGGAATCGCGAAGCCGATGCCGACCGACCCGCCGGTCCCGCTCGCGATCATGGTGTTCACGCCGACCACCTCGCCGCGGGTGTTGACGAGCGGCCCGCCGCTGTTGCCCGGATTGATCGAGGCATCGGTCTGGATGAAGTCATCGTAGGGCCCCGCGCCGATCGTCCGGCCAGTGGCGCTCACGATGCCGGTCGTCACGGTCTGCTCGAGTCCGAAGGGGTTGCCGATAGCCATCACGGGCTCGCCCACTTCCAGCTTCGACGAGTCGCCCATCGGGATCACCGGCAGGCCGGTGGCCTCCACCTTCACCAGCGCCAGATCGGTCTTCTCGTCCTGACCGACGACCTTGCCCACTAGCTCACGTCCATCCGAGAACTTCACCCGGATCTCGCTGGCGCCGTCTACCACGTGATTGTTGGTGACGACGTAGCCGTCGGCGTTGATCACGAAGCCGGTGCCCATGCCGCGGAGCGTCCGCTTGGGCGACCGGCCGAAGCGCTCCATGAGCTCCTCGGCGGGACCTTCGGCCTTACGCTCCACACCGCGGACACTCACGTTGACGACGGCCGGCTTCACCGTCTTGGCGATCTCCACCCAGGCCGGCGCCTGGGTCATCGCCACCGGCGCGCTACCGGGCGCGCGCTCCGACCAGATCGCCCCGTCGCGGCTGAAGCTGAAACGTGGCACCACCCCTACCACCGTCAGCACCGTGGCCAGTGCCACCGCAGGCCAAGCGAATCGAGCAAGGCGCTTCGGAATCTTCATTGCTGTCTGTCCCCCTGAGCGGCACCCCATGACCTCGGCCGTGCCGACGCCATGACGGTATCCGCCGTCCATGAGACAGCGATGAAAGGAACATGAGAAATCTCTTACCTGCGGGCAACCCTCGCGTGACGATGCATAGCCGTCTGCAGGCGGTTCCCTATGCCCGCAAGCACCGGCTCTTCTGGGAGCCCCCGGGAGGTCAGGAAGGCGGCGGTCGAAGCGGAGGGCGAGCCCACCGCGCTCGCAGGCGATTGAGCGCGGTCAGGACGCCCGGCCGACGCAGGAGGAGACGCTCCAGTCGCTTGCGCGGTGGAAGATCCACCAGGAGCAAGCCGGCCAGCATGGTGAGCAGCCCCTGTCCGGGAACGCCGGGGATCGAGAGCACGGCTCCGGCAATGATGAGCAGGAGCCCCGCCACGTTCTTGGCAACGCGCCGCAGTGTCCACGACGTGTGCGCCGTCCGCTCGCGCTCGAAGTAGTCCACGGGCAGAGCGAGCACCACGCGCAGCACGATGGCCAGCGAGCCGACAGTGAGCGCGATCCAGACGGCGGCGGCCAGGACGATGTGACGCACAGGCGAGAGTCTATCGCCCTGGGCAACCACGTAGATCGGTGACGCCGGGACGGCTCATGAAGGAGATCCGACATGGTGGGCGCTCCGAACGCTGGGGGGTCATGTCGGGCCCCCCTCCATCACGGCATGCGGATGCGCGACCACATATTGAACACGAACAGCGCAGCTCCGGCGAGCTGTCCGAGGCCGCCTAGCGTGATGACCACCCGCAAGGCCGGCGCGCCCGAATACGGCGCGAAGATCTCGGCGGCGGCCCGGGCAGCGGTGGACAGGGTCATCACCCAGTACACCGCCTCCGCCAGCCGGGGGCGATAGCGTGCGTCGTCGCGCGCCGGCCGGGGGAACATCCACGTCGCCACCCCCATCACGATCATCAGCATGAAGCCCACCAGCAGCAGATGGGCGTGGGCGGTGATGAACAGGCGTGGCGGCGACAAGCCGAGCAGGAATTCGCCGACCATGATCCAGGCGCCCAGGAGCAGGCCCGCCGCCAGGAATACGAAGCTGGTCTTGAGGTAGCGGCGAACGAGAGGTGGCACGTGCTACGCGAAGACCGCCGCCTTACCTCGGCGCCAGCACCCGACCAGTCCGCGCGGCGCCGAGGCGGCCGTTGTCGACGACCACCGCGCCGTTGACCAGCACGTAGGGGATGCCGGTCGGATACCGATGCGGCTCGGCGTAGGTGGATTCGTCCTTCACGGTGGCGGGATCGAAGACCGTGAGATCGGCGAAGTACCCGGGCTGCACCAGGCCGCGCTCGCGCAGGCCGATGCGGGCCGCCGCCATGCCGGTCATCTTGTGGACGGCCGTCTCCAGCGAGAAGAGCCGCCGCTCACGGGCGTACTCGCCCAGCACACGAGGGAACGTCCCGTACGTGCGCGGATGCGGCTTGCCGGGCCGGTCGCCCTCACCCTCGTAGAGCGGGATCGAGTCGGAGCCGATCATGAGCGCGGGATGCGCGAGCACCTTGGAGACGTTCTCGATGCTCTGCGAGAAGCTCACCATGCCGACCGTGCACTTCTCCTCCAGCAGGAGGTTCATGAGCACCTCGGCCGGCGGTTGCCCCGCCTGCCGGGCGATCTGGGCGAGGTGGAGGCCCTCCAGCTCGCGCCGCTTGCAGGTGGCGATGAACACCTGATCGAAGCCGATGCCCCCCTGAGAGACCGTCCCCCAGCGCTCGCCGTCGATCAGGCACTCCTCGACGATCCGCCGCCGCGTGGTCCGGTCGGCCAGCCGCTCGAGCAGCTTGGCGATCCCGCCGTCGTGCGCCCAGGCCGGCATCATGTTGTCGAGCTTGGTGCTGCCGGCGTTGTAGGGATAGACGTCGCCGAGCACGTCCACGCCGCGGGCCCGCGCCGTCTCGAACAGGCGCAGCGCGGCGTCGATCTTCGGCCAGTTCTCCTTGCCGGAGGCCTTCACGTGGGAGACCTGCACGCCCACGCCGCCTTCTTCTCCGATGCGGATCGCCTCGTTGATCGAGTCGAGCAGCATCGAGGACTCGCCGCGGATGTGGGAGAAGTAGTAGCCGCCGCGCGCGGATATGGATTTCGCCAGCGCGATCAGCTCCTGGGTGTCGGAGTAGGCGCTGGGCGCGTAGACGAGGCCCGTCGAGAAGCCGAACGCTCCGGCGTCCATGGCCTCGCCGAGCAGGCGCTGCATCCCTTTCATGTCGTCGCCGCCGGCCGGGCGCGCCTCGAAGCCCATCGCCGCGATGCGCAGGGCCCCGTGGCCGACGAAGTGTGCGATGTTCACCGAGGGTCGCACCGATCGCAGCGCGTCGAGATACTGGGCGAAGGTCTCCCAGCGCAGATCGAGGCTGGCCCCGATGCCACCGGCCCAGCCGCGCACGATGTCCCGCTGATCGGGTCGCAGCGGGGCCTGGGAGAACGAGCACATCCCGACGACTTCGGTCGTCACACCCTGGCGGATCTTGGACTCCGCCGAGGGGCAGGCGAAATAGAAGAGGTCGGAGTGCGAGTGCATGTCGATGAAGCCGGGAGAGACCATCTTGCCCGCCGCATCGATCACGCGATCGGCCTGGCCGCTCAACGCCGGTCCCACCGCGGCGATGCGCTCGCCCTCGACCGCGACGTCGGCCGCCCGGGCGGGGCCGCCGGCGCCGTCGACCACCGAGCCGCCGCGGATCAGGAGCGACCAGGCCACCCGCTCAGGCCTCGTTGACGACGACTGTCTTCATCCGGTCGCCTTGCTTGATACGGTCCACGTGCTCCATGCCGGACGTCACACGGCCGAACACGGTGTAGTTGTTGTCGAGGTGGGGCGTGGGGCCGTAGGTGATGTAGAACTGGCTACCCGCCGAGTCGGGATGCTGGCTGCGGGCCATGGCCAGGCTGCCGCGCAGATGCTTCTGCTTATTGAACTCCGCCTTGACAGTGTGGCCGGGGCCACCGGTGCCGTCGCCCTTGGGGCAGCCGCCCTGCACCACGAAGTCCGGGACGACGCGGTGAAAGCTGAGACCGTTGTAGAACCCCTTCTTGGCCAGCGTCACGAAGTTCTCCACCGTCTTGGGAGCGTCCGCGGGGAAGAACTCTAGATGGATCTCTTTGCCGTTGTCCAGCGTGATGACTGCCGTCTGCGTCACGAGAGCCCTCCTGAAAACGTCGAGTCGTTATTGAACGATGCGGACGGTCTTGATGCGGTCGCCGACTTTGATCTGCTCGACCACGCCCATGCCGCTGGCCACCTTGCCGAAGGCGGTGTACTTGCCGTTCAGGAAGTGGGAGGGGCCGAGCATGATGTAGATCTGGCTGCCGGCGGAGTCGGGGTCGTTCGTCCGCGCCATGCCCACCACGCCGCGGTCGAACGGCCGCTTGTTGAATTCGGCCTTGATCGTGTACCCGGGCCCGCCGCTGCCCATCTTGGGATGCTCCATCGGCAGCGTCTTGGATTGCGGGTCGCCGAACTGCACCACGAAGTTCGGCTCGACCCGGTGGATGCGCTGGCCGTCGTAGAACTTCTCGTTGGCGAGCTTGACGAAGTTCTCGACGTGCTTGGGCGCGTCCTGGGGCCAGAACTCCAGCACGATCTCGCCGCCCTTCTCGAGCGTGATGACGGCGGTCGGCGCCTTCTTCGCCGCGGGCGGCGGCGCCGGCGCGGGCGCCGGCGCCTGGGCCGAAGCCACGCCGAGAGTCAGCACAACCACACCGACCAGCGCAGTCAAGAACCGGATCATCGCAAGTCCTCCGGAGGGGGTGAACGTGGCGGTCATTATAGCAGCGCGGCGTCACACCGAAGCCCACGCGCGCGAGCATGGTACGATGGGCAGATGCAGCAACGCGACAGCATCCGTAACATTGCGATCATCGCCCACGTCGACCACGGCAAGACCACCCTGGTCGACGCCATGCTCTGGCAGTCGGGGCTCTTCCGCGAGAACCAGGCCGTCGCCGAGCGGATCATGGACTCGATGGACCTGGAGCGCGAGAAGGGCATCACGATCATGGCCAAGAACACGGCCATCAACTACAAGAACGTCCACATCAACATCGTGGACACCCCCGGCCACGCCGATTTCGGCTCCGAGGTCGAGCGAACGCTGACGCTGGTCGACGGGGTGCTCCTGCTGGTGGACGCCGCCGAGGGCCCGCTGCCCCAGACCCGCTTCGTGCTCAAGAAGGCGCTGGAGGCGGGGCTGCCGCCGATCGTGGTCATCAACAAGATCGACCGCTCGGACGCGCGCCCGGCCGAGGTCCTGGACGAGGTCTACGACCTCTTCATCGACCTGGAGGCCACCGAGGATCAGCTGGAGTTCCCGGTCCTCTACACCAACGCCCGGACCGGGACGGCCACCACCGACCTCAAGGTCGACGGCCAGACGCTGGAGCCCCTCTTCGATACGATCCTGACCACGGTGCCCCCGCCCCGCTTCGACCCGGCGCAGGGACTGCAGTTCCGGGTCACCATGCTCGACTGGGACGACTACGTCGGCCGGCTGATCATCGGACGCCTGGTCAACGGGCGCGTCCGCCAGGCCGACCGGATCTCGGTGGTCCATCGCGACGGTTCCGTGGAACAGGCCAAGGTCACCGTGCTGTATGGCTACGAGGGGCTGAAGCGCATCGAGATCCCCGAGGGCAACGCCGGCGAGATCGTCGCCATCGCCGGCATCGAGACGATCGACATCGGCGAGACCGTCGGCGACCTCGAGAATCCCGTGGCGCTGCCGCTCATTCGCATCGACGAGCCCACCGTCTCGATGCTGTTCTCGTCCAACGTCTCGCCGTTCGCCGGCAAGGAAGGCCGATTCGTCACCTCCCCGCAGCTGCGCGAGCGCCTCATGAAGGAGCGCAAGCTCAATCCCGGCGTCCGGGTCGAGGAGACGGACTCGCCCGACACGTTCCGCGTCTCCGGCCGCGGCGAGCTGCAGCTGGCGATTCTCATCGAGATCATGCGCCGCGAGAGCTTCGAGGTGGAGGTCGGCAAGCCCGAGATCATCACCAAGAAGGACGAGGCGGGCAAGACGCTCGAGCCGATGGAGCACCTGGTCATCGATATTCCCGAAGAATTCATCGGCGCCGTCACGCAGAAGGTCGCCCCCCGCAAGGGCACCATGACCAAGATGGTCAACCACGGGACCGGCCGCGTGCGCCTCGAGTACCGGATCCCCTCGCGCGGGCTGATCGGCTACCGCACCGAGTTCCTCACCGACACGCGAGGGACCGGCCTGCTGAACCATCTGTTCGACGGCTGGGATTCCTGGCAGGGCGACATCGCGCACCGCCAGAACGGCGCGCTGGTCGCGGACCGGACCGGCCGGACCACCGGCTACGCCATCGACAACCTCCAGGCGCGCGGCACGATGTTCATCGGTCCCGGCGAGCAGGTGTACGAAAGTCAGATCGTGGGCGAGAACTCGCGCGACAACGATCTCGACGTCAACATCACGAAGGAAAAGAAGCTCACCAACATGCGCGCCTCGACGTCGGATGAGGGCATCAAGCTCACGCCCCCGCGCGTCATGAACCTCGAGCAGTGCCTGGAGTGGATCCGCGAGGACGAGCTGCTGGAGGTCACACCGAAGTCGCTGCGCCTGCGCAAGCGCACCATGGGCGGCCGCCGCCGGTTTTGAGCTCGGCAGTGCCAATACTCTTTTAGCTGGCTGACGTCAGGGCCAGCGCCATGGCCCCCAGGACCCCCGCCCGATCGCCGAGAGCTGGCGGGACCAGGTAGCTCTCGATCCCTTCCCCGAGCGCAGGCGACGAGACGTAGCCGGCGAGCACCGCCGGGAGCTTTGTCCGCACCATCGGCCAGAGGCTCGCGCGGGTCATGACGCCGCCGCCGAGCACGAGGCGTTCGGGCGAGAGCACGAGAATCACGTTGGCGAGGCCCAGCGCGAGGTAGTCCGCTTCGAGCTCCCAGGCCGGGTGCGCGTCGGGCAGCGCGTCCGGTGCCTGACCCCAGCGCGCCGTGAGCGCGGGCCCCGAGGCCAGCCCCTCCCAGCAGTCACCGTGATGCGGACACACGCCCGTGAACGGATCGCGAGCCGGATCGCGAGGCAATCGCTGATGCCCCATCTCCGGGTGGACGAGCCCGTGCACCGGCCGGCCGTTCATCACGATGCCGCCGCCGATGCCGCTGCCGACGGTCACGTAGACCGCGGAGCTCACGTCCTGTGCCGCACCCCAGCGGTGCTCGGCCAGCGCCGCGGCGTTCACGTCGGTGTCGAAGGCGACGCGGAGTCCGAGCGCGCGCCGCAGCGGCGCGACGAGCTCGACGTGGCGCCATCCGGGCTTGGGTGTGGTCGTGACCGAGCCGAACGTCGTCGACCGCGGGTCGAGATCGATCGGACCGAAGCTCGCAACGCCGAGCGCCGCGAGCGGGGCGCGCGCGGCCTGCTCGGAGAAGAACGCCACGACGTGGCCGAGCGTCTCCGCCGGCGTGGTGGTGGGAAATCGCGCCTCCGCCCGCACATCGTCGGGCCCGGTGCCGACCGCGCACACGAACTTCGTCCCACCGGCCTCCACCCCTCCGACCAGTCTGGCCATATCGGTATGGTAGTATGGCACGGTATGGTGAAAGTCACCTTCACGCTCGACGACGAGACCGTCGGGCGGCTGCGCCGTCTCGCGGCCAGGCTCCATCGTCCCCTCAGCCAGATCGTCCGCGAGTCCGTCAAGGACTACGAGGCGCGCTCCGACAAGCTCAGCGAGGAGGAGCGCCAGCGGATGCTCTCCGTGCTGGACGAGATCATGAAGTCGCCTCGGACGCGATCCCGGACGGAGGTGGACGCCGAGCTGCGCGAGATCCGCGCGGCCAGGCGCCGTGGGGGCCGTCGCACGCCGCAGTGATTCTGGTCGACACCTCGATCCTCGTGGACGCATTCACCGGCCCCCGGGATCTGCTGGCATCCCTGACCGGCACGGTCCGGCTCGGCGAGCGCCTCGGTGTCCCGGCGCTCGTCCTCTACGAATATCTCCGGGGGCCGCGGAGCGAAGCGGAGATCACGTATCAGAAGCGGGTGTTCCCCGCGCACACCGCCCTGCCCTTCGGGCCCGCGGAGGCGGTCATCGCGGCCCGGCTCTATCGAACACTCGCTCGCCCGCGCCAGCGGGAGATCGACATCGCTATTGCGGCCACCGCGCTGGCGCACGAGGCGGCGCTGTGGACCGTGAACACTCCCGACTTCCGGGACATCCCCGGCCTGCGGCTGTACGACGCGCCCGCCTGACCGCCCGCGACACGGCGGCCGTCGGAGTACACTCCCGGCGGGAGGACGTGCCATGACCGATCCGATCACCGCGCCGCCGATCGCCAAGAGCGGCCATCTGCCGATGGAAGCCGTGCACGTGGACGACCGCGAGTGGGAGACGCTGCGCTGGGAGGGCCAGTGGAGCAAGATGCTGTTTCATCCGCGGCCCGAGCGCCCCACCGAGCCGAACGCGGGTCTGGTGCGCTACGAGCCCGGCGCCCACCATCCGCGCCACCAGCACGACTTCGCCCAGGTCTGGTACATCGTCGAGGGCGAGTTCAGCATCGGGGGCAAGGTGTACCGGCCGGGCACGATGCTCTTCTATCCCGATCCCCATTTCGAGGAGCCGCTGGTCACCGAGACCGGGGGCGTCATGCTCTTCGTGCAGTATCCGGGGCCGAGCACGGGCGGCCGTCCGATCTACGACGGGCGCTTCAACGTGCAAGCGCGGCGTCCGGACCGGGAACGTCTGGACGTCTGAGCGCGCCGGGGCGGCCGCCATGCTCCTGACCAACGCACGGATCTACACGCTCGACGGCGCCGGCACGATCGCCGACACCCTCGTCGTGCGCGACGGGCGGATCGCCTTCGTCGGGCGACAGGCCGACGTGAATCCGGGTGTCGGCGAAGCGGTGCACGATCTCGGCGGTCGTGCCGTTCTCCCGGGCCTCGTCGATGCCCACGGCCACCTGATGCACCTGGCGCGTGGCCGCCTCAGCTTCGACGTGCGCGGCTTGACTTCCGAGGAGGAGATCGCCCGGCGCGTCGGTGATCGTGCGGCCGTCCGGCCGCTCGGCGAGTGGATCACCGGGCGCAACTGGGACCAGAACCTCTGGCCCAGCCGCGCGTTTCCCTCGAAGGGCTCGCTCGACCGGACGACGCCCGAGCATCCGGTGGCCCTGGTGCGCATCGACGGTCACGCCACGTGGGCGAACTCGGCCGCGCTCGCCGCCGTCGGCATCGATCGACACACGCCGGACCCGGCCGGCGGCCTCAACGTCCGCGACGGCAGCGGTGCGCTGACTGGACTTCTGATCGACACCGCCCAGTCGCTGCTGCAGGCGGCCGTGCCACGGCCGTCGGACGAGCAATTCGACCGCGCGGTGCGCGAGTGCATCGCCGATTGCCTCGCGGTCGGCCTCACCGGCATCCACGAGATGGGCGCCGAGCTGTACGCCCTGGCCTCCTATCGGCGGCTGATCGAGCGCGGCGAGTTCCCGTTCCGCAACTACGTCGCCGTGGCCCGACGCTCGGACTCGACGTGGTCGTATTACCGCGAGCACGGCCCGGAGCGGTTCGGCCCCGATGGACGGCTGACGGTCGGCGCCGTGAAGCTCCTGGCCGACGGCGCGCTCGGCTCGCGCGGCGCCGCGCTGCACGATGCTTACTGCGACGACCCGGGCAACACCGGCCTGGTGCTGGTGCCGGGCGACGAGATCGAGGGCGTCACGCTCGAGGCGGGGGCGCGGGGCTTCCAGGTGTGCGTGCACGCCATCGGCGACCGGGCCAATCGCCTCGTGCTGGATGCCTTCGAGCGAGCGCTCGCGCGCGCGCCGAAGCGGGATCATCGCCTGCGCGTGGAGCACGCGCAGATCCTGGCCGACGACGACATCCCACGCTTCCGCCGCCTGGGCGTACTGCCCAGTATGCAGGCCACGCACTGCACGTCCGACATGGCGTGGGCCGGCGAGCGGCTTGGTCCCGAGCGCCTCCGCGGCGCCTACGCGTGGCGCTCGTTGCTGGCAACCGGCGTCGTCATCGCGGGCGGCTCGGACTTCCCGGTCGAGAGCCCCAACCCGTTCTACGGACTTCACGCCTCCGTCACGCGCCGGCCCCGGACCGGCGACGACCCGCACTGGCAGCCGGAGCAGCGCATGACGCGCGACGAGGCCGTCCGCTCGTTCACCGTCTGGAATGCCTTCGCGTCCCGTCAGGAGGCCGACCTGGGCACGCTCGAGCCCGGCAAGCGCGCCGATCTCATCGTGCTCTCGGATGACGTGTTCACCTGCCCGGAGGAGCACATCGCCGAGATCCGTCCCGTGCTGACGCTGGTCGGCGGCGACATCGTCTACACCGGCTAGTTGGGGGGCCCCCGACATGGCCCCCAATTTACATGGGGGCCTCGACATGGCCCCCAAACCCCCAGCGCTCGTCACGCCCCGGGAACCCGGGGCGCTCCTCGGTTCTGCGTGCAGGCGGGTCACCGCTCCACGGCCCCCGCCCACGCCGCTAGAGCTGGAGGACGACGACTCCGGCCACCGCGAGCAGCACGCCGGCCACCGTGGCCGTGGCGATGCGCTCGCCCAGGAACATCACGCCGAGCGGCAGTGCGAAGACCGGCGCGGTCGAGGAGAGGACGGAGCCCACCGCCACGCCTGCGTACTTGAGGCTGGCCACGAACAGGACCGAGCTGGCGGCCGTGACCACGCTCAGGACCGCGATCGTCACGAGCGGGCCCCGACCGGCCTTGCGCATCGCGCTGCCCGCGCTCCACGTCCACGGCGTGAGCCACAGCAGGGCGGACGCCAGCGGCAGGCGGACCGCCTGCGCGGTGAGCGGATCGATCTCGGTCAGCGGAACCTTCATCATGGCCGTGGACACCGCCCAGGCCACCGACGCCACCAGCGCCGTGCACACGCCGAAGGCCAGACGCTGCGGGTGCGAGTCATCGGGCCGGACGCTGACGATCAGCGCCACGCCGCCCAGCGTCAGGAACGACCCGACGATGACCGGGATCGTGAGTGGCTCGTCGAGAAAGGCGGCGGCCAGCAGCGCCGCCCCGACCGGGTAGGTCGTGGCGATCGTCATCGCCCGGCTGAGGCCGATGGCGCGTGTGCTCTCGAAGAACACCGTGTCGCCGATGCCGATGGCCGCGACGATCGAGACCGTGAGCTGCAGAAAGGTGGCGCGCGACATCGCGGTCAACACGTGTGGGCCCTCGATCGTGATCACGACGATCAGCAGGAGCACACCGGCGGCGCCCGACCGCACCGCGTTGATCGTGACCGAGCCGTAGTGCGGAATGAGCGAACGGGCGAGCAGGCTGGTGACCGACCAGGCGAGCGCTGACGCGAGCGCGCACAGCGCTCCAAAGGTCGGGTCGGACATGACCCCAGAGTTATACCAGGGGCAGTGATATCCTGGTCGAACCATGAGCCGAGCGATCATCTACGAAGCACCCCGGCCGGCCGCGGCCCCGGGCGAGACGGTGGTCACCAGCACGTGCGGTCACAACTGCGGCGGTCGCTGCGTGGTCAACGCCCACGTCCGCGACGGGCAGATCGTGAAGATCAGCACCGACCCACGCAAGTGGACCCCCGAGATGCCGCCCCTGCACGCGTGTGTGCGCGGCTTCGGCCAGGGCGAGCGCGTGAACCACCCCGACCGCCTGCGCTACCCGCTGCGTCGGATCGGTCCCCGCGGCAGCGGACAGTTCGAGCGAATCTCCTGGGACGAAGCGCTGGACGAGGTTGCGCGTCAGATGCTCCGCATCCGCGATACCTACGGCCCGGCGGCCATCCTCGACTGCTCGCGGACCGGCAGCCTCTCGATCTTGCACAATGCGCGCATCACCGCGCAGCGGCTGCTCCACATGTTCGGCGGCTGCACGGAGCTCTGGTCGAACATCTCCGCCGAGGCCGAAGTGTTCTCGGTGCGGATGACCTACGGCGCCAAGGCGGACTACAAGAGCGGCGGCCGCGAGCCCACCGACTACGTCAACTCGCGGCTCATGATCATGTGGGGCTGGAGCCCGGGCGATGGGACCTTCGGCACCGGCACGCTGCAGTACCTGAAGCTCGCCAAGAAGCACGGCATGCGGGTCATCTGCGTGGATCCGCGGCGCACGCGCACCAGCTACGAGCTGGCCGACGAGCACGTGTTCATCCGGCCGTCGACCGATGCCGCCGCGCTCATCGCCATGGCCTACGTGATCGTCACCGAGGGGCTACACGACCAGGCCTTCCTCGACCGGCACGTGCTGGGCTTCGACGAGGCGCACCTGCCGCCGGGCGCGCCCGCCCACGCCTCGTACCGCTCGTACCTGCTCGGTCTCGCCGACGGTGTGCGCAAGACGCCGGAGTGGGCCGCGGCCATCACCGGCATGCCGGCCGAGACGATCCGTCGCCTGGCCATCGAGTACGCGACCACCAAGCCGGCGGCGCTGCACTGCGGCTACGCGCCAGGGCGCACGATCAATGGGGAGCAGTTCCACCGCGCGGCCTACGCGCTCTGCGCGATCACCGGCAGCGTGGGGACGCCGGGCGGCAACTCGGGCGTCAGCAACGGCGCCACCGGCCGCGGCGGAATCAAGAGCCTGCCGTTCGGGCCGAACCCGACCAACGCCCGCGTGGCGACGCCGCTGCTGGCCGACGTGCTGGCGCGCGGCAAGGCGGGCGGCTACCCGGCCGACATCAAGATGGTCTACTCGGTGGGCGGCGATCTCTTCAACCAGGCGCCGAACGTGGCCAAGAGCGTGGCCGCCGCCGAGAAGCTCGAGTTCATCGTGGTGCACGATCACTTCGTCACGCCGACTGCGCGGTACGCCGACATCCTGCTGCCGGCCACCACGTTCTGGGAGCGCAACGACGTGCACACGCCGTGGGCGGGCGCCGGCCACTACGCGCTCTTCATGCAGCAGGCCATCACACCGATGTACGAGTGCCGCAACGACATCGACATCTGCGCCGACCTGGCCGGCCGGCTCGGGCTCACGGGCTACAACGACAAGACCGAAGAGCAGTGGTTGCGCGAGCTCACGAAAGACACGATCGACGACTTCGACACCTTCCGGTCGAAGGGGCTCGCCCGTCTGCCCGCTCCGGATGACGCCGTCGCCTTCGCCCGGCAGATCCGCGATCCCGAGAACCATCCGTTCACGACGCCGTCGGGGAAGATCGAGATCTACTCGATGGCCATCGCGGCCAACCCCGACCCGTACGGACTCGGGGTGATCTCACCGATTCCGACGTGGATTCCCGATCCCGAGGAGGGACGGCACCCGCTGCGGCTGGTCACCCCGAAGTCGCGCGCGCGCACGCACTCGATCCACGACAACCAGCCGATCCTCTCGCGCGCCGACCGGGACGACGTCTGGATGAATACGGCGGACGCTGCGGCCCGCGGGATCGTCAACGGCCAGTCGGTACGCGTGTTCAACGAGCGCGGCGCCACCGTGCTGCCGGCGCGCGTGACCGATCGCATCGCGCCCGGCTGCGTCTCCATCAAGGAAGGCGCCTGGTTCACGCCCGACGCCCACGGCCAGGACACGCACGGCTGCGCCAACGTCCTCACCGGCGACCGCGCCTCGCCGGCCGCCGCCGCCGCGTTCAACAGCACCTTCGTGGAGATTGCCTCGGCCTAGCTCACTCCCCGTCGGCAGCGGGATCGCGGTAGGATACCCGCCCATGAGCCAGATCCCGTCCGAAGCCGATGTCCTCAAGATGCTCGACTCGCTCAGCAACTGGGGTCGGTGGGGTGCCGACGACCAGCTGGGCACACTGAACTTCGTCACGCCCGACAAGCGCAAGCGCGCCGCCGCGCTCGTGAAGGAAGGCGTGTCGGTGAGCTGCTCGCGGCCGATCTCCACCGAGATCACCGCGGATACCGGCTTTCAACCGATGCGCTTCATGGTGGACAGCGGCGAGGGCCGCGACACCGCCAGCCGCGAGCGGATCCTCGAGCGGCGCGGCGCCGCCGAGTTCATCGGCATGGTGTTCCACGGCTACACGATCACGCACATCGACACGCCGGCCCATTACTTCTGGGACGGGCGCATGTACAACGGCCGCTCCTGCAACCTGATCACCTCCCGCGAGGGCGCCCAGGTCGAGGCCGTCGATCTGCTGCGCGACGGCGTGGTGAGCCGCGGCGTGTTGCTCGACGTCGCGGCCGTGAAGGGCCGCTGGCTGGACGCCGGCGAGGGCGTGATGCCGGAGGATCTCGAGGCCGCCGAGAAGGCGCAGGGGGTGCGCGTCGAGCCGGGCGACATCTTGCTGGTGCGCACCGGCTACTACGGCCGCCGCCGCGCCGAGGGCGCGCGCAACCCGGGCAAGGACGGCTCGCCGGCGGTGCACGTGGCCTCACTGCCGTGGATCCGTGAACGCTCGGTCGCGATGCTCGGCACCGACACCCACAACGACGTGAGCCCGCTGCCCTACCCGCGCATCGGCAACGCGCTGCACGTGGTGAGCCTGGTCGCGATGGGCATGTGGCTGATCGACAACGGCAACCTGGAGGAGCTGGCTCAAGCATGCGCCCGATACCGGCGCTGGGAGTTCATGCTCACGCTGGCGCCGCTGGTGCTCGAGCGTGTCACGGGCTCACCGACCAACCCGATCGCGCTCTTCTAGCCACGATGGCGGGCACGATCTTCGCACCGGCCCGAGGTGGAGGTCGTCATGGCCAAGCCCAGGAAGGCGCCCATCAGCAAGCAGCGCCCGGCACGGGTCTCGCGAAAGATGGCGTCGGTCCGGCCCATGAAGGAGAAGGCTGCCATCGGTCGACCCTATGACCTGGGGTTCAAGCCGCCTCCCCATCCCAACGCGGAGGCGGGCGAAGGCGAGCCGGAGGTCAACGGCTGAGACCGCGGACCCGCCCGCGCCGCTCGCTCGACGTTGCCTCGTGGCCCTGGTCCTGGCTGCGGTGGTGGCCGTGGCCGGATGCGCGGAGTTCCGTGCGCACTATCCGGGTCCCGACATTCTCTTCGTCGCCACGCCGGAGCAGGTCGGCGTGGAGATGCTCCGGCTGGCGTCGGTAACCTCGCAGGACGTCGTTTTCGATCTGGGCAGCGGCGATGGGCGCCTGGTGATCGCCGCCGCGCGCGAGTTCGGCGCCCGCGGCGTCGGCGTGGAGATCGACGCGCCGCTCGTGCAGACCAGCCGCGAGGCCGCCCAGACCGCCGGCGTCGCCAACCGGGCGACGTTCCTCTGGCAGGACCTCTTCGTCACCGACCTGCACTCGGCCACCGTGGTCGCGATCTACCTCCGCGACGACGTCAATCTCAAGCTCCGGCCCAAGCTCCTCAGCGAGCTGGCGCCCGGCAGCCGGCTCGTGTCACACGACTTCGGCATGGGTGACTGGACCGCCGATCGCGTGCAGCGCGTCCAGGGGCCCACGCGCCTGCACGTGCTCTATTTCTGGGTGATCCCCGGCCACGCCGAGGGCGTGTGGCAGGCGCGGCTGGGTGCGAGCGAGGCGCGGCTGACGCTGACCCAGCGCTTTCAGATGCTGAGCGGCACGCTGTCGGTCAACGGGCGAGAGGGAGCCATCACCGATGCGCTGATGACCGGGGATCGCATCACGTTCGCGGCCGGCGGGCGGACGTTCGCCGGCCGCGTGACGACCGACGCCATCGCGGAAGGCACGATACGAGAGGGCCAAGCGCCGCCCGTGCCCTGGGCTGCGCGCCGCGTACGTTAGCGGCGCGTTTCACTCGATGATCTGATCCGCCTGCAGCAGCAGCGACGGCTTGATCGTGAGACCGAGCGCCTTCGCGGTCTTGAGATTGATCACCAGCTCGAATTTCGTTGGCTGCTCGACGGGCAGGTCGCCCGGCCTGGCGCCTTTGAGGATCTTGTCGACGTACGTCGCGGCCCGCCGGTAGAGCTCGGGCTGGTCGGCGTCATACGACATCAGTCCGCCCGCCATCACACTGTCTTTTGTGTTGTAGATCGTCGGCACTCGGTGCTTCGTCGTGAACTCGATCACCCGCCCCATGTGAACCAGAAGCGTCGGATCGGCGGTGAGCAGCAAGGCGTCGGGACGCTGCTTGGTGAGCAACGCGAAGCCGCTGTCGAAGTCATTGGCGTCCCGCACTTCGACCGAGAGCAGCTTCAGGTGCGCCTGCTGCGCTTTGTGTCTCAGTTCGCTGTAGACCCGCGCGTTCGCCGGGTTGTCAGGATTCCAGAGAAGGGCGAGCTGGGAGGCCCCGGGAAGAAGATCCTTCACGAACTCCAGCCGCTTGGAGGCGACCTCGCCTCCCAGTGTCGTGAATCCCGTGAGGTTGCCGCCGGGTCGTGCCAGGTTGGAGACCAATCCCGTATCGAGAGGCGCGCCGACTGCGACCATCACGACGGGGATGGTTGCCGTCGCTCGCTTGACCGCCAGGGTCGCCGGTGTCGACCCGGCCGTCACGATGACGTCGACCTTGAGCTGAACCAGCTCGGCGGCCAGAGGGGGGAGCCGATCCGGCCGCCCCTCGGCAGAGCGCCACTCGATGACCATACTGCGGCCTTCGACCCACCCAAGGTCGCGTAGGCCGTGTTGGAATGCCTCGATGTGAGGCGAATTTTTCCCGGGGACACCGCCGCTGAGAATCCCGATGCGGGAGGGCTTGCTCGCCTGCTGCGCGTCGGCGATGAATGACGGGACGAACAGGCCAAGCGCGAGGACGACCGTGAAGGCAGCGCGTGTGATCAGGGCGCGGCCTTCGACGTCTGCTGGCTGAGCATCTAGCGGGTGAGCCGCAGGGCGCTGAGGGCGGCGACGGTCGTCACCAGCTCCTCGTCGGCTCGCGAGTATCCACGGTCCGCGCTCCACAGCGCGAGCACTCCCACCGCGCGATCGGCGAGGCTCATCGGCGCGATCGTCCCGTGGCGCAGCCCGTGCGCGAAGGCGGACGGCGCCACGCCTTCGGCCTGACACGTGGCGAGATAGTCGGCAGTCCGGATCACGCGGTTTCGCTCGAAGACCAGGGTCTCCAGACCGGTGTCTTCGGCCGACCACCCCGGCGCCGACGCCCAGACCAGCTCGAACGCGCGAGCGTCCGCGTTCCGTCGCAGCATCAGCAGGCGGCGGGCGTCGAGCACCCGGCCCAGCAGAGAGTGCACGGCCTCGACGAACTTGTCGGGAGCGAGGGGGCCGGTGACCGCGCGCAGGATGTCGTACAGCACCGCCAGCTCCTCCTGCCGACGGGTGTGACCGCGGAACAGCCGCGCGTTCTGGATGGCGAGGCCGGCCCGGTCAGCCAGCCGCTGGACGCTGGTCTCGTCGAGCTCGGTGAACGCGCGCGGCAGCTGGTTGCCGACGTAGATGATGCCTTCCACGCGGCTACCGACCACGATCGGTACGGCCAGGAGCGAGGCAATCGTCTCCCGCTCGGCGACCTCGACGTACTCCTTGCTGATCTGCGGGTCGCTCGCGTAGCGATCGGTTCGCACCGCGCGGCCAAGCGACATCACGCGGGCCGCCAGCCCGGTGCCGCCGTCCACGCGCAGCGTCCCGGTGTTCACGCCGTGCACACCCGACCAGTAGCGGAAGACCATCGCGTCGGAATCGATCTCGCGGAGCGCGACTCCCGCCACGTCGCCGTCCGACAGCTCGCGCGCGCCCTCGGCGACCCGCTTGAGGATCGAGTCGAGATTGAGCGAGGCGTTGACGTCGGCCGCCAGGCGTCCGAGGACCGCGTTCTCCCGTCGTCGCCGCTCCTCGGCGCCGCGCCGCGTCTCTTCCTCGCTCTGACGGCGCGCTTCCTCCGCTTGCCGGCTCTCGGCGGCCAGACGCTCGAGGGCTTCGATGCGCAGCCGAAGACGATCGTTCTCGACTGCCAGCCTGTCGGTCGGTCGCATGGTCACCTGCTCCGAGGTGGCTCAGTAGTAGGATGGGGCCGGAGGCCGCCAATGGACTACACCCAATACCAGCACCTCACCTTCGAGCGCAAGGCAAACGGTGTGGTACTGATCACGATCAACCGTCCCGAGGTGCTCAACGCCACCAACGATCGCCTGCACTGGGAGCTCACCCAGGTGTGGCTGACCGTCGACGCCGACGAGGACGCCCGGGTGGCCGTCATCACCGGAGCCGGCCGGGCCTTCTCGGCGGGCGGCGACATGAACATGGTGGAGGCCAACGCGCGTGATCCCAAGCGCTTGGGCCGAATACTGAAAGAGGCCTCCGACCTCGTCTACAACATCGTCAACACCGACAAGCCGGTGATCTCGGCGATCAACGGCGTGGCCGTGGGAGCGGGCCTGGTGGTCGCCCTGCTGGCAGATGTCAGCATTATTTCCGAAACTGCAAGGTTCACTGACGGTCACACCAAGCTGGGCGTGGTGGCCGGTGACCACGCCGCTATCCTGTGGCCGCTGCTGTGCGGGATGGCCAAGGCCAAGTACTACCTGCTGACCTCGGACTTCATCGACGGCAAGGAGGCCGAGCGCATCGGCCTCGTCAGCCTGTGTGTGCCGGCCGAGCAGGTCCTGCCCAAGGCGCTGGAAGTGGCGGACAGGCTCGGCCAGGGCAGCCAGCAGGCGATCCGCTGGACCAAGCGCAGCCTCAACAACTGGCTGCGCATGGCGGGGCCGATCTTCGATCAGTCGATCGCGCTCGAGATGCTCACGTTCATGGGCGAGGACGTCCTCGAGGGCGTGAAGGCCATCCGCGAGAAGCGGGCGCCGCGCTTTCCGTCGGGGCTGGAGACACCCCGCTAGTCTTCTGAGTTCGAGGCTCGTCCCTCTCTCGACGCGACATCGGCGGGAATCCTCTGCCGGGAAGGTGAGGGAGCCCGGGCTCCCAGCCCGACCGTGACCAGGGCGCATCGCCCGAGCCGCACGCCGCAACTCGCGAAATTCGCTACAGCCCGGCGTGGCACCGGGAATGCGTGGGACGGACCTTGGAATAACCCAACCCGAGGAGCGACGCCATGAAGAAAATGGGTAAGAGTAAGCCCACTGACAAGCGGCGGAAGACCAAAGCCCGTCCAGGAGACCTGGCCGCCAAGGAGATGAAGAGGGTCAAGGGCGGCGGCGCCGGCGTCAATAATTTTAGGGTCTTTGTTATTAACGACGCCACATAACACTTAACGCGGGGCGGGTATGTCGCTTCCGCGACAGCCGTGGCGCCCGGCGTCGTCACGTCAGTCAGAGCGACATCTCGCGCGCGCGCTCCATCGCGTCGGCTAAGTCCACGACGAACGGCGGCAGACCCAACCGCAGGCGCTCAGCGAACGTCTCCGGCACCGGAGGCCTCAGCGGCGCGTGGCCGTCGAGGTAGGGAGCCAGGCGCTCGGCGAGGACGTCGAGGTGGTCGTGGACGACGGCCAGGTGATCGCCTGGCACGACGTGCACGTCCACCTCGGGCACGAGCCGGCGCCACGCCGCTGCTGCCGCGTCCGCGGGCCCCCACGGTTCGTGCTCGGGCCAGAACACCACGACGCGGCCCGGGGCGCGCCGGGGGAAGTAGCGCATGACGACGCGGTGGTAGACGTCCATGAGGTTGGGCGTCCTGCGAGCCGCCGCGCGGGGCCACGCGCGGCGTGCCAGCCCCAGGCACTTGGCGGCGACGAAGGCGAGCCGGCGGCGGCGCGGCACCTCCGACAGCGCCTCGACCAGCGAGCGGACGCGCGCCAGCGGCTCGGCAACGGACTCGGGGGACAACCCGCTCAGACGCGCCGCAGAGCGCAGGACACGGCCGGTACGGGCCAGCGAAGTGACCGGGGCGGCGGCGACCAGCGCCACCAGATCCACGGTCTCGCCGGCCTCGCGCAGGCGGCGCGCGATCTCGTACGCGACGAGGCCGCCGTTGCAGTAGCCGGCCAGGCGGTAGGGCCCGCGCGGCTGCAGCGTGCGCACGAGGTCGAGCTGCGCCGCAGCCATGGCCTCGACGGTGTGCGGCACCGGTCCGCCGGCGCCTGTGAAGGGCGGCACGACGTGCACCGGCTGCCGTGTGCCCAGCTGGCGCGCCAAGCGAAGGGCGTAGAACGCGCCACCCGTGAGCATGCCGTGGAACAGCACGAGCGGCGTGTGGTCGCCGCCGCGGTTCAGCGTGACGGCGGGCGCCGGGCTGCCGGGCGCAAGCGTGCCTTCGCGCAGCAGGCGAGCGAGCGCGGCGACGGTCGGGCTCTCGTACAGCGCGCCGAGCGGCAGGGCGCTGCCGGTCAGGTCGGCGACCTGCTGGATCATGCGGACGGCGGTGAGCGAGTCGCCGCCCAGCTCGAAGAAGTCGTCGCTCGCGCCAATGGGACGCACCCCGAGCACCTCCTGCCACAGCTCGATGAGCTGAGCCTCCAGCGAGCCGGCAGGCGCGACCGTCGCCAGCGCCGGGCGCATCGGCGCCTCGCTCGCAGCGGCCAGCGCCCGGCGGTCGACCTTGCCATTCGGCGTCAGCGGCAGCGCCGGGAGCAGTACGAACGCCGCGGGGACCATATACGCGGGCAGCATCCGGCGCGCGTGCTCGCGGAGCGCTTCGGCGCTCAGCACGGCGCCGGCGCGAGCCACGACGTAGGCGACGAGGCGCTGGGCGGCGCCCTCGGCCTGCACGACCACGGCGGCCTCGTGCACCGACGGCTCGCGGCCCAGCACCGCCTCGATCTCGCCCAGCTCGATCCGCAGGCCGCGGATCTTCACCTGCGAGTCGAGCCGGCCGAGGAACTCCAGCGTGCCGTCCGCGCGCCACCGCGCGAGGTCGCCCGTACGGTAGAGCCGGGCCCCCGGGCGCTCGGCGAACGGATCGGCCACGAACGCCTCCGCGGTCCGCACCGGATCTCCCAGGTAGCCGCGGCCCACGCCGATCCCCCCCACGCACAGCTCCCCCGGCACGCCGATGGGCATCGGAGTCAGCGCCTGGTCGAGGACGTAGATCCGCATGTTGGCGATCGGGCGTCCGATCGGTACCTGCGTGGCGTCGGCGGCCGGCGGCTCGGTGATGACGTGGTGCGTGACGTCGTCGGAGCACTCGGTGGGCCCGTAGCCGTTCATGAGCGCGGTGTGCGGATAGGCGCGGAGCCATCGGCGGCACAACGCCGGGGGCGCGGCCTCGCCCGTGACGATGAGCCAGCGCAGGCGGGCGAGCGCCGGCGTCGACGCCCGGGCCTCGGCCGCGTCCGGGAACGCGCTCGCTAACACGGAGGGCACGATCTCGACCACGCTGATCGCGTCCCGGTCGACGAGCGCGAGCAACTGCGGGGCGTCGGCGGCGACGTCGTCGGACACGATCCGCACGCGGCCACCGACGAGCAGCGGCGCCAGGAACTGCCACACCGAGATGTCGAAGCACTGCGAGGCGTTCTGGGCCACCGTGTCAGCGTCCGTGAGCCCGAGGTCCCGGATCTTGGCGTGCAGGTGGTTCAGCATTCCCACCTGCTCGACCATCGCCCCCTTCGGCACGCCGGTCGACCCGGACGTGTAGATGACGTAGGCCAGATCGCCGGGGTATCCGCGGAGCGTCACGCCATCGCCGGCGCCGACCTCGAGCGGCGCCCCTTCGACGGCGCGCAGCCGCGCCGGTCGCGCGACGTCATCCATCTCGGCCAGCGCGGCCTCCAGCACGGCAGCGTGCGCGTCGTCGACGAGGACGAGCACGGCGGCGCTCCCCGTCAGGATGGCGGCGTGCCGGGCGGCGGGATGACGGGGATCGAGCGGCAGGTAGGCGCCGCCCGCCTTGAACACGGCGAGGATCCAGGTCAGGAAATCGAGCGAGCGCTCGCCGAGCAGCGCCACCACCCGGTCGGGCCCGACGCCGGCGGCGACGAGGCGGCGAGCCAGGCGGCTCGCCCGGCCGTCGAGCTCGGCGTAGGTCAGCGCGCCCGCATCGGCGATGACGGCGACGGCTTCCGGGGTCCGCGCCACCTGGGCCTCGAACTGACGCGCATAGGTCTCGTCGAGCGGCAGGTCGGCATCCGTGGCATTCCACTCCGCGAGCACGCGCTGGCGCTCGTCCGTGGTCAGCAGGGGCAACGCGGACAGCCGGCGGTCCGGGTTCTCCACGATGCCCCGCACCAGGGTCTCGAAGTGCCCGAGAATCCGCTCCGCCGTGGCGGCGTCGAACCGCTCGCGCCCGTAGACCAGCCAGAGATGCAGCCCCTCCGCCCCGTCGAACGCGTAGAGGGTCAGGCTCTCGGCGGCCGCGGCGAGATCGAGGGACGGCCGCAGGGCAAACCGCACGCCGCCGCCGTCCGCCTCGAAGCTCGAGGCGGAGTTCAGCAGGTTGAAGAGCACCTGGAAGAGCGGGTTGCGATCGGGATGCCGCCCGGGACGCAGTTCCTCGACCAGCCGCTCGAACGGCACGTCCTGATGAGCGTAGGCGCCGAGCGTCACCTCGCGCACGCGCGCCAGGAGCTCGCGGAACGTCGGATCGCCGGAGAGATCCGTCCGCAGTACCAGCGTATTGATGAAGACGCCGAGCAGCTCGTCGGTCCCCGGCTGGTTGCGGCCGGCGATCGGCGATCCCACGACCAGGTCCGCCTGCCCGCTGTACCGGAACAGCAGGCTCTTGAACGCGGCCAGGGTGGTCATGAACATCGTGACACCCTCGCGCTGGCTCAGGCCCCGGAGGGCGCGGGCCACGTCGGCCGATAGCACGTGCGTGCACACCGAGACCTCGAAGGTCGGTGCGGGCGGATGCGGTCGGTCGGCCGGCAGATCGAGCAGCTCGGGAGCGCCGGCCAGCTGACGTCGCCAGTAGGCGAGCTGCGGGGCGAGCGCGCCGTCAGTGAGCCACGCCCGCTGCCACTCGGCGAAGTCCGCGTACTGGATCGGCAGCGCGGGCAGGTGAAGCGGCCGCGCCTCGGTCAGCGCCGCGTACGCCTCGGCGAGCTCACGCACGAAGATGGCGATCGACCAGCCGTCGAGGACGGCGTGATGCGCCGTCACCGTGAGCAGGTGGGCGTCGGGCGCGAGCCTCAGCAGCGAGGTGCGAACGAGCGGCCCCTGAGCCAGGTCGAAAGGGCAACGGGCCTGCTCCGTGGTCTGACGGCGCACCGCCGCCTCGCGCTCGCCCGGCGTCAGCCTCGACAGGTCCAGAATGGGCACCGGCGGCGGCGCGGCCCCGACGACCTGGACGACATCGCCGTCGAGCACCTGCAGCGTCGTGCGCAGCACGGCGTGGCGTTCGACCAGCATGGCCAGCGCCCGCTCGAGCCGCTCGTGAGCCAGCGGACCGGAGAGCTCCAGCAGCAGCGGGATGTTGTAGGCGGCACCGCCCGGCGAGACCTGATCGAAGAACCACATCCGCCGCTGGACGAATGAGGCCGGCGCGGGCCCCGTCCGCGCCAGCGACGCCCGCGGCGGGATCGACGGCCCCGCGCGCTGCCGCGCCGCGAAGTCCGCGTACTGGACCGTGGGCGCCGGCGGAGAAGCACTTCCGCCGACACGGGTCGCGTAGAGCGTGGCGAGTTCGGGAAGGAGGAGGCGCTCGAGCGACACGCGATCGGCGATCGCACGATGCAGGGTGAGGTAGAGGTGGTGGCCGTTGCCCAGTCTCACCAGGAGCGCGCGGTAGAGCGGACCGTGCTCCAGGTCGAACGGGCGGACGGCGTCCGCGCGGGCCAGCGCCCGCGCGTCGGCCTCGGCCTGAAGACTGTCGCGCAGGTCCACCTCGGGCAGGGAAACCGAGCCCGGGGCGCCGATCACCGGAACTGGCCGTCCGTGCTCCATGACGAAGGTGGTGCGCCAGGCTTCATGCCGACTCAGGAACTCGGCGAAGGCGTCCTCGAGGGCGGTGGTGTCGAGCCCGTCCGGACAGCGGATGCCGATCCACTCGTTGCCAACCGGCACGTCGCCGGCGAGCGGGGTGTTGAGCCAGGCCTCCCACTGGGCATACGACAGTGGTGACTCGCCGGGCCAGCCGCGCTGCGCCCGGTCTGCATGGTGCTCCCGATCCATTCGAGCGCCCCCGTGTAGCGGTTTGTCCGATACGTGGCAAGCGGGGTGCCACGCCATACCGCTGATATTTCGCGGGACTAGCCAGAGGGCCGTGGCCGGACTAGGGCAAATCGCTGTAGCGCGCTGCACTCAGGCGGGGCAATCCGTTCCCCACCGGCAGGGGACCGGAGGAGCCTTCGCCGGCCGCCAGGTGGGAACACTCTGCCCCGGTGCCGAGGCGGAACGAACGCCCGACTGCCTAGCTATACGCGGCGGAGCGCTGACGGCGGCGCCAGACCTGAAAGCCGACGAGGGCAAGCGCCCCGGCGCCTGCGAGCGCGAGGCCCACCCAGCGAGCCTCGGCGGAAGCCTGGGACCACCGGTCGCCCAGAAACCAGCCGAGTCCGACCCAGATTGACGTCCACACCAGCGCGACCGCTAGGTCGAGCGCGAGAAAGAGCGGATAGCTCACGCCGTGGCCGCGCGCCATGGGCCAGGCGAGCACCCGCACGGCGGCCACGAAGCGCCCGATCACGATGGTCAGCGCGCCGTAGCGCTTGAACCAGTCGGAGGTGCGTCGCACGCAGTCGGGTGAGCTGAAGGTCAGCCGGCAGTAGAGCCGCAGCAGTCGGTCACCGCCCAGATGGCCGGCGAAGTACCAGACGTGATCGGTGACGACGGCGCCGGCGGCGCCGAACGCGATCACCATCATCGCGCTCCTCTCGCCCGCCGCGGCGAAGGCGCCCGCCGCGGCGAGCAAGACTCTTCCGGGAAACGGAATGGCCGTGGCGTCGATCAGGGTGGCCACGAACACCACGGAGTACGTGTGCGCAGACAGCCACGCCATGAGCGGCTGGACGATCTCGGTCACGAGCAGCCACTGTGCAAGCCGGGTACCATCCGGGCTCGCCCCCCGCGTGAAAGCCGCTCGCCGTCAGGGGACTTAGCGGACAAGCGCCTTCTTCTTCCACAGCTCCCACGGGCGCGGGATGGTACCGCCGACCGACGCCTCGGCGCGGCGGGCCTCCTCGTCGTCGAGATAGGTCACCGGCCCCAGCGCCATCGCCTGCGCCTGCAAGCGCGCGTTCATCTCCGTGTAAACGCTGCGGAACACGACCACGGGCACGGACGGGCCGACCACAACGGCGCCGTGGCCTCGCATCAGCGCCACCGGACGGGCGCCGAGCGTCTGGGCCAGCGCGCGCCCCAGCGCCGCATCGCGCACCAGCATGTCGGTCGGCTGGGCGGAGGCCTTGCGGATGTCGAACACGGGCACGCCGCTGCCCAGGAACGCGCTCATGTGGTAGAGCGGGCGCAGCGGGGCGGTGCTGACGCCGAAGGGAATGACCGACGGCGAGTGGTTGTGCACCACCGCGACGACGTCGGGCCGGACGCGATAGATCTCGCCGTGAATGAAGCGCTCGAGATAGGTGGTGCGCCCGCGCGCGTCCACCGCGACGGAGTCGAGGTCGAACTCCATGATGTCGGCCGCCGTCACCAGCTCGGGCGCGATGGAGCGCGACATCAAATAGCGCTGTGGATCGGCCGGATGGCGAACGCTCACGTGTCCGTACCCGTCGACCACGCCCTGATCCGCCAGGATGCGATTGGCGGCGACCAGGTCCTCGATCAGCTTGGGATCGGCCGGGCCAGCCGAGGCCGGCGCCTGGGCGGAGACACCGCGGGCGACGAGCACGCCGGTGACGCCGAAGGCGGCGGCGCGCAGGAACTGGCGACGATTGGTGGTCAGCACGGTGGCCTCCTAGGTTTGGCGTGGACGACGACGCTCGAGGACACGGCGGAGATCTTCCAGCGCGCCGACGAAGGCCTCGAGCGCGGGCGTGCGCGGCTTGTCGCGCCGCCGCACCAGGCCGATCTGGCGCTCGAGGGTCGGGGTCAGGCGCAGCGCGGTGACTTCACGGCGGCGGGCCTCGCTCTCCACGGAGAACCACGAGGTCACCGACCAGCCCAGCCCGGCCTCGACCAGCTTCTTGATGGCCTCGGTGTTGCCGAGCTCCATGGGGGCGCGCGGCGCCACGCCGGCGCGGTGGAACCAGCCGTCGATCACCCGTCGCAGCGTGGCACCGGCCTCGAACAGGATCAGCGGATGCGCGGCCACCGTGGCCGCGTCCACCACGCGCGGGCGTCGCCCCTTCCACTCGGGCGGCGCGATCGCCACCAGCTCGTCGCGGAAGAACAGCGTGACCGCGAGCTCGCGGTCGCGCACCGGCATGCTGACGATCCCGACGTCCAGATCGTTGGCCACCACCGCCCGCGTGATCTCCGCGGCGTTGCCGGTCACGATGACGATCTCGACCTCGGGGTAACGCATCCGGAAGCGGCGCAGCGCCGGCGGCAGCAGGTAAATGCTGATCGACGCGCTGGTGCCCAGCCGCACGCGCCCGGCGACCACACCGCGCAGCTCCTGCACGCGCTCCGCGCCCGCCTCCAGCTCGCGGAGCGCGCGATCGGCGTGGGCGAGCAGCACCTCGCCGGCCCGCGTGGGGAACGCGCGCTTGCCCACCCGCTCGAGCAGCGGCAGCCCCAGCGCCTGCTCGAGGTGACGGACCTGCATGCTGACCGCCGGCTGGGTGAGATTGAGCGCCCGCGCCGCGCGCGAGAAGGAGTTGTGGCGCGCGATCGCCTGGAGCGTGCGCAAGTGTGTGACCTGTAAATCCATCGGCAAAATTTACGTGATGGTCAGGATCAAAACAATTGATTTCCCTGATGGCGACCGATGCGGCACGCTCGGGCGCATGGACAACAACCTGTACGCGCTCGAGACGCTCGTGGCCCTCCGGCTGACCGAAGCCCGCGCCACGGCCCATCGCCTCGATGTGCTGGCGCTCGCCGGGCCGCCGCGTACATCCCTACGCCGGCGGATCGGCGCGACGCTGATCGCACTCGGAGAGTGGCTTCGCGACGCCGGGGCCGTCGTCTCGGTCCGGTCCGCCGTCCGGTGATCCGCACCGCGACGCCGCGCGATAACGGCGCGATCGCGGCGATCTGGAACCGCGCGGTCCTCGAAACCACCGCGACCACCGACACCGAGCCGCGCAGCGTCGCGGCCCAGCGCGCCTGGCTGGCGCGTCACGGCGAGGACTATCCGGCCATCGTCGCCGTCGAAGGCGGCGAGGTGGTGGCTTTCGGCGCGCTGACGCCCTATCGGCCGAAGCCCTCGTACGCCCGCACCGTGGAGAACTCCGTGTACGTGCGCGAGGGCTGGCGCGGCAAGGGGCTGGGGGGCCTGGTGCTGGACCGGTTGCTCGCGCTGGCCCGTGAGCGCGGGCACCACTCCGTCATCGCGCGGATCACCGGGAGCAACGAGGCCTCGCTGACCTTGCACGAGCGTCACGGCTTCGTCCGGGTGGGCCTCGAGCGCCAGGTAGCCCTCAAGCACGGAATCTGGCTGGACGTGGCCACGCTTCAGCGGATACTTAGCGACTGACGTCACACCACGCGCGAGAAAGGAGCGGATGGGCCCGCGGCGAACGCTCCTCTTCTGTGTCGTGATCACGCTGCTCCTGCACGTGGTCACCTATCTATTGAGCACGCAGCTGCCGCTGCAGATCCTCGCACTCGGCGGGCGCCACGCCCAGATCGGCTGGCTCTTCGCGGCTACCACGGGCGTGGCCATGATCCTCCGACCACAGGTCGGGGGCTGGACTGATCGCTTCGGCGGGCGGGCGGTGATGCTGCCGGGTGCCTACACGCTCGTGGCCACGATGGCCGCGTTCTTCTTCGTCACCACCCCGGGCGGCCTCATCGCGCTGATGGTCGGCCTGGGCGTGGCCAACGCGCTGCTCTCGACCACCGGCAGCATCGTGGTCGCCAACGCGAGCGCGCCCGATCGCCGCGGCGAGGCGCTGAGCATGTACTACGTGGCGTCGTCCGCCGGCGTGGCCACCGGGCCGGCGGCGGGTTTCGCGCTGGCCGCGGTGGGCGGCATGACTCTTAACCTCGTGGTGGTCACCGTGCTTAGCGTGGTGGTCGCCCTGTTCGTGTTCGCCCTGCGAACGCCGCCGGGCAAGCCGACGGTGGCCGGCCCCGGCTTCGGGCGCCTGTGGAGTCGGCACGCCGTCGCCGCCTCGCTCGCGTTGATGATCATCACTGCCGGCCATTCCACCGTGTATGCCTTCCTGCCGATGCACGCCTCCGCCGCCGGTCTCGGCACCGCCGCCTGGTTTTTCCCGCTCATGTCCGGCTGTACGATCGCGTGCCGCTTCGTCCTGCGACGGGCCTCCGACCAGTTCGGGCGCACCCGCGTGCTGATCCCAGCCCTGATCGCGCTGGCCCTCGGCAACGTCGTGCTGGCGACCTCGCCCACGACCGCGTCGTTGATCGCCGCCGCCGCGCTGCTCGGCGCCGGGAACTCGATGCTCTATCCCACGCTGGTCGCCCTGGTGGTGGACCGCACGCCGGTCTCCGAGCGGGGGCTGGCGATCGGCACGCTGTCCGGGGCGTGGGACGTCGGCGTCTTCATCGGCGCGCC
>Ga0111539_10000757_pt1 | contig 42016 bp, 42 predicted proteins | sample RhiMethybrSRZTD1_FD_79667 | JGI IMG/M metagenome (GOLD analysis project Ga0111539, IMG submission 79667) | Populus rhizosphere microbial communities from Tennessee, USA - Rhizosphere MetaG P. TD hybrid SRZTD1 (version 2) (version 2) | ecosystem: Host-associated > Plants > Roots > Rhizosphere >... | reverse complement strand
GACCGGGACGGGTCCAGGTTGTCTGGATGCGTGCGCTCGCTGGCACGAAGTTTGGCTTCAGCCATCGGATGGAAACTGATTCTTAAGCACAGGAAGAGATTCGACCCTAGAGGCGGCCCCAAAGGGGGTCAAGTCGAGGCGAATTTACGTGCCGTTGAAGGGACGGCTGCTACCCACGCGACCCGAGTAGGGGATCGTAGGGGGAGACCGCCGTGATCGAGTTTCAGGTTATCGGGTGGGTGCTGATCGTGCTGTTCTTCACGGCCATGGTCGGCGGCCACCGTAGCGTCACCAACCGCCATCTCGATTAGGCCGAGCGCCGATCGTCAGAGCCGATATTCGCCGGTGGTCGGATCGCGGCGCAAGGTCGGACGATTCTCCGCATCCGTAATCTTCGCCTTCACGCGCCTGGCCTGCTCGAGCTCTTCGTTGATGCGGCGCGCTTCCTTAACAGCCCAATGCACGATCATCGCGCCGCCCAAAGCGGCGAGCGACCATTTCACAAAAGGCGACAACAGAAACGACGGCATGGCGAGCTCCGGTCAACTACCGACGGCGCAACGTCGGGCTTGAAGGCGGCATTTTCGGGGCAACTGCCCCTGCGACCACGAGACAATAGCGCCTGTGGGACGTCAAGCTGGCAGGATAGCCAGCGGACGCGCTAGGCTTTCCCGGGGTTATTTCAGTCAGCGCTGCAACGGCCACCGCGACGAATGGCCGCCCGGCCCCCAGGAGGATCCATGAGCAAACCAGCAAAGCCCGTCTGGGCATTTTCGATTCTGGTTGCGACACTCATTCTGGTGTCGCCGTTGCTGTCACAACCGAGTGCGGCGGCGGACGCCTGGCCCAACCGGCCGGTGAGATTCATCATCACGCTCGGTCCGGGAAGCGGCGTCGACATCGGCGCGCGGCTCTTCGCCGATAAGCTTTCCGCAAAGTGGGGTCAGCCGGTCGTCGTCGAGAATCGACCCGGCGGCGACGGCATGGTCGCCATCACCAGTTTCCTTCAGGCGCAAGACGACCATGTGTTACTCGTTTCGCCGGTGAGTTCGTTCACCGCCCACCCCTATTTCCACGACAAGCTGCCCTACGACCCGAAAGATCTCATTCCGATCGCTCGGATCTCAAAGACTGTGGTCGCGGTGAGCGTGGCAACATCACTCAACGTCAACTCACTCAAAGAGCTCGAGGCGCTCGCGCGCGAGAAGCCCGGTCAGCTGAACTGGACGACCGCAACCGGCTTCACCGATTTTGTGTTCGCCGGTTACCTGCATTCGGTCGGATTGAAGATGACCAAGGTGCCCTATAAGAACCCGGCAGGCGCCGCGACCGATCTCGCAGCCGGCGTGATCCAAGTCTACATGCCGGCCTACGCAATCGTGCGGCCGCAGGTGGAAGCCGGCAAAGTGAAGGTGCTCGCGGTTACCAATCGCGAGCGCGCGCCCGCCATTCCCGATATTCCGACCGCGGTCGAAGCAGGCTACCCGTCGCTGCAATTCGACGGGCTGGTTGGACTGTTCGGTCCGCCGGGGATTGCGAACGAAGTGCGCGCCAAGATCGCGACAGACGTCAAAGACGTGGCGGCTGATCCCGAAATCGTCAAACGACTGACCGCAACGGGACAAATCGTGGCCCCGGGCAACGCCACGGAGTTCGCAGCCTCGATTGCCGAGCAACGGGAACAGGTCGCGGCCGTCGCAAAATTGTTCGGAAACAAGCCGGTTCAGTAATTACAGGCCGTAACGGCCCCACATCGCGCGCACTTCCAGCGCCGATATCAGGTCGTCTGCAAAGCCGGGATAACGCGCGACCGCGTCGGCAAAATTGACGCCGGGTAGCCGCCGCCCAAGCAGCGAGCGTTCGGCGGAGATGAGCGGCGTGTAAACCTTTTCGCCAAAGCGCTCGCGCAAGATCGAACGCAGATCACCCATGCGATCGGCCAGCCCGAGCTCAATCGCTTTGTCCGCCGTCCAGAACTCTCCTGAAAACAGCGCCTTGTCTGAGCCGTTGAGCTTGCCGCCGCGGCGCGTCTTCACAAGCGCGATGAAGTGCTCATGGATGTCCTTCTGGATCGACTTGATGCGCTTCACGTCGTCGGGCTTCTCGGGGAGGAACGGGTCGAGCATGACCTTGCGGTCGCCGGCCGTGTAAAGCCTGCGCTCGATGCCAAGCTTGTCCATCAATTTGGTAAAGCCGAACGTTCCGCCAACCACGCCGATAGAGCCGACGATCGAATATTGGTCGCAGATGATTTCGTCGGCCGCGCAGGCCAGCATGTAGCCGCCGGAAGCACCGACATCTTCGACGAAAGCCAGCACCGGAAGGTGCTTTTCATCGGCCAATTGCCGGATACGGCGGTAGATCAGGTGCGATTGCGAGGGCGAGCCGCCCGGGGAGTTTATGACGAGCGCCACGGCGCGCGCACGCGGCGTCTCAAAGGCGCGCTCCAGTGTCCGGGCAACCGTCGACAAAAGGACCCCCGGCCGCAACGGCGTAACCACGCCGATGACGCCGCTGAACCGCACGACCGGTACAACGGGGATATCGCTGCGGAAGCGGCGCGGCACCAGCCGCGCGAGAAATTGAAGCATGCGTTTACCTGGATTGTGCGAGGGACGAGCCGAGGGAACCTGCCATACCACTCAGATAGGTAGCTGCCACCCATTTAGTCAAAGGCTGCCGCGCGCCGATGCAGGCGCGCACGCGCCTGCCGTTTGCCAACGGCCGCAGCGCATCAAATACCGGCGACCTGCATCGAAAACGCCGGGCGTTGCATATTTTTTAACTTTGGAATGCTTTTTGCAACGCGGTTGGCGTGCCACGCCTTGCGACGCATTGAACGGGACGGCCTGATGGAGCCCAAGATCGCACTTTTCTTCCTTCTGATTGCCAGCGTTATTGGGCTTTCGCACCTGAACGATGAGGTTGTGGGCCGCATGCGGCGACAACTCGGCGAGGGCCGCTGGCGCGAAATTTTGCCGCGCCGGCGCAGAGTTTAGGCAACCTCAGTCTTCTGCAAGCGGCAGCGTTTTTCCGTCGCGCATGATCGCCTCCACAACGGGGGTTGGCCGGCCTGCTTCATCGTTGAGAACGAGTGGCGGATAGCTCTTCCGCGAAATACCGCCTCCTTTTTCGGCACGCACCAGCACGCGGATCGGGGCGGCATCCTCCCGGGGATGCACATGCAGCACCGCGATGGCGCCGAACACCGGTTGTAACGTTTCGATGACATCGCCCAAGGCGTCCGCGCGCCAGATCAGGACCAGCACGCCATTTGTCTTCAGAAGCCAGGCTGCACTGTCGACCCAACGCTTGAGCAAGCCGGCCTCGCCGGAATGCGCCAGCCGCCGTCCGGGATCGGGAGAGGCATTGTGTCGGCGCGCGTCATGAAACGGTGGGTTCATCAGCACGCGGTCGAAACTTTCCGCTGACAGGCCCACCGATTTCAGGCTCTCAGTGCTCTCCGCATCGGCGCCAAATACCGTGACACGGTCTTCCAGCCTGTTGAGCCGCGCGTTGTGTCTAGCCAACGCACAAAGTACCGGATCGATCTCGACCAGCGTCACCTTCATCCCCTGAGCGCGCGCGGCAATCGCAAAGGCGGCAGCACCCACACCGGCACCAAGCTCGATTGTGCGCTCGGTCGCACGCGCGCACGTGGCGGCAGCAAGCAGAATGGCGTCATGGCCTACGCGATGACCGCGCAGCGGCTGGCGCACGCGCAGCCTGCCGCCGAGAATGGCATCTTCGCTGGTTTCGCTATCGGTCGTCATCGGGACGCAACTCGTGGCCCAATCCAGCGTCCTCCAAAAGCTTGCGCGCGCGAAGCTCATGCTCATCGGCAACAAGCACGCGACGCGGCAGTACACCGAGCGAGCCCTCAAGCACGCTCATGTTTTGGTCAAAGACCACCGGACGGATGTCGGCGCTTTCCAGCAACGCGACCACCGCCGACACCAGGACTGCGTCATTCGTACGGATCAATTCACGCATGCAATTTCTGTGTGCCTCACGGAACGGAATTTCCGGCTGCTGCGGATGTTGTCTGTGTCGCAGCCACGGCGCCTTTTGCCCACTGCACCTCGCATCAAATCTGCGGTAAGAGCCAATCTAGCGCACTTGCCGCATGAGCATAGCGTTTCTATGCTCACTTTTTCTCACTGCCGGGAGATGCATTTTGGCCGTCGTCCTTCCCTTTGAAAGCCCGAACCCGGCTTCGCTCAACCGCCTTGTCGAACTGGTGGCGCCCGATATGGAGCGCGTCAACGCCACGATCCTGGCGCGCACCGGCTCTGAAGTCGCGATGATCCCGGAGGTGGCCAACCATCTTATTGCCTCCGGAGGCAAGCGGTTGCGTCCAATGCTCACCCTCGCCATGGCAAGGCTCGCGGGCTACGCCGGCGACGGCCATATCAAGTTTGCTGCAGCGGTCGAATTCATGCACACGGCGACACTGCTGCACGACGACGTTGTCGATGAAAGCAGCATGCGGCGTGGCAAAGTTGCTGCCCGGATGCTGTGGGGCAACGAAGCGAGCGTGCTCGTGGGTGATTTTCTTCTCGGCCAGGCATTCAAGATGATGGTCGAAGTCGCCGACCTGCACGCGCTCGAAATCCTTTCGTCGGCAGCCGCCGTGATCGCGGAAGGCGAAGTGATGCAACTCGGCACGGCCAAGAACACGGCCACTAACGAAGATGAGTACCTGTCCGTTATCCGCGCCAAGACCGCCGAGCTTTTTGCAGCCGCCTGCGAAGTCGGGCCGGCGCTGGCCGCAAAGGAAAAGGCCGAATTGGCGGCTTGCCGGTCGTTTGGGATGAACCTCGGCATCGCATTTCAGCTCATCGACGATGCGCTCGATTACGGCGGCAAGTCGGCCAAGCTCGGCAAAAACGTCGGTGACGACTTCCGCGAGGGGAAGATTACGTTGCCGGTTGTCCTGTCGTTTCGCCGCGGCACCGAAAGCGAGCGCAAGTTCTGGAATCGAACCCTGGGTGACGGCGACATCCGTGACGGCGATCTCGACCAGGCCCTTTCATTGATGGCAAAGCATCACGCGATCGAGGATACCGTCGGACGCGCCCGACACTATGGAGCGATCGCCACCGACGCGCTTGCCTTGGTCCCGCCGTCGGACATCAAGTCGGCATTGGAAGAAGCGGTCGCATTCTGCATCGGCCGCGCGCACTGACGCGCAGGGCCGGCTATAGCGGCGAATATCCCGTTCCCGGATCACGCATCAGCTGCAGCCGGATGTTAGGGTCGGGATCCTGGCCGATGTATCTGCCGTAGTTATAGACGGGTGGTGCGCACCCATTGGGCTGCGGCACGCGCTGCCCAGGGATCAGAAAATTCCACGAAAAGTCTTGCGGACGGTCGACGCATTGCGACCGGGTTTTGGCTTTCGTCCGGGCCAATGCAGGATCGGCGGCAACGATCACGAGCGCCGCAAACAAAAAGACCGCGCAATAAAGTCTCATGGTGCACCCCGCATTCCGCCGGTGACTATCGGAAAGCCGGCAAGTTGCCAATCGTTTCCTGCAAAACCGGCGAATTCATGTTTTCCCCGGCACGGCTCCGATCGCGGCCGCCTGAACCCACCAATTCTTGCGCTCGCCTGCGAGTCGTTGCGCCGCAGCCGCCGCCTCTTGGCGAGAGCCGAACAGCGCAAAGCATGTCGCACCTGATCCGGACATCCTCGCAAGCACACTCCCTGGCGCGCTGCGAAGGGCCGCCAAGACTTCTCCGACGGCCGGCGAGCATGCGGTTGCCGCGACAGTCAGGTCGTTGTCCTGCTGTTTGAGAAGTTCGATCAATGGGCCGGTTTTCGTCGGCACGCCGGCAAGGCTTGGCCCTGATTGCGCACCCTTGAATTTTCCGAATACCTCGCGCGTAGCAAGTGCAACGCCTGGGTTCACCAGGATCGCCGGGATGGGCGGCAGATCGAGCGGCGGCGACAGCACTTCGCCGATCCCGCGCATGATGCGTGGCCGTGAATCCAGGCAGACCGGCACGTCGGCGCCGACAGACTGCGCCGCAGTCATCAGGTGGGAATCGTCGAGCGCAATTCCGTTTGCTCTCGCCAACAGCCTGAGCGCTGCCGCGGCGTCCGCCGAGCCGCCGCCGATGCCCGCGGCGACCGGAAGATTTTTTTCAAGGCGAAACCGCCCACCTTTCAGGCCCGGGATACGCCGGCGCAATTCGACAAGCGACTTGAGCACAAGGTTGTCGTCAACCGGACCGCTCTTGCCTGCGAACGGCCCGGACATCTCCAGGCCGTCGGTCGAGCCCGGCTCAAGCGTCAGCGCGTCCGCTACATCTGCGAAGGCGACCAGGCTTTCGAGCTCGTGATAGCCGTCGGCGCGTCGGCCAAGTACGCGCAGAGTAAGGTTGATTTTGGCAAATGCCTTTTCGGACGGCAGCGCGCTCACGCCAAAAGCCTGTCGCTGCGCATCAACTAGCCGCCGTCGCCGCTCTTCTTGCCGGCTTTTGCCTGCGAGGACGTTTCTTCGGGCAGGCCGTCCTTCAGTTTTTCCTCGATCTTCGGAAGCTCTTCGGGGTCCGGCTTGAGATCACGTGCGTGTGCCCACTGGAATCTGGCCTCGAGCACGCGGCCGACTCGCCAGTATGCATCACCCAGGTGGTCGTTGATGGTCGGGTCTTCCGGCTTGAGCTCGATAGCGCGCTCGAGCTGCTTGGTCGCTTCCTCGTAGTTGCCGATCCGATAATAGGCCCATCCGAGGGAGTCGACGATGTAACCGTCGTCCGGACGCTGCTGCACGGCCTTCTTGATCATTTCCATTCCTTCGTCCAGGTTCACGCCCTGGTCGATCCAGGAATAGCCGAGATAGTTGAGCACGTGCGGCTGATCGGGGTACAGCGCGAGCGCCTTCTTGAGATCGGCTTCCGCCTTCGGCCACTGCTTTGACCGCTCGTTGCAGATGCCGCGGAAATAGAAGAGCACCCAGTTCGCTTTTTCGGGATTGGGAACGCCGGCTACGCCCTTCGAATATACACTCGCGCACTCCGAAAATTTCTTGTGCCCGCGCAGGACGTTTCCAAGCGCCATGATGGCTTCCATGTCATCAGGACGCTGTTTGATCAGCCCTTCGAGATGCCTTTGCGCTTCGTCAGCGCGATCTAGGCTATCGAGATTAGCGGCCATTTGAATTGCCGCATTCCGGTGCAGCGGCGAATTTGCCGGCACGCGCTCGTAGACCTTGATCGCCAGCTCCGGCTTCTTGAGTGATTCATAAAGATCCGCAAGCGACAGCAGCGCCAGTGGATGGCTGGGAACAAGGAAGAGCGACAGCTGCAGATAAACGAGACCCAGGTCTTCTCCGCCGCGGCGTCCCAGCGAGGCGCCGAGCCCGTACAAAGCCTCGCCGGCTCCGGCCTGCGCGTTCGACACCAGTGGCGGCAGTTTTTCGCCAGCCTTGAGCTTACCCATCGCTTCGAGAACAAGGGGATGACGCGGCAGCGACTTGTCGAACGTCTCGAAAATCGTCAGCGCTTCTTTCGGCGAGCGGTTGCGTGAGACCCAGCTGCCATAGGCCTCGACGACGCGCAGCGCGGTCGCGTCGAGCTTGTAGGCGTGCTCGAGACGCTTGCCGGCTTCCTTCTGGTTGCCCGCGGCATCGTGGATCATGCCCGCGTGCAGATCTTTGAAGATTGCATACCAGTCCGGCCCCGCAAGGCGGTCGATCGCGGCTACTGCGCCTTTGGAATCGTTGCCGCCATACATGCTCCAGGCCGACAGCAATGTCGCCGTGAGATCGGTGATCGGTCCGCGGACGGATTGGGCAAGATCGCGGCGTGCCGCCGGATATTGCTTGCGTTTGAGTGCGTGCACGCCGAGCACGAGCCGAGCAACACGATCGTTCTTGTCAAGCTGAACGACGCGATCGGCATATTTGACGGCTTCATCCACCTCACCGTCCACCAGGAACGAAAGGAACGCACGGTCGAGCAATTCACTGTTGCCCGGATCACGTTTGAGCGCCGCCCGGTAATACGCTGCTGCTGCCCCGGCGTCGCGTTGCTGACCGGCATGACGGGCTGCAAGATAGTTGCCCGACGCCGAGATGCTGCCGAGTTGCGGTGGACTCGACGCCTGCGCGGCAAGCTCGACGGGTACTGCGGCAAGAATGGCAGCAAGCGCGCTGCCGGCAATGCAGCGGGCGAGGCTCGAAGACGTCACGGGCTAGTGCTCCAATGAGGCGGCCGGTCGCTGATTACGCGCGAACCGCAATGTTGTGCCGAGAATGGCCTTTTTGCGCCGCTCCTGCAAGAACGTGTCGGGCGGCACCGACGAAAACCAGCATGAAAGCCCTGATGTGGCGTTATCGTGACGATGCCAGCAGGCTGAAACCACTTCTTTCAGGTAATTTCGCCATCTTCGGGAACTGGTCCGACCTGCGACTCAGTGAGCCGCCCTCAGGACGTTGCTCAAGCGTTCCCGTACCAATTCGGCGAGTTTTGTGACCGCAGGCGAACCCGGCGCTTTGGCGCCATAAAGCGACAGGCTCAGGCGGCCGAGCGCCGGCAATCTCCGACTTTGCTGTACATAGTGCAGGTCGCTTTCCCGCGTTGTTGCGGTTCGCGGCGTTATGCCAAGGCCAGCTTTCACAGCCGCGCGCAAGCCGGACAGGCTCGAGGTGCTGTACGCGATGCGCCAGTGAATACCGTGACGCTCGAAAGCCTCGAGCGCCAGGTTCCGGAAGATGCACGGTGCTTCCAACAGGACCAGCGGAATCGGTTGGCGTGGGTCGAATTTGAAGTCCCGCGCCGCGATCCACACTACTTTCTGCCTCCCCAGGATTTCGCCACCCGGCGTCTCGCCCAGCGCGAGCGCAAGGTCGAGTTTGCCGACACGGTACGACTTGACCAGCTCGTGGCTGCGCTCGACCACGACCTCGAGCTTCACGCGTGCATGCGCGGCCGCAAAAGCTTTCAGAATGTCCGGAAGGTAGTCTTCGGCCACATCGGTCGGCGCACCTAAACGAACCGTGCCTTCGATCGCTATTCCACGCAGCGCATGCAGCGCCTCGTCGTTGAGGGCAAGCAGCGTGCGGGCATGATTGAGCAGCAAGTCACCGGTATCGGTCGTCTCCATCTGACGACCGTTCTTCTTGAACAGCGGCGCGCCCGCGGTGGCCTCCAGTCGCTGCATCTGCAGGCTGACCGCCGATTGCGTCCGGTGCACCTGCTTTGCGGCCTGCGTAAAGCTGCCATGGTCGGCAATGGCAACAAAGGTTTGCAGAAGGGCCAAGTCCAGGTGTCTCATATGTATGAGTATTTCATATTGATTGTATTTTGACAATCAATTTTACAAATGTATGGACGGAGCGTACATCCAAAGCATCAAAGGTTCAAACAAGAGCACCGCCATGCCGTTCGTTTCACTGAAGATTGCAGGGCCTGAACTGACACCGGTCCAAAAACGGGCCCTGCAAACAGGTTTTACCGAGTTGATGGCAGGCCCGATGCACAAGGTGCACGACCTCACCGCGGTGGCGATCGAGCGCATCGAGACGAGCGACTGGTCGACAGGCGCCCGGCCGTCCGAGGGCCGCTCCGCCTATGCCGAAGTCAAGGTAACGCAAGGCACAAACTCGCCCCAGGAGATGCAGAAATTTATCGCCGAAGGTCACGCCTTGCTCACGGCGACGCTCGGCACGCTTCCGGAGGCGACCTATGTCGTCGTGCACGAGATTCCGGCGCAAGCTTGGGGTTATGCCGGAAAGACCCAGGAAGCGCGCCGGCAGTTGAAGCAGGCTTCGTGAGGAGACACCGCCATGCCTCTGGTTCGAATTTCACTGATGCAGGGAAAGCCGGCGAGCTATCGTGCAGCGATAGGCGCCGCAGTGCATAAAGCGATGGTTGAGACCATCAATGTCCCGCCACTCGACCACTTCCAGGTCATCACCGAGCATCCCCGCAGCGACATCGTCTATGACCCCGCCTATCTCGACATCAAGCGGACGGACAATGTCGTCTTCATACAGATCACGCTGAACGCGGGTCGCACGACTGAAATGAAGCGCGCGCTCTACAAACGGCTTGTTGAGCTGCTCGTTGCAGAGCCAGGCATCCGGCCGGAGGATGTTTTGATCAATCTGGTGGAAGTCGGCAAGGAGAACTGGTCGTTCGGCAACGGCATTGCGTCATACGCGCAATAACGGAGACGAGCCGGATTACATGTTCGGATAGTTCGGCCCGCCGCCGCCTTCGGGGGGAACCCAGGTGATGTTCTGGTTGGGATCCTTGATGTCGCATGTTTTGCAGTGGACGCAGTTCTGCGCATTGATCACGAATTTCGGCACTCCCGCTTCCTCCACCCATTCATAGACGCCGGCCGGGCAGTAGCGCGCAGAGGGCCCGGCGAACACATCGTGTTCGGACTTTTTTTGCAGCCCAAGATCGGCAACGCGCAGGTGGACCGGCTGATCTTCTTCATGATTGGTGTTGGACAGGAATACCGATGACAGCCGGTCGAAGGTCAGCTTGCCGTCCGGCTTGGGATAGGAAATCGGGCTGCATTCGGAAGCAGGCTTGAGCGAGGCATAGTCCGGCTTGCCGAGCCCAAGGGTGCCGAACAGCGAAAAGCCGAGCGTGTTCGTCCACATGTCGAGCCCGCCGAGCGTGATCCCGGCCAGCGTTCCGAACTTCGACCAGAGCGGCTTTGCGTTGCGGACTTTCCACAGGTCCTTGCCGATGGCCGAGGCCCGCCAGCCACTCTCATAGTCCACGAGTTCGTCATGGCTTCGGCCTGCCGAAAGCGCAGCAGCGCCGGCCTCCGCGGCCATCATGCCGGACAGAATGGCGTTATGACTTCCTTTGATGCGCGGCACATTCATAAATCCGGCATCGCATCCAATGAGGGCGCCGCCCGGGAACGACAGCTTGGGCACCGACTGGTAGCCGCCCTCGGTCAAGGCGCGCGCGCCGTAAGCAAGCCGTTTGCCTCCGTCGAACGTCGCGCGCACGAGCGGGTGCGTCTTGAAACGCTGGAATTCATCGAACGGCGAAAGATAGGGATTCGAATAGTTCAGGTGCAGAACGAACCCGACCGACACCAGATTGTCATCAAGGTGATAAAGGAACGAGCCGCCGCCGGTCGAATTGTCGAGCGGCCATCCGAAAGTATGTTGCACGAGACCCTTTCGGTGCTTCTCCGGCGTCACCTGCCACAGCTCTTTCAGGCCAAGTCCGAATTTCTGCGGTTCGCTCCCGCCCGCGAGAGCGAATTTCGCCATCAATTGCTTGGCGAGATTGCCGCGCGCGCCTTCACCGAACAGCGTGTACTTCGCGCGCAATTCCATTCCGCGCGTGAAACTGTCCTTCGGCTCGCCATTCTTGCCGACACCCATGTCGCCGGTGGCGACCCCCGCAACCGCGCCGTTGTCGTCGTAAAGCACCTCGGCCGCGGCAAAGCCCGGATAGATTTCAACGCCGAGTGCCTCGGCCTTGCTCGCCAGCCAGCGGCAAACGTTGCCGAGCGACACGATGAAGTTGCCGTGATTACTCATCAGCGGCGGCATCATGAAATTGGGCAGTCGCAGCGCGCTGCCTGCAGTGAGGTAGTAGAAGCGATCACCCGAGACCGCCGTCTTGATCGGCGTATCTTCCGTGCGCCAGTCCGGCAGCAGGCGATCGAGGCCTACCGGGTCGATTACCGCGCCCGACAAAATGTGGGCGCCGACTTCGGAGCCCTTCTCCACCACGACAACCGAGATCCCGGGATTGACCTGCTTGAGACGGATCGCAGCCGCCAGTCCGGCAGGCCCGGCGCCGACGACCACCACGTCGAATTCCATCGCCTCTCGTGCAGGTAACTCGGTCATGAATTTCTCCCAGGCCATTCTCTACTTTTGCACATGGGGCGGCAATCGCGTGATCTCCATGCTAATGTGCATAAATGGTCCCCGGTCACGAAAGTTCGGCGCGCGATCTGCTTGATTTCTATATCGAGGCAGGTGCCGACGCGCTTGTCGGCGAGAAACCGGTCGATCGATTTGCGACCGCGGACGCGGTTTTGCCTGTGCGCGCCCCTATTGCGGCTGCAGTGCGGGCCGAACCCGCGACAAGTGCCGCCTCACCCGTCGCACCTCCCGCCCCGGATGAGGCGACCATGGCTGCACGCGACGCCGCGAAGCGCGTTGCAACGCTCGACGAATTGCGCGCCGTGCTCGACAGGTTCGAGGGTTGCGCCCTCAAAGCGACAGCAACCCAGTTGGTCTTCGCGGATGGCAATCCGCAAGCGCGGCTGATGTTTGTCGGTGAAGCGCCAGGACGCGACGAGGACATCGAGGGTCTGCCTTTCGTCGGCCGGTCCGGCAAATTACTTGACCGGATGCTGGCGGCGATCGGCCTCGATCGCACATCGGTTTACATCGCCAATATCGTGCCCTGGCGGCCGCCAGGCAACCGTACGCCGACCCCGCAAGAGTCGCAGATCTGCCTGCCTTTCATCTCGCGTCAGATCGAGCTGGCCGACCCGGACATTCTGGTCTGTCTTGGCGGCCCGTCAGCGCAAACACTGCTTGGCATCAAGGAAGGCATCACCAAGACGCGCGGGCGCTGGTTCACCTTCAATACCGGAAAGCGCGAAATCCGCGCCATGCCGACGTTTCACCCGGCCTTCCTGCTGCGCAGCCCGCTGCAGAAGCGCTTCGCCTGGCGTGACTTCCTCGCGATCAAGAAAGCGCTGGGCTAGCCGGCCACCGCAAATTTGATCGCGAACAACACCGCCAGCACCATGACGGCCGGCGACGCCTCGCGCGCCTTGCCGGCGATGATCTTGGCGAGCGCGTAAGTGATGAAGCCAAGGCCGATGCCGGTCGCGATCGAATAAGTCAGCGGCATGGTGATCGCGGTGATGACGGCCGGCGCATACTCCGTGATGTCCTCCCAGTCGATCTCCGCCAATCCGCGCGCCATCACGCAAGCGACATAGAGTAACGCAGCTGCCGAGGCATAGGCAGGAACCATCCCCGCGAGCGGGGCAAAAAACAGCGCGAGCAGGAAGAACAACCCGACGAAAGCTGCCGTCAGTCCCGTGCGTCCGCCGGCGGACACACCGGCCGCGCTTTCGATGTAGCTTGTGGTCGTCGATGTGCCGATGACGGCGCCGAACATGGCCGCGAAACTGTCGGATATCAGCGCTTCTTTCATACGCGCGAGCTTCCCGTTCTTCATCAGGCCGGTGCGGTGCGTGACGCCGATCAACGTGCCCGCGTTGTCGAACACGTCGATGAAGAGAATCGAAAAAACCACGATCAGGAACGTGAGTTCCCACAGCCGCGAGAAATCAAGCTGCAGGAGCGTCGGCGCGATCGACGGCGGCATCGAGACCACGCCGGTAAACTTCGCGAGCCCGAACGGCAAGCCAATGATCGTTGCCGCGAGAATACCGATCAAAGTGCCACCCAGAACGCGCCTGAAGTTGAGCGCGGCGATCAGAACGAAGCCGAGCAGCATCAGGACCGCTTCCGGATTTCTCAGATCGCCGAGCGTGACAAGCGTCGCAGGATGATCGACCACCACCTTGGCTTCTTCGAGCGCGATGATCCCCAGAAACATGCCAACGCCGGCGGACACCGCAAGCTTCAGGTTCTGCGGAATCGAGTCGATGACGTATTGCCGGATGCGGAACACGGAGATCAGGAAGAACAGCACGCCCGAGCAAAACACGGCGGCGAGCGCCTGCTGCCAAGTGTACTTGTAGGTCAACACTACCGTGAAGGCGAAGAAGGCGTTGATGCCCATGCCCGGCGCCAGCGCGATCGGATAGTTGGCGTAAAGCGCCATCACAAAAGTGCTGACCGCCGCGGCAACGCAGGTCGCGACGAAGACCGCGCCCTGGTCCATTCCCGCCTTTCCGAGAATGATGGGGTTCACGAAGACGATGTAGACCATCGTCAGAAACGTGGTCACACCGGCAATGAATTCGGTGCGGACGTCGGTGCCCTGCTGCGCAAGGCCGAAATAGCGGTCCAGCGCGGCGGCGAGAGAAGCCTCGCTCTTTGTGTTTGCCCTTTTGGCCATGTCCACCCCCCAGCAAGCGCCCGTGCGCAAATCTAACGCGTCGGCATCCGGACCGTCAGAAGCGATTGAGGCGCTGTGGATAGCTTGGAGGCAGCCGTTTTCCGCTTCGATTTATCGCAGGATTGGAACGCAATAGGCTCGCCATGATTTAACGGCCGCGCCTATACTCCACGAGGGACATCCGGTCGGAGGGTGTGATGGATTTTGATCCTGTCCTGCTGGCCCGCCTGCAATTCGCCTTTACGATCATCTTCCACATCATTTTCCCGAGCTTCACGATCGGGCTGTCGGCCTATCTCGCGACCCTCGGCGTGATATGGCTGCGCAGCGGCAACGACCGCTACCAGCATTTGATGCGATTCTGGACGAAGATTTTCGCCGTGTCGTTTGCGATGGGTGTCGTTTCCGGAATCGTACTTTCATACCAGTTCGGCACAAACTGGAGCCGCTTCTCGGTTGCGACCGGCAATGTGCTGGGGCCGTTGCTCGGCTATGAGGTGTTGGCAGCATTTTTCCTCGAGGCGACGTTCCTCGGAATATTGCTGTTCGGGTTCAATCGCGTGCCACCCTGGCTTTACGTGTTGTCGGCCGCGGTCGTCGCGACTGGCACGGCAATTTCCGCGTTCTGGATCCTGTCGGCCAACAGCTGGATGCAGACGCCGACCGGCCACGAAATGCGCGATGGCATCGCCTATCCGGCCGATTGGCTGAAGATCATTTTCAATCCAAGTTTCCCGTACCGGTTCGCGCATATGCTCAATGCGGCCTACCTCACGACAGGGTTCGTCGTGCTCGCGGTTGGTGCACGCTATCTCGTGGCCGGACGTCACATCGATGAAGGCCGTACCATGCTGCGCATGGCAATCGGCCTCACCGCAATCCTTGCGCCCTTGCAATTGGTAATCGGCGACCAGCACGGGCTCAACACGCTCGAACACCAGCCGATCAAAGTGGCCGCGATGGAAGCGCACTGGGACGGAAGCAGGCCCGGCGACTTCCACATCTTCGCGTGGCCCGACGAAGTGGCGGGTGTAAACCACTTTGAATTGTCGATTCCGAAGGCGGCCTCGCTCGTTTTGACCCACCGAATGAATGGACTGTTTCCGGGCCTCAGCAGCGTGCCGGTTTCAGATCGCCCGCCTGTGAAGATTGTCTTCTTCGCCTTCCGCATCATGCTGGCGGTCGGATTCTTCATGATCGCTGCTGCCCTGTTCGGTGCGTTCCTGTGGTGGCGCGGCACGCTATTCGAGACGCGCTGGTATCTGCACGTGATGTCGCAATGCTGGTGGGTCGGTTTCGTCGGAGTGATCTCAGGCTGGATCGTCGCCGAGTGCGGACGTCAGCCCTGGATCGTGCATGGGATCATGCGCACGTCGGATGCGACTTCTCCGGTGCCGGGTGCGACCATTGCCGGCACGTTGGCTCTTTTCGTGCTGGCATATGGCGTCGTGTTCTCGTTCGGCATCTATTACATCAACCGGTTGATCGCGCAGGGGCCGCGTCAAGTTGCGCCGGAAACCGGGCGTTTCTCACGAAGTCCGATTTCGGCCGCGCAGGATGTCGGCCGCGAAGCGTTGCAACGCTGATGGGAGCGTAACCATGGAATGGTATCTCCCGCTGATCTGGGCCGCGGTGATTGGCATAGCTGTCGTCATGTACGTGCTGCTCGACGGCTTCGACCTCGGTATCGGCATTCTGTTTCCGTTCACACAGAACGAGAGCGAACGCGATCAAATGACACGCTCGATCGCGCCGTACTGGGACGGCAACGAGACATGGCTGGTGCTCGGCGGCGCCGGATTGTTCGTGGCTTTTCCCAGGGCCTATGCGGTCATCATGCCGGCGTTTTACATTCCGGTGATTGTGATGCTGCTGGCGCTGGTCTTTCGCGGTATCGCTTTCGAATTTCGCCACGTTTCGCGCAGCAAGACCGGGTGGAACTTTGCCTTCGCGGCGGGCTCGACGCTTGCAACCTTTGCACAGGGCATCATCCTCGGCAGTCTGATCCAGGGCGTTTCGGTGCGCGACGGCGCTTACAGTGGCGGCTCGTTCGATTGGGCAACGCCGTTCGCATTTGTCTGCGGCGTTTCGCTGATCGCCGGTTACGGCTTGCTCGGCGCAACGTGGCTCGCGATGAAAACCGAAGGGCCGGTTGCCGAACGCGCGCGTGCGCACGCCAAGACATTGTTGATGGCGGTGCTCGCATCGATGATTGTCGTGAGTCTATGGACGCCGCTCGCCGAGCCCCGCGTTGCGGCACGCTGGTTCTCGTTGCCGAATTTTTATTTCCTGTGGCCGATACCCGTCATCACCGCACTGATTGCCTATCTTGAATGGCGCTGGCTCGAGGCGCGGCGCGAGGTTTCCCCGTTCCTGGCGACGGTGGCCTTGTTCCTGCTCGGCTATCTGGGGCTCGTGATTTCGAATTTTCCGTATCTAGTGCCGCCATCGCTCACGGTCTGGGACACTGCTGCCGTACCGGCCAGCCAGATCTTCATGCTGCTGGGCACCTTGCTGCTGCTGCCGATCGTGATCGGCTACATTGTATTCATCTATTGGCTGTTCCGCGGCAAGGTTCGCGAGGGCGAGAGCTATCACTGAGGCGCCGACGGCCGCAGCATCGACCAGCCCAGGCGAATGAGCGGCAAGACGCCTTGCACCGTACGCGGAAACGAGCGCGGCACCTCGGTCACGAGGTCAGGAAACTGTGCCTTGAGCGTCGCGGGAGGCGTGCCGGTATTGTCGGCGGCCGGCCAGACGAGGATGCCGCCGTGGGTCCGGAAATCTGCGGGGCTGGCCCAAGGGCTGCGGTGAGGCGCCCACGCAAAATAAACGTGTGGCCGGTTCGGAGCAGCGAGCGCGATCAGCGGCGCAAGCCGCGGGTCGCCGCTCAGATATGCGAGCGGCTTGGCGGTGCGGCGCTGAAAAATATCTCCGTAGAATTGCCCTTCCGCGCTGGCCGGCTGCATGATCCTGAGGTCGATGCCGACGATCCAGGGTGAAATTGCAAGGCCGATCACGACCAAAGCTGGTGCCGCGAACAGCAGACCGAACCAGGCCGACGACACTAATCGTTCGCGATAAAGCAGAATCTTGTCGCCAGCGGCGAGAACAACTGCGAGCCCTGAAAGCACAACGATTGGTGTAACGCGATCTAAAGGGCCGAGGCGATTGCTGACGAAGACAACCGCAATCGCGACCAAAGCAGGTGCGATCGCAAACAGGTAGACGAACGCGCGCGCGAGCGGCTCAACAGGATGTCGCTCGATCTCCGGCGCGCGCTCGCGGGGATGACGCGGCCAACCGCTCGCCAGCGTGACGAGGAGCGCGAGCCCAAGATGCGACATAAGGAGCACGGCGAACAGCCAAATGCCCGGCGCCAGCCGTCCCGCGGCGCCGACGCTCTCGTCAAAGCCCTCCAGAACCAGCGAACGATTTCCGCCCAGCCAGAGCGCATGCGGGAAGACGACGATAAACAGAAGGATCAGCGCGATCCACGGATCGGGATGCAAGAGCGATGCGCGACCGCGCGGCGTCAATGGAGTGAAGACTACGAACAGGATGAAAAGGATCAGGCCTGCGTAGCTTGCAAGCATGAGCAGACCGAGAACAGGCGCAAGCAGGAACCAGTAACCGCGGCGCCTCTCGCCGAGGGCGCGCCAATAGTAAAGCAGCGCCAGCGCCCACAAGGGGGCAGCGAGGATCGCCGGTCCGAATTCCGGGCTCGGCACCGAGTATGCGGCAATGCCCACCATCAGCAGCACTGCAAGAACCGCGTGGCGTATGCCGACGATCGCACAGCCGAGCCTGAACACCGCCCAATAAGCGAGCACGATGCAAGCCTGCGCCAGGGCATAGAGCCCGAAAGCCCCTGCTATCCGGAAGGCGATTTCACCGAGCCAGAATGCCAGCGGTGGTCCGAGATAGCTGCCGAGCACGAATTCGTGCCCTATGGCCAGCAGCATCGGCACTTCGCCGGGCGGTGCGCTGTAGAACAAGGCCGGAATGAACGTCCAAAGCGCCGCCTGCGTCAGCGCAACCGTCCAGAACACGACCGCGGGGCGCCCGCGTAGAAATTCAATGAGCAGGGAGACGTAATGCATTGGCCCGGGCGGGGTGAAAACGGACGGGAGCTTATTTTCGCGCATGATCTTATCCGAAAACCGCCTTTCAGTTTTCGGGATCATGCGCCCGGAGGAATAGAGAAGCCGGGCTAAAGAGGCAATAACTCGGAGATTACCTCGTCCGAGGCGCCGCCAAGGGCGGCGAGCTTGGCAGCCACCGGCGCGAACGACCTGCGGTGGTGGATCGTCGGCCCGAGCCGCGCCAGTGCCGCGAAATGCTCCGGCACGCTGTAACCCATGTGGCGCTCGAAGCCGTACCCCGGATGGGCAAGGCCGAGCCGCATCATCAGCCGGTCGCGCGTAACCTTGGCGACGATCGATGCCGCTGCGACCGACAGCACAAGCGCATCTCCCGAAACCACCGTTACGCAGTCGCAACTGCAGTTGATCTTCTGATTTCCATCGACGAAGACCAGTTTCGGCGGGACCGACAGCGCCTTGACGGCGCGCGCCAGCGCCCAAAGTGAAGCACGCAGTATATTGTCGCGGTCGATGCGCTCGACTGCGCCGAAGGCGACCGCCACCTGCGCAGTGGCGCAGATCTTTTCGTAGAGCTTCTCGCGCGCCTCAGCGTCGAGCTTTTTGGAGTCGTTGAGCCCGCGCGGAATACGGTCGGGATCCAGAACGACGGCGGCCGCCACCACCGGTCCGGCGAGCGGGCCACGGCCAGCCTCATCGCAACCGGCGACCGGCCAGATGCCATTTTTAAGTGCCCGCCGTTCGCGCCGGAAGGTTGGCCGCAAAATCGGCTCATGGAGCGGCAGCCGCAGATCCGGCTTGGACTTTTTCGCCATCGCCGCGATGAGTGCGCTGCGCGCGGTGCAAGTCAACCTGAACGTTAGAGCCTGTGAACAGTCCGGACCGGAAACCGTTAATCCGGCAGCTGCAGGCGCCCGTCATCGGTCAGGGGAAAGTGCGGATTGTAGGCCACCTCCCAGAGATGGCCGTCGAGATCCGAGAAATAGCCGCTGTAACCACCCCAGAACGCATCCTGCGCGGGCTTGCGGATTACCGCCCCCGCCTCGCCGGCGCGTCTGATCACGACGTCAACGTCGTGCTCCGATCGGCAGTTCCAGGCCAGCGCGATGCCGCGAAAATTTTCGGCCATGCCTTCGGACGCAATGTTGGCGTCGTTGGCAAGTTCGTCGGACGGAAAGACGGCAATCGCACAGGCTCCGGCCTGGAAAAATCCGACGCCGTCGGCCGCAAGCGCCTTGCGGCGAAAACCCAGCGTTTCGTAGAAAGCGATGCTTCGCTTGAGATTGGCGACGCCGAGCGTCACCAGCGACAGGATCCCCGAAGGCTCATTCATGATCCGAATAGACTCAGCTGTTCCGTGCCTGGTTTCGGCTTGCGGAAGTGTTCGATCGTGAGTTGTGTTCGCGAAACATTGAGCCCGAGTTTTTCGCAAGCCATCTCGAAGCGACGGCCGATCATCCAGGCATAAGGCCCGGCGCCCTTCATGCGCGTGCCCCATGTCGAGTCGTAGTCCTTTCCGCCCCGCATATCGCGGATCAGCTTGAACACGTGGCGGTACCGGTCGGGATAATTTGCGATCAGCCATTCGCGAAACAGGTCGCGCACCTCGAGCGGCAGCCGCAACAAGACGTAACCGGCTTCTTTCACGCCTGCCGTGCGGGCGGCTTCGAGGATGCGCTCGATTTCCATATCGTTGAGGGCCGGTATCACCGGCGCAACCATGACCGTTGTCGGAACTCCGGCCTGCGCGAGCCGCCGCAGGGTCTCAAGACGCCGCATGGGCGTCGCGGCCCGCGGCTCCATCTTGCGCGCAAGAGTCGCATCCAGCGTGGTAACCGACAGCGCGACCTTTGCCAGATTGCGTTCTGCCATGCGTGCAAGAATGTCGAGGTCGCGCAGCACCAGCGCCGATTTCGTAACGATGCCGACCGGGTGGCCCGCGCGGTCGAGCACTTCAAGGATGCGCCGCATCACTTTGTAGCGCCGCTCGATCGGCTGGTACGGATCCGTATTCGTGCCGATGGCGATCACTTTCGGCTCATAGCCGGCCGCCGACAATTCCTTTTCGAGCAAGTTCGCCGCTTCCGGCTTCACCAGCAGCTTGGATTCAAAATCAAGGCCCGGCGACAGGCCGAGATAGGCGTGCGTTGGTCGGGCAAAACAGTAGATGCATCCGTGCTCGCAGCCTCTGTAGGGATTGATCGAGCGATCGAAGCCGATGTCGGGCGAGTCATTGCGGGTAATGATCTTCCGCGTGGAGTCCACGGTAACGGTGGTCTTGAAAGGCGGCAGCTCATCCAGCGTCCGCCAGCCATCGTCGAATGCCACCCGCGCCAGCGGCTCGTAGCGCCCCGACGCGTTGCTCTGCGCCCCGCGTCCGCGGCGGCGTTCGTGTTCAACGACGACGCCCAGCAATTCGCTGACATTGTCATAGGCGCCCGCCGGCGCGGAGGGCAGCTCCCTCACCGGCGGGCGACTCTGGGCTGCGTTTGATCGAGCCATGAGTCCACCCTAGTCGCAGAATGTGAACATAACAAGAACAGATTTTGGCAGTTCCGCCGTGTATAATTCGGGCCCTAACCGCCCTATTTCGTGCCGGCGAACGCCATACGCCACATGATATGGTGGCAACCGTATTGACTGGCTACAGTTCCATGTTGAGTGCGATCATTTCCACGCAGAATTCAGAGCGGAGCCTGGTGCCGACACTTTCGGCGCTCGTACCCGCGGCCGCGGCCGGTCTTTTGGCCGAGGTTATTGTTGCCGACGCAGGCTCCCGCGACGCGACGGCTGAGGTTGCCGACATCGCCGGCTGCCGTTTCACAAGCTCGACCGATGCGCTCGGAATCCGTCTCAAGGCGGCCGTAGCGACCGTGCGCAGCCCCTGGGTCATGTTTCTGCGCGCCGGCGCTGTGCCGCAGCCGGGGTGGAGCGAGGCAGCCGACCATTTCATCCAGACGACTGGGCTACTGGAAGACGCTGGGCGAGCAGCCATATTTCGCCTGCCCGGCACCAACGCCGTGCGCCCAGGGTTTGCGGAGCTTCTGGCGTTGGTGCGTGCTGCGATTGCGCGCGATCCACGGCCCGAACAGGGCCTGCTGATCGCACGCCGTTTCTACGATGCGATTGGTGGCCATTCCGCAGGAGATGATGCCGAGGCCGCCATCTTGCGCCGCCTCGGCCGCCAAAGATTGGTGGTCCTGCCGGCTACAATCACGGTACCGAATACTTGACTTTGTCAACCAATTGCTCGACGCTGCTGCGCAATGGCCAGCCAGCAGACGATCGCGGCCGTCCGCCGCTTCAATCGCTTCTATACGCGGCAGATCGGCGTGCTGCGCAAAAATTATCTCGACAGCCCCTACTCGCTCGGCGAAATGCGCGTGCTCTATGAGTTGGCCCAAAACGAAAAAATGACAGCGAGCGATGTTGCACGCTCGCTCGACCTCGACATGGGCTATCTCAGCCGGCTCCTGCGTAACTTCGAGAAACGCGGGCTCATCAGCCGCAAGACATCCGCGACGGACGCACGCCAGAGCCACCTCGCCTTGACCGCGCTCGGCCGCAGGATATTCGCGCCGATGGAACAGCGCTCGCAACAATACGCCGCCTCGATGCTCGCCAAACTCGACGACACGCAGCAGGGACAAATTGTTTCAGCCATGAACACAATCGAGACATTGCTGGCCGGTGCGCCCGCGGCGAAAGCTGACGCTCGTGCGGCCTATACCTTGCGCGAGCCGCGCGCCGGCGACTTCGGCTGGATCGTGTCGCGCCACGCCGAGCTGTATTTGCGCGAATACGGCTGGGCCGATCCGTTCGAGGGGCTGTGCGCGCAAATCGTCGCCGACTTCGTCAACAATTTTGATCCCGGGCGCGAGCGCTGCTGGATCGCCGAGATGAGCGGCGAGAATGCCGGCTGTGTCATGCTGGTGAAAGACGACCAGCCCCACGTAGCGCGCCTGCGCCTGCTGCTGGTCGACCCGAAAGCGCGCGGACTTGGACTCGGCGCCAGACTTGTCGATGAGTGCGTGCGTTTTGCGCGGGACAAAGGTTACACAAAGGTCACTTTGTGGACGCACAGCGCTCTCTCCGCCGCAAGGCATGTCTATGAGGGCGCGGGATTCAAGCTGACATCAAGCGAGCCGCGACGCAGCTGGGGCAAGGACGTCGTCGCGGAGTTCTGGGATCTCGATCTCTAAAGATCAGGCAAGACCGGTTACGCCGTCGCGCCTTTTGCCTTGGGGCGTCGCAGATGCTCGTCCAGCCTCGGCAAGATCTCCACGAAATTGCAGGGCCGGTAGCGGTAGTCGAGCTGGTGCACCAGAATTCCGTCCCAGGCATCGCGGCAAGCGCCGGGCGAACCCGGCAGGCAAAAAATGTAAGTCGCATTGGCAACGCCGGCTGTCGCCCTCGTCTGGATTGCCGATGTCCCGATCTTTCTCTCGCTGACCAGCAGGAACATCGTCGCGAATCCGTCCATCTTCTTCTCAAACAGCGGCTCGACCGCTTCCGGCGTGACGTCACGGCCGGTAAAGCCCGTGCCCCCGGTTGTAATGACCACGTCGATGAATTTGTCGGCGATCCATGCCTTGACGTGCTGGCGGATCGCCTTGACCTCGTCTTTCACGATCGCGCGTTCCGCCACGACATGCCCTGCGGCGCGGATGCGCTCTATCAGCGTCGCGCCGGACTTGTCGTCACTTACCTCGCGCGTGTCTGAAACCGTCAGTACCGCAATTTTCAGCGGCACAAATTGTCGGCTTTGATCGATACCGGGCATGGCTCGTTCCTAGAGCGCCGTCGCCGAGAAGGTATTGCAGGACGAGACCTTCCCGTCTTTCAGACCGATCGTGAACCAACGCTGCCGCTGCGCCGATGAGCCGTGCGTAAAGGCATCGGGCACGACGTAACCGCGCGACTGCTGCTGCAGCCGGTCGTCGCCGATCGCCGCGGCGGTCTGCAATGCCGCTTCCACGTCGCCCGGCTCAAGCGAGTTCCAACGCTGATTCGAGTGATGCGCCCAGACGCCGGCGAGGCAGTCAGCCTGCAGTTCGACCCGCACCTGGATGCGATTTGCTTCCGCGCGGCTTCCGACGTCGCGTTGCGCTGATTGCGCCTTCGGCAGAATGCCGAGCAGGTTCTGCACGTGATGGCCCACCTCGTGCGCGATCACATAGGCTTCCGCGAATTCGCAGGCCTTGCCGCTACAGCCACGGAACCGAACCTGCATGTCCCGGAAAAAGGAGGTATCAAGATATATGCGCCGGTCGTTCGGGCAATAGAATGGGCCCATTGCCGATTGTGCGAATCCGCAACCGCCCTGGATTGCTCCTGAGTACAGCCGCAGTCGCGGCACACGATACTGCTGCCCTCCGCTTTTGAAGATTTCGGTCCAGGTATCCTCCGTATTGCCGAGGACCGCAGCAACAAAGTCGCCCAACTTGTCCTTTGGCACACCCATCGGCCGCGGCTGGCTGGGTTCGTAGGGCTGCTGATAGTGCCTGCCGCTGTTCACCATCTCGGCGCCGCCGATGAGGATGCTCGGATCGATGCCGAGCGCCCAACCGATCAGGCCGAGCACGACGATTGTTCCGATTCCGAGGCCGCCGCCCCCGACAGGGATACCGATGCCTCCGCCTCCACCGAAACCGCTGTCGTCACCTCGACTGTCTTCAACGTTGTCGCTGCGGCGGAAATCGTCCCAACGCATCGTGAATTCCTCCAAGCCTTTGCATAATCATCGCCGAACTGCGCGCACGCGTCCAACACCTGCTCGGTATCCGCGTAAGCCCAGATTAAATAGGCAGAATTTGCCCAGTTGCGAGCCGCAGCCATAAACCGCTTTTTTACTTTGGACGCTCAAGATGCGGGCCTGTCGGTTGTAGGTCCCGCGTCGCCGACCGCGTCACCTGAGTCAGAGTCCTGAGTCATGGTTGTGTCGCGTCGCGGGGCGCCCAAAAGGGCGCCCCGTGGAGTATCAGAGAGTCTGCAACCGCATCGCGTTCTTGCAGGCGATTGCATCTCCGGAATGGCGAAACTCCCGGCGACTTCCGTCGATCTCGTCTTCGCCGACCCTCCTTACAATCTCCAGCTCGCGAGCGATCTCAAGCGCCCGGACGATTCGCGTGTCGACGCCGTCGATGACGACTGGGACAAGTTCGCAAGCTTCTCCGCCTACGATGAATTCACGAAAGCCTGGCTCACCGCGTGCCGACGCGTGATGAAACCGGCGGCGACCATCTGGGTCATCGGCTCCTATCACAACATCTTCCGGGTCGGCACGATCATGCAGGACCTCGGCTTCTGGATTCTCAACGACGTGATCTGGCGCAAGTCGAATCCAATGCCGAACTTTCGCGGCCGGCGCTTCACCAACGCGCACGAGACGTTGATCTGGGCTTCACGCGATGCCGATGCGCGCGGCTACACGTTCAATTACGAGGTGCTCAAGGCCGGCAACGAAGATATCCAGGTGAGGTCAGACTGGACCTTGGCGCTTTGCACCGGAGAAGAGCGCCTCAAGGGACGCAACGGCAAGAAACTGCATCCGACCCAGAAGCCGGAAGCGCTGCTCGCGCGCGTGCTACTGTCGAGCTCGCGTCCGGACGACCTGGTGCTCGATCCCTTCTGCGGCACCGGCACGACCGGTGCCGTCGCCAAGCGCCTCGGGCGGCGCTTCATCGGCTGCGAGCAGGATCCGAAATATGCGAAGGCGGCCGAGCAACGCATCGGCCGGGTCAAGCCGCTCGAAGCGCCGACGATCGCCCCGTTCGTGACCGCGCGCGAAGCTCCGCGCGTGCCGTTCTCGGCATTGATCGAGCGCGGCCTGGTCACGCCAGGCGTGCAGCTTGTTGATGCCAAGAAGCGGCACAAGGCGCTGGTGCGCGCCGATGGCGCGGTATCGCTCGATGGCACGGTGGGCTCGATCCACCGCATCGGCGCGCTGGCGCAGGGACTTGAAGCCTGCAACGGCTGGACCTTCTGGCACGTTGAGACACCGAAAGGCCTCAAGCCGATCGATGCTTTCCGCGCCGTTATCCGCTCCGAGATGGCCGAGGCCGCAGAATAACGCGGCTCAAGCGGCAATCACCTCGACAAGAAGTTCGAGCGAGCGCTTCGCGAAAGCATCCATATTCGCCAACCTGTCGGCGCTGCCGGTGCGCAGCGTGATCGCGCGCTCTTCCGGGCCGGCCACAGCCAGGCAGGTGTGCCCGGCGGGATCGCCGTAACGATTGCCGGACGGACCGGTGGCGCCGGTTTCGCCGAAGCCCCAGGTGGCACCATGGCGCACGCGCACAAGCCGCGCGAGAAGCAGCGAATAGTCTTCGGTGGCAGGACGGAGGCCCTTCATTTCTGACTCACCGATGCCGAGCAGCGCGACGCGCGCGGACTTCGTATAAACAACCGCGCCACCAAGAAAGTAGGCAGAGGCGCCAGGCACAGCGAGCAAAGTCGCGGCGACAAGGCCTCCGGTCGAGGATTCCGCAATTGCGATCGTCTGCTTGCGTGCGATCAGACTCGCGGCGATTTTTTCCGCAACCGGCAACAGCGCTTTCATAGATCGCCTCGTCCGATCTGGCTGAGCACGCGAAACACACCCACCTCCGCTCCGGGAAACCGCCCCAGTAGCCGCTTGCCCAGCGTCTCCGCGTCAGACTGGTGCAGCGTATCGACCATCAAGCAGGCTTTGATCTTCCTGTCGCCGCCGCGTAGCTTCTCCTCCATGGATACCGGGATGCCGGCGGGATCGAGTGCAATCCAGATTTCGCCGCCGGCGATATTCGTGTCCCGCACCAGTTCGTCGAGCGCTGCGGTAAGCACGCCAGCATCCGGTGTTTCGTTGAAACGTGCCGTCACTGCGAAAGCGCCGCGAAACGCGCCGCGCCGGATTGTCCGCCGGCATACCGTGCGGTTCATGTTGAGGAACACTTCGGACATGATCCGCTTGGTCATCGGCGTCGGATTGTCGAGCCGCTCGAGATAAGGCTTCGACGTCAGCACATCGGGAGATTCGACAAGGTAAAAGTTGAAATAGCCGACGCTCCCGGATATCGCCTGATGCCGGCGGCCGAACAGAAAGCCCGGTACGGCGAGCCGCTCTTGCAGATGCTCACCCTGGAACCAGGCGTCGAATTCGGCCTCGCGGCCGGCACGGCAGTCGTTAAAGATCGCAAGAATTCCGGGTTGCGCGGGTGCCATCGCTACTTCGCCGCCACCACCATGATCTCGACCTTGTAGTCGTGGGCCGCAAGCCGCGCCTCGACTGTCGCGCGCGCGGGTGTATTGCCGGGAGCCACCCAGCCATCCCAGACCGCATTCATCTCGGCGAAATTGGCCATGTCGGTGATCCAGATGTTTGCAGATAAGAGCTTGCTCTTGTCGGTGCCGGCCTTCGCCAGAAACCCGTCGATCTGCCTGAGAATGTCCTGCGTCTGCTCCTTGACGCTCTTGCCCTTTGGATTATCGGCGACGATGCCAGCCAGGTAGACGGTATTTCCGTGGACCACCGCCTTGCTCATGCGCGGCCCCACTTCGTGACGTTCGATGGCCATGCCACTCTCCTTTTCAAAAATTCAAAACCATTCCTACCGATCTTTGTCGGCTGTGGGAACCGGCACCGCCGGCGCGACTTAACGCTTGGAACAGCATTCAAGGAGGCGCGTCATGGGATGGTTTTCACCCGACATGCAGACGATGAAGGATCTCTTCCTGCACTCGATGCAGGACATCTATTACGCAGAACATCAGATCGAGAAGGCTTTGCCGGAGATGGTCGAGAAGGCGTCTGACACCGAGCTCAAGAAAGGGTTCCGCACGCACCTCAAGCAGACCAAAGGTCAGATCAAGCGGCTCGATCAGGCGTTCAAGAAACTGAGGGTGACGCCGCAAGGGACTAAATGTCCGGCGATCGACGGCATCATCGATGAGGCCCAGGAAATCGCCGGCGAGATTGCAGACAAGATGGTGCTCAATGCCGCGCTGATCGCGGCGGCGCAGGCGGTCGAGCACTACGAGATCACGCGCTATGGAACGCTGGTGGCCTGGGCCAAATTGCTGGGCCGAAACGACGTCGCCAAAGTGCTGAGCCTGAATCTCAAAGAAGAGAAGGCGACCGACAAAAAGCTCAACGGGATCGCCAAGCGCAAGATCAATCGCAAGGCGGCCGCGCGGCAGCGCAAGCGGCCGGATGCGGTCGAGCGCGCCGAGAACTCGATGCTAGCGGCGGCGGCGGGAATCCCGGCGGTCTAACGGCCGTCGAGTGCGTGCGCCAACACCTTGCGCATGACGTTCGGCAAGGCTTCGTGGGGCGTGTCGGCGATTCTGACCCAGCGCGCGTTTTTGGGCGCTTTTGCCGCCCGCGGAACCCGCGCGACAAACACTACGAGCTCGAGCGGGAAATGCGTAAAGACGTGACGGACAACGCCAGGAACACGACGCCACTTCGCGCGCGCGACAGGCGGCGCGAACCGCGTTGCGCGGTTGAAATCAAAATCGTGCGCCCATTCACTGCCGGGAACTTCGCTCATGCCGCCGAGCAGGCCTTTCTCCGGGCGGCGGCGCAAGAGCACGCTCGCATCGTCGCGCAGCGCGACGAAAGCGGCGCCGCGCCTTAGCTTGCCTTCGCGCTTCGGCGCCTTGCGCGGAAACGTCTCTTGGTCACCGCGCGCATTCGCAGCGCACGCGCGATTCCATGGACAGAGAGCGCAGGCTGGACGCTTGGGCGAACAGATGGTCGCACCGAGATCCATCATTGCCTGTGCGAAGTCGCCGGAACGTCTGGTAGGTAATAGCGATGCCGCCAGCCGCTTGATCGCCGGCTTGGCGGCAGGCAAGTCCTCCTCAACAGCGAACAGCCGCGCGATGACGCGCTCTATATTGCCGTCGACCGGAACCGCCGGATGATCAAACGCGATGGCCGCGATGGCCGCAGCGGTGTAGTCGCCGATGCCTGGCAGCGCGCGTAACGCCTCGATGTCTTCGGGAAATTTTGCGTTATGCCGCTCGACCACGACCTTGGCGCAGCCATGCAGATTGCGGGCACGCGCGTAGTAGCCAAGCCCTGCCCAGGCCCGCAGAACATCTTCAAGATCGGCACCCGCCAGCGCCTCGATCGTCGGCCATTTCGCCAGGAACCGGCCGTAATAAGGCGCGACGGCCTTGACCGTCGTCTGCTGCAACATGATTTCGGACAGCCAGACACGGTAGGCGTGCGTGCGGTGGCCTGGGCCTGCGCGCCAGGGCAGCAGGCGCGCATGCCTATCGTACCAGGCGAGAAGATCCACAGCCTCCGGCAGGAGTGCTTTCTTCCGCGACGGCGATCGGACTGCTACGGTCATGGCGCCGACGATGGCATAAGGCCCGTCCCGATGAGCAAGCCCTCGCGCAGTTTTCCCCGGCCGCTTTCGGAGTTGTTGACCGCGACCCTGAGCGACGTCCTCAAGGCGCAGGGCTTTGCCTCGACCGAGATCATCTCCCGCTGGAACGATATTGTCGGCCCCGAGATTGCCGGTCACAGCGAGCCACTCAAGATCAATTGGCCGCGCGCCGCGACCGACGAGAAGTCGGAACCCGCCACTTTGGTGTTGCGGGTCGAGGGTCCCGCGGCGCTCGAAATTCAGCACCTGTCAGCAGTCATTCTCGAACGGGTCAATCGTTTCTTCGGTTGGCAGGCCATCGGCCGAATTGCCATTCGGCAAGCCCCGCTCCGGCGCCGGGAACCGTCGCCACCCCCAAAAATCGATGAGGCCGCCGCCGCGCGGATTGCTGACGCTCTTCCCGACGTCAAGGATGACAATCTGCGTCAGGCGCTGGGCCGGCTGGGTTCGGCGATCAAGGGAAATTGAGCCATCCGAACGGCTTGGCAGGCGGGCGTGCCATTGCCACAATTGTGCGATCCAGCTAGCCAATACGTTGATTTCGACCGGCGTTTAGCCTAGGAGCCTCCATTGCAGATCACCCGCCGCAAATTTTGTCAGACCACGGCCACCCTGGCGCTTGCCACCAGCATGGTTGGGTTCGCGTCGCTCCCTCCATTTCGCGATATGGCGTTCGCCGAAACGGTGCCGACCGATGAATTGATGAAGCCAGAGGGGTTGCCCGACATGGCAATGGGCAACGACAAGGCGTCCGTGACTGTCATCGAATATGCCTCGATGACCTGCCCGCACTGCGCGCATTTCCAGGAGGTGACATTCCCCGAACTCAAGAAGCGCTATATCGACACGGGGAAGGTCCGCTACATTTTCCGCGAGTTCCCGCTCGACAGTCTCGCCGCTGCGGCTTTCATGCTCGCGCGTTGCGCCGGCAAGGACGACAAGGACAAATATTTTGCCTTGGTCGACACGTTGTTCCGGCAACAACGACAATGGGCCGTGGAAAAGCCGATCCCGCCGCTGCTCGCGATCGCCAAGCAGGCGGGCTTCACCGAGCAAACGTTCAACGCTTGCCTTGCGAATCAGCAGATGCTCGATGGCATCGAAAGCATCCGCCAGAGAGCCATCAAGCAGTTCAAGGTGCAGTCGACACCGACATTTTTCATCAATGGAACGGCTCATCCCGGCGCCCTGTCCATCGACGAAATGGCCAAGGCAATCGACCCCTATCTCAAGGGCTGATAAGGGTTTTTTGGCCTGGCCGGACGCCGATACGGCTCCGTTTTATGCGCCGCCTCGCGGTCGCCTGCCCGAAAGGTCTGGAAAACCGTGGCCGCCGCCCGCAGGGCAGTTGCCCTTGCGAGCGCGGCGATTCATTCTCCGCCCGACGCGGCAAATGGGCAGCCAAACCCGGCCAAGCTCCGGGAAGGCTTGCTGAATTAGTGAATGCAAAACTTGATGGACCGGCGGGCGCTCTCGTCCCGCCTCGCGCAACAACCCAACGAGTCGCCGTTCCCGCAATTCCGATTTGGCGGTGCAGGAAGGTCGCAAAGTATGCGCCAACAAAAGTGCAATGAGGCCTTAACGCAATGAAGCTCACGAGGCTGCGCCTGCTTGGCTTCAAGTCTTTCGTGGAGCCGACCGATTTTGCGATCGAGCCCGGATTGACGGGCGTCGTGGGCCCGAACGGGTGCGGCAAATCGAACCTGGTCGAAGCGCTGCGCTGGGTCATGGGCGAGTCTTCGCACAAATCCATGCGCGCTGCGTCGATGGACGATGTGATTTTTTCGGGTTCGAACACGCGACCCGCGCGCAACAACGCCGAAGTGGCGATCGCCATTGACAACTCGTCGCGGTCGGCGCCTGCCGCCTTCAACGACCAGGACTCGCTTGAGATCGCGCGCCGTATCGAGCGCGACTCCGGTTCGAACTACCGCATTAATGGACGCGAGGTGCGCGCCCGCGACGTCCAGATCCTGTTTGCCGACGCCTCCACCGGCGCACGCTCGCCCGCGCTTGTGCATCAGGGCCGCATTGGCGAGATCATCCAGGCCAAGCCCGAGCAGCGTCGGCGCGTGCTCGAAGATGCCGCCGGCGTCGCCGGCCTGCATGCCCGCCGCCATGAAGCGGAATTGCGGCTGAAGGCTGCGGAAACAAATTTGTTGCGGGTCGAGGATGTCATCGGACAACTCGCCGCGCAGGTTGACGGCCTTAAGAAGCAGGCCCGGCAGGCGATCCGATACCGCACGGTGTCGTCGCAGGTGCGCAAGGCGGAGGCGACGCTCTATCATTTGCGCTGGACCGCCGCCAACAACGAGGTGGCGGAGGCCGAGCACGCCAAGGACGTCAGCGTGCGCACCGTTGCTGATCGTGTCGGGGCCGAGGCGGAGGCCTCCAAGCGCCAGGCATTGGCCGCCGCGGCATTGCCCGAGCTGCGCGAGGCGGAGGCACGCGCAGGCGCGGCGCTGCACCGCCTCAATATCGCGCTGCAGGATCTCGACCGGGAAGAGGCCCGCGCCAAGGACCGCATCGCCGAGCTCGATCTGCGGCTGGTGCAGTTCGCCGCGGATACTGAGCGTGAGCAACGGCTTGCCGTGGACGCCGAACAAGCAATCGCTCGCCTCGCTGCCGAAGAAGAAACCATTCGCGCGGAGGCACGCGAGAGCGCCGTCCGCCGCAGCGGCATCGATGCCAAGGTGGCCGATGCCGAGGGCGGACTCGGTGGTGCCGAGAAGATTTTTACCGACGTCACGACCGCGCTTGCAGACCTCGCCGCCCAACGCAACCGCTTCGAGAATGCCGCACGTGAGCAGAGCGAACGCGTCACAAGAATCTCTTCCGAAATTGCCGCAATCGAACGAGAGCTATCGACGCTGCACAGCGCCGACAATGCCCCACTCACTGCCGCGGTCGAAGGGGCACAGGCAGCCCTGACCGAGGCGGAAGCAGCAGCAATTGCCGCCGAAGCCGCACACAACGTCGCGCGCGGCGACCTGGAAGCGGCGCGGGAGGCGCTGTCGGAATCGGAAAAAAGTGTTCAGCGCCTGGAAACCGAGGCGAAGACCCTCTCCAAGATGCTGTCGCTTGAGACCCGCAGCCTGTGGCCACCGGTTATCGATCACGTTGCGGTGGAGAAAGGCTACGAGAAAGCGCTGGGTGCCGCGCTCGGCGACGATCTCGATGCCCCGATTGATCCCTCGTCTCCCATGCACTGGAGCGAGGTTGCAGGCGATGGCGGCGACCCTACGCTGCCGGACGGGGCGGAGCCGCTGGCGCGCTATGTGAAAGCGCCAACGCAGCTCGCGCGGCGGCTGGCTCAGGTCGGCGTTGTCGAGCGCGATGCCGGTATTCGCCTTGCCGCCGGCCTCAAGACCGGTCAGCGCCTCGTTTCACGCGATGGCGATCTGTGGCGCTGGGATGGTTTCGTCGCGGCCGCGCATGCCCCGACTGGCGCCGCGCGCCGCCTCGCACAGCGAAACCGGTTTGCGGAGATCGACACCGAGCTCGAAAGCGCGCGTGGCGACGTCGAGGCCAAGCGCCGCGCGCTGGAGGCGGCGCAGTCGGCTTTCGATGCAGCAAGCAGCATTGAAAGCGAGACGCGGGCGCGCGAGCGCGACCTCAACCGGCAGGCTGCGCGGCTTTCGGCGCTCGCGGAGGCGCGGGCACGACTGACCATGAGCCGCGACGAGGCCGCAACGGCAAAGGCTGAGGCTGAGTCGTCGCTCGGTGCCCTTGCCCCCGCCGCCGATCTTGAAACGAAGCTTGCGCAGGTCCGTGATGATATCGCCGGCAAGCGCGCCAAGCTTGCCGAAGTTCAGGCCGAGCAACAGGCGATCGTGCGCGAAGCCGAACTTGCCGATCGCCGGCTGTCGCAGCTCTCCGCGGACAGGAACGGATGGGTCGAACGTCAGCAAGGCGCCCGCACGCAGATCGCGACGCTCGAGCAGCGTATCACCGAGGCCAAACGTGATCGCACCGAGCTGGAAAATGCGCCGCAGGTGTTCGCGGAAAAACGCAGCGCCCTGATCACCGAGGTGCAATCCGCGGAGGCCGAGCGCCGTGCCTGCGCCGACCGCCTTCAGCAGGCCGAGAATGCGCTGGCAGAGGCTGACCGTGACGCGCGCGCTGCCCTCGAGGCGGCTAGCGCCGCACGTGAGGATCTCGCCCGTGCAGAGGAGCGTTTCGAGGGCGCGAAGCGTAGGCTTTCGGATGTCGGCCGTGAAATTCACGATATGCTGGAGATTCCTCCTTCAGCGGTCGCGGAACTTGCCGAGATCAAACCGACCGATCCGCTGCCGGATCTCGCCGAGATCGAATCCACGCTCGAGCGGCTGCGGCGCGAGCGCGAGCGGCTGGGCGCGGTAAATCTCCGTGCCGAAGAGGAACTGCGTGGGGTCGAGAGCCAGCATGCATCTCTGACCACCGAGCGTGACGACCTGGTCGAAGCGATCAAGAAACTGCGTCTCGGCATCCAGAGCCTCAACCGCGAGGCGCGCGAGCGGCTGCTGACCTCGTTCGAGCAGGTCAACAAGCATTTCCAGCACCTGTTCAGCCAGCTGTTCGGCGGCGGCACCGCGGAACTGCAATTGATTGAGAGCGATGACCCGCTCGAGGCCGGACTCGAAATCATGGCGAAACCGCCTGGAAAGAAGCCGGCGACATTGTCGCTGCTGTCTGGCGGTGAGCAGGCGCTGACCGCGCTGGCGCTGATCTTTGCAGTGTTCCTGACGAACCCGGCACCGATCTGCGTGCTGGACGAAGTGGACGCCCCCCTCGACGATCACAACGTCGAACGCTTCTGCGACCTCCTCGACGAGATGATAAAGTCGACCGACACGCGCTTCGTGATCATCACCCACAACCCGATCACCATGGCGCGCATGAATCGATTGTACGGCGTCACCATGGCCGAACGTGGCGTGTCGCAACTCGTGTCTGTCGATCTCGAGGCCGCGGTGCGGTTCCGCGAAGCGAGTTAAGCCGCGGCGATCTTCTGCGCCACGAGACGCGGTTCGCCGGAAAGCCACGCGGAACTGACTGTCCATTCGTGATCCCGCCCGCAGGCCGGGCAGCGCATGTGCGCCGTAACCTTCGGCAATCTACGAAACGAACTCGCCTCGGTTTCAATTGCCGTCGAAACCGCTCTGCCCGTTACCGGACACTTGATCATCACCAAGCTCATGGGTGATGCCCTCCGAATTTGCCCCCACCCCTGCCCAAAAGCGATGGAACTTCAGGACCATGACCATCTGACGACGGATTTCGGGCCTGTGGATAAACTTTTGGTCATCGCGATACCACCCGGAACCATTGGCCGTCGCCAGCGTTAATGGCGCGTGTATTTCAGCTGGGCGGCTCCCCCCTTACCCCCCGAATAGCCGTCTGGCGAAGAGACCCCGGGTTTGCGCTCGGGGTCTTTTTTTGTCCGCCGTGCCGCAGCGATGAACCCTGGCTTCTACCCGCCTAGCGGGATGCCGCCGCGCACCCCTACCCGGTTGCCGTTGGCCGCTACGGTCTTTCTTGAGATAAGGTGTTTCCGTTCAAAGACTCCCTGCTTTCCCAATCCGGAGCCGTTTCATGTCCACCACCAGTTGGGTCGTGCTCGGTGCCATTGCCGTGATCGTCGTCTGGGCGATCAGCATCTACAACCGCCTCGTCGCCATGCGGCAGCGGACCAACCAGGCCTTCGCCGACATTGACGTGCAGCTGAAGCAACGGCACGACCTCGTTCCAAATCTGGTCGAGACGGTGAAAGGCTACGCCGCGCACGAACGTGGCACGCTCGAGGCGGTCGTCCAGGCAAGGAATGCGGCGATCGCGGCGCCCGGCGTCGAGCAGAAAGTGGCGGCAGAAAACGTGCTCACCGGCGCGCTGCGCCAATTGTTCGCGCTCTCGGAGAGCTATCCGGACCTCAAAGCCAACGCAAACTTCCAGCAGTTGCAGAGCGACCTGTCCGACATCGAGAACAAGCTCGCCGCCGCGCGCCGCTTCTTCAACAACGCGGTGCAGGAATACAATACCGGCATCCAGCAATTCCCGGCATCGCTTTTCGCGGGCGTATTCGGCTTCACGCAACGGACGTTCTTCGATCTCGGCGAAACGCGCGCGCAGCTCGATCAGGCGCCGAGCGTGAAATTCTAGCACCCTGCCATTCCGGGGCGCGGACGTCTGTCTTCGGCCGTCCGAGGTGACGGAAGAAAACCATGGCCGCCTACGGACTCTACAGCCATATCCAGTCGAACAAGCGCCGCTCGGTTGCGCTGCTGATCGGACTCTTCTTCCTGGTCTACCTGCTGGTGTTCGCCGGCGCGCTGGTCGCCGAAGGCCTCACCACCAATGCGCCACTCGACTATCTCGTGCAGGCCGCCATCTACGACTTCACCAAGGCCGCGCCCTTCGCCACCGTCGGCACGATCGTCTGGGTGGCGATCGCCTATAAATTTCACCAGTCGATGATCGACGCGGTGACCGGCGCGCGCGAGGTATCGCGCGCGGAAGAGCCGCGGCTCTATAACCTGCTCGAAAATCTGTGCATCTCGCGCGGCATCACGATGCCCACACTGCGCATCGCCGACGACGACGCGCTCAATGCCTTCGCCACCGGCCTCAACGAGAAACAATATTCGATCACCGTGACGCGCGGCCTGATGAGCGCGCTCAACGACCGGGAAATGGAGGCGGTGCTCGGCCATGAACTTACGCATATCCGCAACGGCGACGTGCGCATGCTGGTGATCGCCGTGGTGATCGCCGGCGTAATCTCGTTCTTCGGCGAGATGATTTTCCGCCTGTTTTTCCAGAACGCGTACTATGGCGGCCGGCGCAGTGGCGGCGACGGCGACCGCAAAGGGGGCGCAGGGGCAGCGATCATTATCGGGCTGGTGCTCATCGCGGTTGCCTGGATCCTGTCGATCGTCATTCGCTTCGCCTTGTCGCGCCGGCGCGAGTTCCTCGCCGATGCAGGCTCTGTCGAACTCACCAAAAACCCCGATGCCATGATTTCAGCGCTGCGCAAGATCGAGGGGCGCGGCGAGCTGCACGCCGCCAATTCCGCCGTCATGGAAATGTGTATCGACAACCCGCGCGAGGGCTTCGCCGACCTCTTTGCCACGCATCCTTCGGTCGAGGCCCGGGTCGACGCGCTGGTGAATTACGCCGGCGGGCACGACCCGGGGCTGTTGGCGATCGAATATGAGGAACCGGGCCGCCTTCCCGCGCCGGAGCCAGATGGCCCATGGGGCCGCGGCGAGCAGAACGAGAGCGAAGGCAAGCCGTTCCTGCCGGACGAGCCGCCGGTCGATCCCGGCGGCGGCCAGGGCGGGCCCTGGGGGCCGCGCCGCGGCTAGTGCCCTTCGAATGTAATCAGGGTACGTACTGGCACGTCCAGCTTGCGCAATTTGTCGGCACCGCCGAGTTCGGGCAGATCGATCACGAAGCAAGCGGCCAGCACGTCGGCGCCGAGCTGCCGCAGCAGCTTGACCGCGCCTTCCGCCGTGCCCCCGGTGGCAATGAGATCATCGACGAGTATCACGCGTTCGCCCTTCGTCACCGCGTCCTCGTGCATCTCCATTTCGTCAATACCGTATTCGAGCGAATAGCCGATGCTCACGCGCTTATAGGGCAGCTTTCCTTTCTTGCGGATCGGGATGAAGCCCGCCGAAACCTGATGCGCAACCGCACCGCCGAGAATGAAGCCGCGCGCTTCGATGCCGGCGACCTTGTCGATCTTCATCCCGGCCCAGGGCTGCACCAGCTCGTCCACGGTGCGGCGGAACGCGCGCGCATCGCCCAACAGTGTGGTGATGTCGCGGAACATGATGCCGGGTTTGGGGTAATCCGGAATCGAGCGGATGGCCGCGCGTAAATCATTTTGGATCGCGCCAGAGGTCATCGTTTTGCTCCACCACCAGGCAACCATCGGCGCGGTGTCTCGCGCTTGTCATCATATGCCGCTTCGAACACCGGCGCCGCGAGCGTCGACTCGATATGCAAGACAGCCTTGCCGGCATTCGAAAAGCCATGTTTCCGGCCGGCCGGCACGATCACCAACTGCCCGTTCGTCAACGTGACATGCTCGTCATCGATCCAGACGTCGGCCGTCCCGTTACGCACGCACAGCACCTCCTCAACCGCGTGGAGATGCGTCGGCGCTCCATGGCCCGGCTCGCACCATTGCTCGAACAGGCAGAGCTGCGTTGAATTGTTGGCGGCGGAAGCTTTCATCCGCGTCATGACGCCGGATCGCCATTCCTCTTTGGACTGTTGCTGCAGATCGACGATGCGCATCGGACCCCTCGTGCGTGTTGCGGCAGTCTGGCCAACAATATCAGCAGGTACAATAGGTGAGGTTGTCAGCGTGACTTGAGCACCCTGCCCGCCACCGCTTCGAGCTTCCTGATGATTTCCGGGTCGCGCGCTTCGGGCGCTGTAATCAACGCGGTGTCGAGCGCACGATCCGAGCCGACCGGACAGGGCTCGTGCTCACGCGGGAAGTCGCGCGCAAGACGCGCAACCAGGCGCTTGGCTTTCTCCGCATTCGACAGCAGCACCTTGATGATGTCCTGCACGGTCACCGCATCATGGTCGGGGTGCCAGCAATCGAAATCCGTAACCATCGCGGCTGTCGCGTAGCAAATCTCTGCTTCGCGGGCGAGCTTGGCCTCAGGCATGTTGGTCATGCCGATCACCGAATAGCCGAGATGCTTGTATGTCAGGCTTTCGGCGAGCGTCGAGAATTGCGGCCCTTCGATGCAGACGTAGGTGCCGCCCCAATGCGGCTCGATCCCTTCCGCCCGCGCCGCCGCGCGCAAATGCGCGCGCAAATTCGGCGAGACCGGATGCGCCATCGAGACATGTGCCACCATGCCCTCGCCAAAAAACGAGCTCTCGCGCTTGTGGGTGCGATCGACGAACTGGTCGACCAGGACGAATGTGCCCGGCGGCAGGTCCTCGCGAAACGAGCCGCAGGCCGACAGCGAGACCAGGTCGGTGACGCCGGCCCGCTTGAGAACGTCGATATTGGCCCGGTAGTTGATGTCGGACGGCGAAAGACGGTGCCCCTGATCGTGACGCGACAGAAAAACGACCGGCAACCCACCGACATCGCCGATGCGCAATGCGCCGGACGACTCGCCCCAGGGACTTTTGATGCGCTCCTCGCGCACATTCATAAGCCCCGGCAAGTCGTAGATGCCTGACCCGCCGATAATGCCGAGGACTGATTTGGTCATGCCGGCTTTCCGCGATCCGAGATCATTGTGACCTAGTCCCTTCAATTCCTGCCGTGTATATCTTCATCAAACACAGGACGCAGCAACAGTAGCAGCGGGCATGGGTGAAGGCATTAATCGATTGTCGGCGTCCCGATGTCTTTAGGCCGCTTCACCCCGCTGGGCTGGACGCGGGGCCTTCTTGCCATCCTCGCCGGTTTGATCGTTTCGTTCTTCCTGTTCGGATTTTTTAATCCGTATTGGCGGGTTGCCGACCAGGACCTCCTCCTCATCTTCGATGCCTTCCTGCAAAATGACGGCCTGCCCCGGCAGATCGATTTTCATCCGGCTCACCTCATCGTCGCCATGCTCAGCGCAACCTATCGGGCGCTGCATGGCCTCGGCCTTCTGGAAACCTACTCGCTCTCGACGATGCCATTGGCGAGCGACGTCGCTGCGTTTACGCGAAGCTGGACTGTCGCCGTCCAGATCGCGCGGCTGCTCTGCCTGCTCATTGTCCTCGCCTACGTAACGGCGTTCGCCTTTCTGCTTCGCGCCTTGGTAAAAGACTGGCGCGTGGCGCTGCTGGGGACATTTGCGATAGCGTTTTCGGGCGGGATTGCGATGTCAGTCCGATCGATCAAGCCCGAGCTTCTCTCCGGTGTGTTTTTCGCCATTGCCTTGCTCATCTTGCTGATTTCAGCGCGTTCCCCGCGCCTGGCGGCAAGGCCGATGCTGATAGGTATCGCAGCTTTTTTCGCAACGCTGGCAATGGACAACAAAGTCCAGGCGATATTCCTGATCAGCACGCTGCCGCTTCTGCTGTTGCCGTTTGGCGAGCCCTCGCAGCAGGGCGGCTTTTGGATCGGGCGGCGTGCCGCCTGGGCGCTGGCAGCGAGCGCCCTATTTGCACTACTCGCTGCGATAGCCGCCGCGCCTCTTGTGCGGCAGGGCCTTTTTGCCGATGAGGCGGTGCTCACAATGCGTCGTGTCTTCGACACGGGTGTGTTTCAGACAATGCTGATCGTCTGGATTGCATCGGGAATGCTCGCGTTCGGCCTGCTCTGGCGCGTACCGCTGGCCGAAGGCCTGACCGCGGCGTTCTCGATTATTGCCGGAATCTCGCTCGGGCTTCTGCCGCTGTATTTTTATCGGGCTACATCGTCGATAGCCAAGGTCATCAGTCCGCTCGACGCGCTGTACTATTTCGTCGCTCCCGCGGACTCACAATGCGGTCCCGGCGGTTGCGGACTCCCGCTTGCGATGCTCTTCGACAGCATCAAGGGCTTGCTTATTCATCTCACGTTTTTTCTTCAAACGTCGCCACGCCCGGAAATTTTCCTTGAATGGGTCATCATCGCGGGAATCGCGATCGCGTTCCGGCGGCGCGAATACAAGGTGGCGCTACAGGCGTCGTTCCTGATCTGCGCCGTGTTTGCTGTCGACACCTTGCAGGCCGCCCGCGCGTTGAAGCAGGACTATTTCAACTATACCGATCCGCTCATCATCATCGCCGGAGCGCTTTTGCTCGCGAAATTGACGGATCTGCAAAACCATCGATGGACCTATCCGATCGGCGCCACCTTGATCGCATTGCATGTTGCATTCAGTCAGGCGGAACCGATCAAGCACGCATTTCTCTTGCGCGCCGGCCCTGAGAGCAAGTGCGACGTGCTTAATGGCTTGCGCGGAATGGAGCGCTTTCCATTCTGTAAGACCTGACCACCCCGCAGCTCCCACTCGTGGTTTTCTTCGGTCCGCAACTAAACTTTGGCGTCGTGCCAGACCTTCTTCTTGGTGAAGTACATCAGGCCTGCGAGCACGATCAGGAAGATCATCACCTGCAAACCGATGCGCTTGCGCTGCACGAGGTGCGGCTCGGCGGCCCACATCAGGAATGCCGCCACGTCCTGCGAGTATTGATCGACCGTCTGCGGCGCACCGTCATCATAGGTCACCTGGCCGTTCTGCAACGGCGCCGGCATCGCGATGTTGTGGCCGGGGAAATACTTGTTGTAGTGGCCGTTCGGCGGCAGCTGGAATCCCTGCGGCGGCTTCTCATAGCCCTTCAGGAGTGCAGCGATGTAATCGGGGCCCTGCTCCTGATACTGCGTGAAGACGTCGAACACGAACCAAGGGAAGCCCCGCTGATATGTGCGCGCTTTCGCGAGCGTCGACATGTCGGGAGGCGCAACGCCGTGCACCGCCTTTGCCGCGAGCTCATTCGGGAACGGCGACGGGAAATAATCTGCCAGCCGGCCCGGACGCTCTGTGGGCGCACCCTTGTCATCGAGATCCTGGATCTTGGCCTCGGATGCGACGGCGGCCGCCTGTGCTTCGCTGAAACCGGGACCGCCCGGTTCGGCGAGGTTGCGGAACGCAACCATCGACATCGAATGACAGACCGCGCAGACCTCTTTGTAAACCTTGAAGCCGCGCTGCAACTGTCCCTGGTCATATTTCCCGAAAGGCCCGGCAAACGACCACTTGTGTCTTGGCGGTGCGACCTGCTCTTCGGCCGTGGCAGGCAACACCAGCGCGGCAATCGCGCCGGCCAGGGTGAAGCCAATTACGGTACGTCTCAGAACTGACATTGCCATGCCCCCGCTCACGCCTTGGCACCCAGGACCGATTCCGAAATCGAATTCGGCAGCGGCTTGGTTTTTTCGAAGATGCCGAGCAGCGGCATGACGATCAGGAAGAAGGCGAAGTAGTACACCGTGAATACACGCGACAGGATGACGTAGATGCCTTCAGGCTGTTTCGAGCCGAGCCAGCCGAGGCCGACGCAGGCGATCACCCAGAGCCAGAAGAACTGCTTGAACAGCGGGCGGTAGCGCGCCGAGCGCACGCGCGACGTGTCGAGCCAGGGGATGAACGCCAGCACAATAATCGAGGCGAACAGCGCGATAACGCCCATCAGCTTGTCGGGGATCGACCGCAGGATCGCGTAGAACGGCAGGTAGTACCATTCAGGCACGATTTCCGCCGGCGTCACCGCCGGATTCGCCGGGATGTAATTGTCGGCATGGCCAAGGAAGTTCGGGATATAGAAGACGAACCACGCATAGACGATACAGAACACGGCCATGAAGAAGCCGTCCTTGACCGTCGCGTAAGGCGTGAATGCCACCGTGTCCTTGTCCGATTTTGGCTCGATGCCGGTCGGATTGTTCTGCCCGGCAACATGCAACGCCCAGATATGCAGCACCACCACGCCCGCAATCACGAAGGGCAGCAGGTAATGCAGCGAATAGAAACGATTGAGGGTCGGGTTGCCGACGGCGTAACCGCCCCACAGCCACGTCACGATCGCGTCGCCCACGCCCGGGATCGCGGAGAACAGATTGGTGATCACGGTCGCCGCCCAGAAACTCATCTGGCCCCAGACCAGCACGTAACCCATGAATCCCGTCGCCATCATGAGCAAATAAATGATGACGCCGAGGATCCACAGCACTTCGCGCGGCTCTTTATATGACCCGTAGTAGATGCCGCGGAACATGTGGATATAGACGGCGAGGAAGAACATCGAAGCGCCGTTCGCATGCAGGTAGCGCAACAGCCAACCGAAGTTGACGTCGCGCATGATGCCTTCGACCGACTTGAAGGCGAGATCGACATGCGGCGTGTAGTGCATCGCCAGCACGATGCCGGTGACGATCTGCACACCGAGCATGAATGCAAGGATACCGCCGAAGGTCCAAAGGTAGTTGAGGTTACGCGGCGTCGGATATGCGACAAATGAAGAATGAATCAAGCCGCCGAGTGGCAGCCGCTTCTCGAACCATTGCAGAAATTTGTTCTGCGGTTGGTAGGTCGAGTGTCCGCTCATGATTGAACCTTAAATACGATTTCGCTCAGCCGATCTGGATCTTGGTGTCGGAAACAAACTTGTAGGGTGGCAGGAACAGGTTCTTCGGCGCCGGTCCTTTCCGGATACGCCCCGAGGTGTCGTAGACCGATCCGTGGCAGGGGCAGAACCAGCCGTCATATTCCCCTTGATGCGCGAGCGGGATGCAGCCGAGATGCGTGCAGATCCCGATGACCACGAGCCACTGGTCGTGGCCCTGCTTGACGCGCGCCGAGTCCGGCTCCGGATCGGGCAGCGTTGCGACATCAACTTTTTGCGCCTCCTCAATTTCCTTCTTCGTCCGATGAAAGATGAAGATCGGCTTCGAGCGCCAGAATACCTTGATGATCTGTCCATCAGCGATCGGAGCGAGATCAACTTCGATCGGCGCCCCGGCTGCGATGGTCGACGCGTCCGGATTCATCTGCG
>Ga0111539_10000756_pt1 | contig 42020 bp, 39 predicted proteins | sample RhiMethybrSRZTD1_FD_79667 | JGI IMG/M metagenome (GOLD analysis project Ga0111539, IMG submission 79667) | Populus rhizosphere microbial communities from Tennessee, USA - Rhizosphere MetaG P. TD hybrid SRZTD1 (version 2) (version 2) | ecosystem: Host-associated > Plants > Roots > Rhizosphere >... | reverse complement strand
CTACACCGAGGCCAACGAGAACGTGCAGGCCTACGGCATGGCCACCCACCGCCACACGCCGGAGATGGAGCAGGAGATGTCGGGGCTCGCCGGCGCCCCCGTGCTCGTGGCGTTCACGCCGCACCTGGTTCCGCTCAACCGCGGGCTCTTCACCACCGCGTCGGTGCCCCTGACCAAGAGCGTAAGCACCGCGGATCTCATCGCCCTCTACACCGAGTTCTACGCGGGCGAGCCCTTCGTGCGGGTGCTGCCCGAGGGCGAGCGGCCGACCACCCGGCACATCGTGGGCTCGAACTTCTGCGACGTCACCGTGGTCGCCGACCCCCGCACGCGGCGGGCGGTCTGCCTCTCCGCTCTCGACAATCTCGGCAAGGGCGGGTCGGCGAACGGCATCCAGAACCTGAACGTGATGATGGGGTGGGACGAGCGGAGCGGGCTCGAAGCGCCCCCCGTGTACCCGTAAGCGGCGCGCCGGGCTCATGAGCGATTTCCAGTGGCTCGACGGCGGCATCACCGCCGTTCCCGGTATCCTCGCCGCCGGGATCACCGCCGGCATCAAGCCCAGCGGGAAGAAGGACCTCGCCCTCATCTATTCCTCCTCGCCGGCCCGCGCTGCCGCCGTGTTCACCACGAATCAGGTGAAGGGCGCCCCGGTGCAGGTCTCGCGCGACCACATCAAGGGCGGCCAGGCCCAGGCCATCGTGGCCTCGTCCGGCTGCTCCAACGTGTGCACGGGCGAGCAGGGGATACGGGACGCGCGCGAGATGACGAAGATCGTCGGCGAGCATCTGCGCATCCCGCCGCAGCGTGTGCTCATCGCCGCCACCGGCGTCATCGGGCAGCCCATGCCGATGGACAAGGTGCGTCCCGCGCTGCCCAAGCTGGTGAAGGCCCTCTCGCCCCAGGGCGGCCGCAGCGCCGCCGAGGCGATCATGACCACCGACACCATCGCCAAGGAGGCCGCCCTTCGCGTGGAGGTGGGCGGTCGTCCGGTGACGATCGGCGGCATCGCCAAGGGCGTGGCCATGCTGGAGCCGCACCTGGCCACGATGTTTTGCTTCCTTGCCACCGACGCGGTGATCGCCGCCGATGCGCTGCAGACCTCGCTCCGGCGCGCGATGGACCGCTCCTTCAACCGCGTCACCGTGGACGGAGACGAGTCCACCAGCGACACGGTGGCGGTGCTCGCCAACGGCCTCGCGGAGAACGCGCCCCTCGAGCGCGGCGGCCGCGGGCTCGCCCAGTTCCGCGCCGCGCTCGAGGCGGTGGCCGGACGGCTGGCGCGGATGCTCGTGCAGGACGGCGAGGGTGCGACCAAGCTCGTGGAGATCCGGGTGACGGGCGCGCGGACGCGCCGCGAGGCCCTCATCGCCGCGCGCAGCGTGGGCAACTCACCGCTGGTCAAGACCGCCATCTGCGGGGCCGATCCCAACTGGGGGCGCATCATGATGGCGCTCGGCAAGCAGTCGGCGGCGCGGATCGCCCCCGAGCGGGTGGGTATCCAGATCGGCGAGGAGCGCCTGGTCGAGAAGGGGACCCTTCGGGCCGGAGTCAAGATGGACCGCGTCGAGGGCATCATGCGCGGCGCTGAGTACAGCATCACGATCGACCTCGGGCTGGGCCACGGGGAAGACTCGGTGTGGACCTCGGACCTCACCGAGGAGTACGTTCGGCTAAACTCGAAGTACACGACGTAGGCAGTATCACCACGCACGACCGCGAGATTCGGTCCCCGCTGCCGCGCCGGAATGGCCGGGCGGGGGAGTGCGGAGGGCCCCGCCCGGGGTCGCCGCCGCTCGACGGTCGGAGGCGAACCGAAAGGACGGAACTATGGCCGCGCTGACCATGAAGGAGCTGCTGGAGGCCGGGGTGCACTTCGGCCACCAGACCAAGCGCTGGAACCCCAAGATGCAGAAGTACATCTTCGGGGAGCGCAACGGCATCTACATCATCGACCTGCAGAAGACCCTGAAGAAGTTCCGCGAGGCGTACGCCTTCATGCGGGACCTCGCCGCCGAGGGCGGCTCCGTCCTCTTCGTGGGCACGAAAAAGCAGGCCCAGGAGGCGGTGCTGGAGGAGGCGGCGCGCTGTGGGATGTTCTACGTGAACCACCGGTGGTTGGGGGGCACCCTCACCAACTTCGCCACCATCCGGAAGTCCATCGCGCGCCTCAAGAAGCTCGACGAGATGAAGGAGACCGGCGAGTACGAGCGGCTGCCCAAGAAGGAAGTGCTGGGGCTGGAGCGCGAGCGGGAGAAGCTCGAGAAGGCGCTGGTGGGGATCAAGAACTTGGACCGGCTGCCCTCCGCGGTGTTCATCATCGACCCCAAGAAGGAAGACATCGCCGTGGAGGAAGCGCGGCGGCTGGCCATTCCCATCGTGGCCATCGTGGACACCAACTGCGACCCCACCGTCATCGACTATCCGATTCCCGGCAACGACGACGCCATCCGCGCGGTCCGGCTGATCACCGCCCGCATGGCCGACGCCATCAACGAGGGGCGGGGCAGCTTGGCCAAGGAAGAGTCGGAGGAAATCCCCGACTCGCCGGATCTGCCGGTGGTGACGGAAGCGGAGATGAGCGCGTCGGCCGAGTCTGGCGCCTAGGGAGACCGACTCGCATGGCATCTGCCGCCGAGATGGTGAAGGAGCTCCGGGAGCGTACCGGAGCGGGAGTGATGGACTGCAAGGCCGCGCTGGACTCCTCCAAGGGAGACCTCGCGGGCGCGGTGGAGTTTCTGCGCAAGAAGGGCCTCGCCGATGCGGCCAAGAAGGCGCACCGCGAGGCCAAGGACGGGGTGGTGCACGCCTACATCCACCCCGGCGCGAAGATCGGGGTGCTGGTGGAGATCAACTGCGAGACCGACTTCGTGGCCCGCACCGAAGATTTCCAGCAGCTCGTGAAGGACATCGCCATGCAAGTGGCGGCGGCCAACCCATCGTACGTCTCGCGTGAGCAGGTGCCCGTGGCGGTGATCGAGAAGGAGCGCGAGATCTACCGCGAGCAGATGGCCGACCAGAAGAAGCCGCCCCAAGTGCTCGAGAAGATCATCGAAGGCAAGCTCGAGAAGTTCTACGCCGAGCAGTGCCTGCTCGACCAGCCCTTCATCCGCGACGCCACCGGCAAGCTCCGGATCAAGGATATGGTGGACCAGGCGACCGCCAAGATGGGGGAGCGCGTCGTGCTCAAGCGCTTCGCGCGCTTCCAGGTGGGCGAGGGCGCGTAGTTGCCGGCTGCCTACCGCCGGATCCTGTTGAAGGTCTCGGGCGAGGCCCTCGCGGGCAACCGGGGCTACGGCATCGATCCGGACACTCAGGCCCGCATCGCGGGGGAAATCCGCGAGGTGGTCGACCTGGGTGTGCAGATCGCGGTGGTGATCGGGGGCGGCAACATCTTCCGCGGGCTCGCCGCCAGCGCGGGGGGGATGGAGCGCGCCACCGGCGACTACATGGGTATGCTCGCCACCGTGATCAACGCCCTCGCCCTCCAGGATGCCATCGAGAAGGCGGGCGTGCCCACCCGGGTGCTCTCCGCCATCGAGATGCGGGCGGTGGCGGAGCCATACATTCGCCGCCGCGCCATCCGCCACCTCGAGAAGGGCCGGGTGGTGGTGTTCGCCGCGGGCACCGGCAACCCGTTCTTCACCACGGATACCGCGGGCGCGCTGCGCGCGGTGGAGATCGGCGCCGAGGCCATTCTCAAGGCGACCAAGGTGGACGGGATCTACACCGCGGATCCCGCCAAGGATCCTACCGCGACCAAGCTGTCCCGCATCGGCTACATCGAGGTCCTCAATCGCGGGCTCCAGGTGATGGACACCACCGCGATCTCGCTCTGCATGGAGAACAAGCTTCCCATCGTGGTGTTCGACCTCACCCGCAGCGGCAATATCCGCAGGATCGTGATGGGCGAGCCGGTGGGCTCGGTGGTGTCCGCCGAGGCCGGCCCCCCCAAGGAGTGAGCGCCATGCACGAAGCCTTGCTCAAGGACATGGAGACGCGCATGCAGGCGGCGGTGGACCTGCTCACCCGCGAGTTCGGCGGAGTGCGCACGGGACGCGCCAACACCGCGCTCCTAGACTCGCTTCGGGTCGAAGCCTACGGCAACATGACCCCGATCAATCAGCTGGCTTCCGTCTCGGTGCCGGATCCGAAGACGCTGTTGATCCAGCCCTGGGACACGAGCCAGATGCACAACATCGAGAAGGCCATCTCGAAGTCGGACCTCGGTCTCACGCCCGCCAACGACGGCAAGGTGATCCGTCTCACCCTCCCGACCCTCACCGAGGACCGGCGCAAGCAGCTCGCCAAGACGGTGCACAAGTTCGCGGAGGACGCGCGGGTGGCGATCCGGAACGTCCGGCGTGAGGCCAACGACAAGTTGAAGGCGCTCGCGAAGGACAAGAAGGTGTCGCAGGACGAAGAGCGGCGCGGCCATGACACCATCCAGAAGACGACCGACAAGTTCGTGGGTCGGGTCGACGAGCTCTCGAAGAAGAAGGAAGCCGAGGTGCTCGCGCTCTAGTGGGACATACCGCTCGTCTGCGGCTGCGCCTCGTCAAACTCCGGTTTTTGCTGGCGGCATACCGGACCCTCCGGTAAAATTCGAGGATATGGCGTTCACTCCCGCCTCCCGAGCCGCCGTCACCGACCTCTCGCGGCTTCCCGAGGACGAGCTGCGCGTGCGCGTGCTGGCGCGCCCGCGCCCCCGCCACATCGCCATCATCATGGATGGCAACGGCCGGTGGGCAACCCGCCGCGGGCTGCCTCGCGTGGCCGGCCATCATCAGGGCGTGAAGGCGGTGCGGGAAACGGTGCGCGTCGCGGGCGAGCTGGGCGTGGAGTACCTCACGCTCTATGCGTTCTCCTCGGAGAACTGGCAGCGTCCCGAGAACGAGGTGTCGTTCTTGATGACGCTGCTCGAGCGGACCATCGACGGGGAGCTGCCCGATCTGCAGGCCAAGAACGTCCGGTTCCGCGTCATCGGCCGTCCTGACGGGATTCCCCCGCGAGTGCGCCGCCGCGTGGACCACGTCGTGGCGGAGACCGCCGCCAACACCGGCCTGACTCTCGTGCTCGCGCTGAACTACGGGGCTCGCGACGAGCTGGTGGACGCGGTCCGGCGGCTCGCCGAGGAGGTGCGCGGCGGCGCGCGCGATCCCGGCGAGATCGACGAGGCGGCGGTGTCGCGGGCGCTCTACACCGACGGCATACCGGACCCCGATCTCCTGATCCGCACCAGCGGCGAGATGCGCGTGTCGAACTTCCTCCTGTGGCAGATCGCGTACACCGAGCTGTGGGTGACGCCGACGCTGTGGCCCGACTTCGGCGGACGCGACCTCTGTGTGGCGGTCGCCGACTATCAGCGCCGCGACCGCCGCTTCGGGCGGGTGTGATGGCGGAAGCGAGCGGCGTGCCCCTTCCTGCCGACGCGCCGATGGCTTCCCGGGGGGCGGCGCTCCTCAAGCGGGTGCTGAGCACGCTCGTGCTCCTGCCCGTCTTCGTGTGGATCGTGATGGGTGCGCCGATCTGGGTGTTCGGGGCGACCGTGGTCCTGATCGCGTCCCTGTGCCAGTGGGAGCTCACCGGCATGTTCGAGCGGGCGGGCATCCGCGTGTTCCGCGTCCTCGGGCTCGTGGGCGGCACCCTGGTGACGGCGAGCTTCGCGCTGCCGATCTCGGAGCGCTTCGCGTTCACCGGCGTGCTGCTGCTGACCCTCTGCGCGGTGCTGTGGCCGCCCCGCGACGGACACATCCACTGGCAGGGGATGACGGTGACCGCGTTCGGGATCGCCTACGTGAACTGGCTGCTCGGCTACGCCTTCTGGCTGCGCGATCTCGGGGCCGGCAAGGAGTGGGTGCTGCTCCTCGTGTGGGTCACGTGGCTCGGAGAGACCGCCGCCTACCTCGTGGGTTCCGCGGCGGGGCGGCACCCTCTCGCCCCGCTCGTGAGCCCCAAGAAGACGGTGGAAGGCGCCGCCGCCCAGCTCGTGATCTCGGTTCTCGCCGCGCTGATCGCGCGCGCCTGGTTCTTTCCCGCGCTGCCTCTGTCGGGGGCCGTCCTCGTGGGCGCGATGCTCGGCGTGGTGGGGCAGGTGGGCGACCTGGTCGAATCGGCGCTCAAGCGGAGCGTGGGGGTGAAGGACACCGGCCGGCTCATTCCCGGCCACGGCGGTATGCTCGATCGCATCGACAGCCTGCTCTTCAATACGCCCGTGCTCTTCTACTACGCCGTGCACGTGCGGGGGGCGTCATGAAGCGGCTGATCCTCCTCGGCGCCACCGGCTCGGTGGGGCGCCGCGCGCTCGAGATCGTGGATCAGTTCCCCGGCGACTTCCGCGTGGAAGGCCTCGCCGCACGCGGCTCGAACCCGGAGCTGGTGGCCGATCTCTGCCTCAAGCATCGTCCGCGCGCGCTCGCGCTCGCCAATGCCGAGGCGGTGGACGCGGTGGCGCGGCTGCTGCCCCGGCCGCACCCCGAGATCCTGCGTGGAGAAGCTGGCCTCGCCGCGCTCGCGGGCGAGCTGCCCGCCGACCTCGTGCTGTCCGCGATCGTGGGCGGGGCGGGCCTGCTCCCGACCATGGCCGCCATCCGGGCGGGCAAGACGGTGGCGCTCGCGAACAAGGAACCCCTGGTGATGGCGGGCGCGCTCATGACCGCGGCCGCCCGCGCGCACGGGGTCGCGATGCTTCCGGTGGATTCCGAGCACAGCGCGATCTTCCAGTGCCTGGTGGGCCACAACCGCTCGGAGGTGCACCGCATTCTCCTGACCGCATCGGGTGGGCCATTCCGCCGCATGCCGAAGGCCGAGCTGGAGCATGTCACGGTGGACCAGGCCCTGAACCATCCCACGTGGAAGATGGGCGCCAAGATCACGGTGGATTCCGCCACCCTCATGAACAAGGGGCTGGAGGTCATCGAGGCGCGCTGGCTGTTCGATTTCGAGCCCGGGCAGGTGCAGGTGATCGTGCATCCGCAGTCCATCATTCATTCGATGGTGGAGTACGTGGACGGCTCCGTGATCGCCCAGCTCGGTGTCGCCGACATGGGGATTCCGATCCTCTACGCATTCACCTACCCGGGACGGCTCCCCGCCGCTGCGGAGCGGCTCGATCTCACCAAGCTCGCCGCCCTCACCTTCGAGGAGCCCGACGCCGACCGTTTCCCGTGCCTCGCCCTCGCTCGCCGCGCGCTGGTGGCGGGCGGGATCGCGCCGGTCGCACTCAACGCCGCCAACGAGGTCGCGGTCGCCGCCTTCCTCGCCGGGCGCATTCGCTTCGTGCAGATCCCCGCCCTGATCGCGCGGGCGCTCGACACCGTGCCTCACCGCCGGCTCGACGACATCGAGACCTGCGTGGCCGTCGATGCGGAGACGCGTCGCCTGGTGGCGGGCTGGCTGCCCGCAGGAGCCGCAGCATGACGTCTGTCCTCGCCTTCATCGTCGTCATCGGCATCCTCATCGTGATCCACGAGCTAGGCCACTTCGTCGTGGCCCGCTTGACGGGCGTGGGGGTGGAGCGCTTCTCCATCGGCTTCGGGCCCGTGCTGTGGCGGTATCGGGGGCCGGAGACCGAGTACTGCCTCTCCGCAATTCCCATGGGCGGCTACGTGAAGATGATGGGGGACGACGAGAACCCCCTGGAGGGCGGCGCCGGTCCCAGCGTGGATCCGGCGCGGGCCTTCAACGGGAAACCGCTCATGGCGCGCTTCCTCATCGTGTTCGCGGGGCCGGGAATGAACTTCGTCCTCGCCGCGGTGATCTTCGCCCTCGTGTACATGATCGTGGGGCGTCCCACGCTGCCTGCGGTGGTGGGCGGGGTGGTGGCCGAGGGCGCGGCGGCGAAGGCGGGCCTCGCGCCGGGCGACCGCATCCGCGCTCTCGATGGACAACCGGTCGAGTACTGGGACGAGATCGCTCGACTGGTCCGCGATGGGCAAGGGAAATCGTTCGACCTCACGATCACCGGGCCGACGGGGGCGGAGCGCCGCCTCACCATCGCGCCCACCCGCGTCATGGAGAAGGATGTCTTCGGTGACGAGCGCGAGGTGTGGGACCTCGGCATCATCCCCCACGTTGCGGCCACCATCGGCGATGCCGTGGCGGGCTACCCGGCCGCGCAGGCGGGCCTGCGCTCCGGCGACACCGTGCTCTCCATCGAAGGTCGTCCCGTTGTCACGTGGAGCGATCTCGCCGACACGATCAGCAAGCGGGCCGATCAACCCACGCGCCTCGAGGTGCGACGCGGGAGCGACACGCTGACCGTCACGCTCACGCCGAAGGCGGTGAAGGACCGGGGTCTTGATGGCAAGGAGACCACGGTGGGGCGCATCGGGATCAGCCCCCAGCCCGCGACCACTTATGTGCGTTCGAACCCGGTGGCGGCGATCCGCGACGGGGTCGAGAAGACCGCCGAGGTCACCACCCTCACCGCGGTGGGGCTCTGGAAGATCGTGGTGGGTCAGCTCGACCGCTCGAACATCGGCGGTCCCATCCAGATCGCGCAGGCCGCGGGCGAGCAGGCCCGTCACGGGCTGCCCAGCCTGGCGTTCTTCACTGCGGTGATCAGCGTGAACCTGGCCCTGCTGAACCTTCTGCCCGTGCCCATGCTGGACGGTGGGCATCTGCTCTTCTTCGTCTGCGAGGCGGTGCTCGGGCGTCCGCTCTCGGTGCGGAAGCGCGAAGTCGCCCAGCAGGTGGGGTTCGTCCTGCTGCTCATGCTGATGGTGTTCGCCGTCTACAACGATCTGGTGCGGATCGACGTGCTGCGATTCTTCCGCTAACGCAAGCGAGGGCCCTCCGTCATGGGACAGTACAAGTGCCACGTCTTCGTCTGCACCTCCGGCGAGACCTGCCCGCAGCAGGGTGACGTCGAGAAGTTCGTGAAGACCCTGCGCACCGCCGTCGCCACCGCGGGGAAGCACGCCGAGGTGCGGATCAACAAGGCGGGCTGCTTCTCCCAGTGCGGCCACGGCCCGATGATCGTGACCTACCCCGACAACGTCTGGTACCACGGCGTGCAGGAGTCCGATCTCGCCGAGATCGTCCAGTCGCACATCCTGGGCGGAAAGCCGGTGGCGCGTCTCGTCTACGACCCCGGCGTGCCCGGCCCCAACAAGGTCCCGGCCGCCTCCGCCGGCAAGCCCGCCGGAGCCTGAACACGGTGCGCTGGAAGCGCGCCCTCATCCCGACGCTACGCGACGATCCCGCCGACGCGGAGGCGGTGAGTCATCGCCTCATGGTCCGGGCGGGCCTGGTGCGCCAGCTCGCGGCCGGCCTCTACGTGTACCTGCCGCTCGGTGTCCGGGTGCTCGACAAGGTCAACGGCATCGTCCGCGAGGAGATGAACCGGATCGGTGGGCAGGAGATCTCGATGCCGGTGCTCCACCCCGCGGAGATCTGGCAGCAGTCGGGGCGCTGGGACGCCATCGGGGCGGAGATGTTTCGCTTGAAGGATCGCTACGGTCGCGACATGTGCCTGGGGATGACGCATGAGGAGGTCATTGCCTGGCTCGCGGCCAAGGAGATCCGCTCCTATCGCGACCTGCCGCAGATCTGGTACCAGATCCAGACCAAGGAGCGGGACGAGGCCCGGCCGCGCTCCGGCGTGCTGCGCACGCGCGAATTCCTCATGAAGGATTCCTACACCCTCGACCCGGACGTGGAGGCCCTGGACCGCTCGTATCGCGCGCACCACGACGCCTACTGCCGAATCTTCGAGCGCTGCGGCGTGCGCTACATCGTGGTCGACTCCGACCCCGGCATGATGGGCGGCTCCGGCTCGCACGAGTTCATGGCGCCCAGCGCGGCGGGCGAGGACGACGTGGCCCTCTGCGCGGCCTGCGGCTACGCGGCCAACGTGGAGCTGGCCCGGGGGGTTCCCGGCACGCCCGACGCGCCCTGGAGCGCACCCGCGGAGGTCGCCACTCCGGGGGCGAAGACCATTACGGAAGTGTCGACCCAGCTGCGGATCGATCCGGCGCTCACCATCAAGTCCCTCTTCTTCATCGGACCCAAGGGACCGGTGCTGGCGCTGGTGCGGGGCGACCATGCGCTCCACGAGCGGAAGCTCGCGCGTGCCCTAGGCGGCGAGGCGCGGCCCGGCCATCCCGAGGAAATGAAGACGCAACTGGGTGTGATGCCCGGCTCCGTGGGCCCCGTCGAGGCTCCCGCCGGTGTCCGGGTGCTGGCCGACGAGTCGCTGCGCGGCGGGCGATTCGTGGTGGGCGCCAATCGCGAGGGCTACCACCTCGTCGGAGTGGCGCCGGGGTCGGATTTCCCCGCCGAGTTCGTGGATCTCCAGGTCGCCCTCCCAGGCGAGGCCTGTCCCCGGTGTGGGAAGCCGCTGGCCGTCGAGCGGGTCATCGAGATCGGGAACATCTTCAAGCTGGGCACCACGTACTCGTCCAGGCTCGGCGCGATGTACCTCGACGAGCAGGGCCAGCAGAAGCCGGTGGTGATGGGCTCCTACGGGATCGGGCCTGCGCGCATCGCCGCCGCCGCCGTCGAGCAACGCCACGACGCCGACGGGATCATCTGGCCGTGGTCCATCTGCCCGTTCCAGGTCCACCTGGTGCCGATTGCGGGCAAGGACGACACGCAGACCGCCGCGGCGGAAGCCATGTATCGCGAGCTGACTGAGGCCGGGTTCGAGGTGCTCATGGACGACCGCGAGGAGCGCGCCGGGGTGAAGTTCAAGGACGCCGACCTCCTCGGGTGTCCCATCCGGATCACCGTCGGGCAGGGTCTCGTCAAGGATGGAGTGGTGGAAATTCGCGAGCGGGCCACCCGCGAGGACCGGAAAGTCCCCCGTGCCGACGTGCTGCCTGCCGTGAAGGAGACCGCCGCCCGCCTGGCGCGCGCCTGATCCGTTTCTCCCCCGGCCCCCTGTTGCGGGGTCCCCCCGCGTGTGCTAAAGTGTCGCCAAAAGTGGGCTCTGCCCACTTTTTTTCTTGAGGATTTTGGGGGCTAACGAGCGGTGAGCGATCTGGAAGGGCGACTCAGCCGCGTCGAAGCCGTGGCATCCCCGGTCCTCGAGGCGCACGGGCTGTCCCTGGTGGATGCGGAGTGGCGCCGCGAGGGCCGCCGCTGGGTCCTTCGCTTCTACGTCGACAAGCCCGGTGGCGTCGGAATCGCCGACTGCCAGCGCTTCAGTCGCGAGATGGGCGACGTGCTGGACGTGTCCGGCCTCATTCCCGAGCCGTACGATCTCGAGGTGTCGTCCCCGGGCCTGGACCGCGAGCTCAAGAAGGATCGGGAGTTCGCGTGGGCGGTGGGACGGGAGGTGCACTGCTGGGTGCGTGAGCCGCTCGACGGGCGCCGTGAGCTCACGGGTGTGCTCGTCGCGGTCACGCCGGAGTCGCTGACGGTGGAAGAGGCGGGGAGCGGGCCGTGCGCGGTGCCGCGGCGACTCCTGAGCAAGGCGCGGCTGGAGCCCGCGGTGTTCAAGAAGAGGCAGGGTGGGTCGTGATCAACAAAGAGCTCATCTACGTCATTCAGCAGATCGGCAACGAGAAGGGGATCGGGGTCGAGGTCCTTTTCGAGGCGCTGGAGTCCGCCCTGCTGTCGGCGTCCAAGAAGACGATGGGCGTGGCGGACAACGTCCGCATGCACCTCGACCGCCATACCGGCTCGCTGCAGGTATTCGCCCGGAAGAAGGTCGTGGAGATGGTCAGCGATCCCAAGCTCGAGATCCGCCTGGCCGAGGCCCGCGCCCTCAACCGCGACGCCGAGCTGGAGGACGAGATCGAGGTGGAGCTGGCTCCGCAAGAGTTCGGCCGCATCGCCGCCCAGACCGCCAAGCAGGTGATCCTGCAGCGCGTGCGCGACGCGGAGCGGGACGCCATCTATTCCGACTTCATCGACAAGGAAGGCAAGATCGTCCGCGGCGTCGTGCACCGCATCGAGAAGCGCAACGTGATCGTGGAGCTGGGGAAGGCCGAGGGCGTGATCACCGAGCGCGAGCAGATCCCCGGCGAGCGGTACAACCCCGGCGACCGCGTGCGCGCCTATGTGCTCGAGGTGAAGAAGACCGCCAAGGGGCCGCAGATCATGCTCTCGCGCACCCATCCGGGTTTCCTCGCCCGGCTGTTCGAGGCGGAGATCCCGGAGATCGCGGAGGGCATCGTGCAGGTCCGCGCGGCCGCGCGTGAAGCGGGCGAGCGCGCGAAGGTCGCGGTGGCGACGACCAAGCGAGACGTGGATCCCATCGGCGCTTGCGTGGGCCTGCGCGGGACCCGCATCCAGGTCATCAGCCGCGAGTTGCGCGGTGAGAAGATCGACATCGTGGAGTGGGCGCCGGATCCCGCCGCTTTCGTGTCGCGCGCGCTGTCCCCGGCCAAGGTGTCGTCGGTGACGGTGAGCGAGCCGGAGGTCGAAAGCGACCAGGGGTCGGTGCTGGTCGTCGTCCCCGACAATCAGCTGTCGCTCGCCATCGGCAAGCGGGGGCAGAACGCGCGGCTGGCCGCCAAGCTGACGGGGCTTCGCGTGGACATCAAGAGTGAGGGCGAGCTCGAGGAGGAGCGCCGCCTCGAGGAAGAAGAGCGCATGGCCGGCCGCGCGGCCCTGGCGACCTTCCAGGGGGTGGGCGCCCAGATGGTCGACCGGCTCACCGAGGCGGGCCTCTTCTCGCCGGCCCGTATCGTACGCGCGGGGCTCGAGGCGCTCGAGGCGATGCCGGGGGTCGGGGTCACCAAGGCCGCGGCGATTCTGAAGGCGGCGACCGAGTGGGTCGAGGCGCATCCCGAGATCGTGGAGTCCGAGCCGGGCGCCGACGAGGGATCGGCCGAGTCGGCCGGCGCCGCGGGTGCCGGGCCGGAGGACGAGGGCCGGTCCTCCGCGGGGTGAAGCGGCAGGCGCCGCGGCGCACCTGCGTTGGTTGTCGCCAGGTGCGGCCGCAGGATGAGTTGATCCGGCTGACGCGCGGTGCAGACGGGATCGCGCGGGTGGACGAGAAGGGGAGGCGGGCGGGGCGCGGGGTGTACGCGTGCCCCGCCGCCGAGTGCCTGACCGCGGCGCTTCGCAAGGGGCGCCTCGATCACGCCTTCCGGCATCCGACTAGGGGGCCGGAGCAGAGCGTCGGTGAGATACTGAAGAGGTGGAGCGCAAAGGAGACGAGCATTGGCGGGACGTCTGAAGGTCATTGACCTGGCGAAGGAGCTGGGAGTCACCAGCAAGGATCTCTTGCTGGCCCTCGACAGCATGGGCCACAAGGGCAAGCGCGCGATGACGCCGCTCGACACCGCGACGGCGAACGAGCTGCGGGTGAAGCTCGGGCGGGGCCGCGAGCTGCCCCCCGAGCCCGCGAAGCCCAAGCGCGTGGCCAAGGCGAAGGCCGCGCCGGTCGAGGGCGAGACCGGCGATGCCGGCGCCAGGCCCAAGCCCGCGCGCAAGATGGCCGCGAGGCCCGCAGTCGTCAAGGTCGACGAGCCCGAGATCCCGCCCCCGGCAGAGGTCGTCAAGCCCGCGGCAACCATCTTCCGGCCTGCGCCCGCCGCTCCAGGCGAGCTCGCGCCGGCGGCGCCGGCCGTCGCGCCGCCCCCGCCGGAGGCGCGCCCCGCGGGCGAGCGGCCCGCGCCTGTGATCGAGCCGTCGCGGCCCGCGCCGGTCGCGGAGCCTCCCCGGCTGGCGCCGGCCCCCACCCGCCCGGCCGCCGCGGTCCCGCCCGCGCCGCCAATGGCGCCGCGCCGTCCCGTCGGGCCGCCGCCTCCCGGGCGCCCCGGCATGCCGCCTTCGCGCCAGCCCCTCACCGCCACGCCGCGGATCGTGCCGCCCTCGCCCGCGCGCCCGGCGCCTCCGGCGCCGCCCATGCGCCCGGCCGCTGCGCCGCCGGCCGCCGCGACACCGGCCGCGCCTGCCGCGCCGCTGCCGCCGGCTCCGGTCGCCGTCAGGCCGCCCGAGCCCAGGCCCGTGCCCGCAGCTCCCGAGCCCCCGGCCGAGGTCAAGCGCGAGCTGATCAAGCTGCCGGAGTCGGTGACGGTCGGCGAGCTCGCCGCCGCCATGCGCCGGAAGTCGGGTGAGGTCATCAAGGCGCTCCTCGAGCTCGGCGTCATGGCCACGCTCAACGAGGTGCTGGATCCGACCGCGGCCAAACTCGTGGCGGACAAGTTCAATTTCGACGTGGAGGTGCGGTCGCTCGAAGGCGACGTGCTCGAGGAGGAAGAAACCGATCCGACCCAGCTCAAGGCGCGGCCCCCGGTGGTGACGGTCATGGGCCACGTCGACCACGGGAAGACCTCGCTGCTCGACGCCATCCGCAAGACGCGCGTGGCCGAGAAGGAGGCGGGCGGCATCACCCAGCACATCGGGGCCTACCAGGTGGACACGAGCCACGGCAAGGTCACCTTCCTCGACACGCCAGGTCACGAGGCCTTCACGGCCATGCGCGCCCGGGGCGCGAAGGCGACGGACATCGTCATCCTCGTGGTGGCGGCGGACGACGGCGTGATGCCGCAGACGGTAGAGGCGGTGAACCACGCCAAGGCGGCGGACGTACCGATCATCGTGGCGGTGAACAAGATCGACAAGCCGGGCGCCGAGCCCGACCGTGTGAAGCGCGAGCTGTCCAATCACGGGCTGGTCCCGGAGGACTGGGGCGGGCAGACGATCTTCGTGCACACTTCCGCCAAGCGCGGTGATGGCATCGCGCAGCTCCTCGAGATGACCGCGCTCCAGTCCGAGATCCTCGAGCTCAAGGCCAACCCCAACCGCGCCGCCCGCGGGGTCATCGTGGAAGGCCGGCTCGACCGCGGCCGCGGCCCCGTGGCCACCGCGCTGATCCAGGCGGGCACCCTCAAGGAAGGTGACGCGGTGGTGGTGGGCTCCCAGTCCGGCCGTGTCCGCGCGATGTTCTCGGACCGCGGCAAGAAGGCGCAGAAGGCCGGTCCCGCCGACCCCGTGGAGATCCTCGGTCTTTCCGGCGTGCCCCAGGCGGGGGACACCCTCCTGGTGGTCGCCGACGAACGCAAGGCGCGGCAGATCGCCACCGTCCGCGCCGAGCGTGAGAAGCTCAAGGGGAAGGGCAGCGCGCGTATCACGCTCGAGGAGTTGCACAAGCAGATCGAGTCCGGCGAGGTCAAGGAGCTGCGGCTCATCCTGAAGGCCGACGTGCAGGGCTCGGTGGAGGCGCTCACCGAGTCGCTCGAGCGCCTCTCCACCGATGAAGTCAAGCTCAAGGTCATCCACGGCTCGGTGGGCGCGGTGAACGAGTCGGACGTCATGCTCGCCTCGGCCTCCAACGCCATCGTGCTCGGCTTCAATGTGAAGGCGGACCCCAAGGCGGCCAGCCAGGCGCAGGCCGACGGGGTTGACGTGCGGAGCTACAGCGTCATCTACGACGTCATCAACGACGTCAGAGCGGCGCTGTCCGGCATGCTCGCCCCCGAGATCCGCGAGACGATTCTGGGACGCGCGCAGGTACGCCAGCTCTTCCCCATCTCCAAGCTGGGGCTCATCTTCGGCTCGGCGGTGGCGGAGGGAAAGATGGTGCGCGGCGCCCGCGTGCGGGTGAAGCGCGGCGACACGCTCGTCGGCGAGGGCACTATCTCCTCCCTCAAGCGGTTCAAGGACGACGTGCGCGAGGTGCTGCAGGGCCTGGAGTGCGGAATCGGCGTGGACGGCGTCAAGGGCGTGGCGGCGGGGGACATCATCGAGGCCTTCACGACCGAAGAGGTGGCCCGGACGCTCTAGCCGATGTCGGGAGCACGGGTGGCGGTGGGCACCGTGGAGCTGCATCTGCCCGACGTGGGATCGCTCAAGGGGAAGCGACACGCGCTCAAGGGGCTGAAGGAGAAGCTCCGGCGGCGCTTCGAGCTCTCCGTCGCCGAGGTCGACCACCAGGATCTCTGGCAGCGGGCGACCCTGGCGCTCGCCTATGTCTCGGGCGACTCCCGGCATGCCAACGAGGTCATCTCCAAGGCCGTCGACTTCATCGAGGACAACCTCGACGGGTATGTCACCAACGTCGAAGTTGAAATTCTGTAGCCCCAAGTCCGGGGCAGTTGCTTGGCGAGGAGAGCCGCGCTCTGAGCGGCGAGCCGAGCGGATAGTTGCTTGGCGAGGAAAGCCGCGCTCTGAGCGGCGAGCCGAGCGGATACATGATGAGGTCCGAGCGAAGCGAGGAAATGCAGGGTGCAAGGCAAACGACTCGAGCGGGTGAATCAGCTGATGCGCGAAGAAATTTCGCGGCTCGTCCAGCGCGAGCTCAAGGACCCACGCCTGGGGTGGGTGACCATCACCGAGGTCGACGTGACGCCTGATCTCCGCCAGGCGAAGGTCTACGTCTCCGTGCTCGGACCGGAGGACAAGTGGGTGGCGTCCTTCAAGGCGCTGGAGAGCGCGCGCGGCTACATCTGGGGCGCGCTTCGCAAGACGCTCGACCTTCGCGTCACCCCCGAGCTCTCGTTCCGGCCCGACCGCTCGATGGAGCACGCGGCGCGAATGCAGGCGCTGCTCGCCGGGCTCAAGCCCAGCCCCCGCGCCCCCGTCGAGGAGGAGGACTAGCCGTGGCGGAATTCTCCACATTGCCGCCGCCGGCGCTGCTCGACACGCTGAAGCGTCGGGCGGGGGACGTCCTGCTCCTCGGCCACGTGCATCCCGACGCGGACGTGCTCGGCACGCTCCTGGGGCTGGGGCTGGCCCTCGAGCGCACGGGGTGGCGGCCGACTTTCGCGGGGCCGCATCCGGTGCCGGAGGTGCTGTCGTTCCTCCCCGGCGCGGCGCGCTACGAGGTGTGGGCGCGCGCGCCGCGCCAGTTCGACGTACTCGTCCTCACCGACTGCCCGAATCATGCCCGCACCGAGGGGCTCCTGGAGCAGGCGCGTGGCCCGGCCAGCGCCGTGCTGAACATCGACCATCACCCGGACAACCGGCGTTACGGGACGGTGGACTGGATCGATCCCTCCGCGGCCGCCACCGGCGAGATGATCTGGGAGCTGCTCGGCCGCCTGGGGCTGCCGCTGACCGCGGACGTCGCCCTCAACCTCTACACCGCGATCCATACTGACACCGGGTCGTTCCGCTACTCCAACACGACCACGCGGACCTTCCAGATCGCGGCCGACCTCACCCGCGCGGGCGCCGAGCCGGCGCTCGTCACCGACTGGCTCTATCAGCGCCGGCCGCCCCGGGCTCTCAACGAGCTGGGCGAGCTGCTGCGCCGCATCGAGGTGAGCCCGGATGGAGCGGTGGCCTGGCTCACCGTCCCACGCGGGCTCGTGAGCGAGGATTTCATGGCCGCGGAGGACGTGGTGACGTATCCGCGCTCCATCGCCGGGGTGAAGGTGGCGGTAGTCCTCCGCGAGGAGGCGGCCGGGAAGGTGAAGGTGAGCCTGCGGGGCAAGGGCGAGATCCCGGTCAATCGCATCGCCGGGCGCTTCGGCGGCGGCGGCCACGAGAACGCGGCGGGCTGCACCCTGTCGGGCTCCCTCGACGCCGCCACCACCACGGTGCTCGCGGCGGTTCGCGAGGCCCTCACCGCGCCCACCCGGTGACCGCTTCGCGCGGAGGCGCCGTGCGCTCGGGCATCCTCGCGGTCGAGAAGGGGCCCGGCGTGACATCCTTCCAGGTGGTGGCGCATCTGCGGCGCCTGCTCCGCGCGCCCAAGGTCGGCCACGGTGGCACCCTCGATCCCGACGCCACCGGGCTTTTACCCATTCTCGTGGGCGAGGGGACCAAGCTCACGCCCTATCTCACCGCGCTCGACAAGGAGTACGTGGCGACAGCGCGGCTCGGCCTCACCACCGATACGCAAGACGCCTCGGGCACCGTCCTGCGCGAGCGGCCGGTGCCCCTGCTCGACGCGGACACCATTACGGCGGCGCTCGCGCGCTTCATCGGGGAGATCGAGCAGATTCCCCCGATGTACTCGGCGCTGCACCACGAGGGCCGGCGGCTCTACGAGCTGGCGCGAGAGGGCGCGGAGGTCGAGCGGCAGCCGCGCAAGGTAATGGTGTACGCGATCACGCTGGACGCGGTGGCGCTCCCCGAGGTGACGTTCCGCGTCCGCTGCGGCAAGGGCACCTACGTCCGCACGCTTGCCGCCGATCTGGGTGAGGCCCTCGGAACCGGCGCCGCGCTGTCCCGTCTCGTCCGGACTCGCGTCGGCCCTTACCACGTGGACGACGCGGTGCCCTGGGACACACTGCGCGAGGCCCGCGACGGCGCTGCACTATGGACGCATCTGCGCCCCCTGGACTCGGCCCTCGGCGACCTGCCGGCGTTGACCCTCGACTCCCGCGCCACCCAGGCCTTCGTCCACGGTCAGTCGGTGCCCGGCGGCGGCGGGCGCGCCGGGCTCCTGCGTGTGTACGGCGCGGACGGCGCCCTTCTCGGCGTGGGCGAGGGCCGGGGCGACCTGGTCAAGCCCGAACGACTCCTGCATGCGGATCCTCCGCGGACTCCCGTCGTTCCCCGCTGAGCTGGCGCCGTCGGTGACGGCGCTCGGCGCCTTCGACGGCATCCATCTCGCGCACGTGAAGATCCTCGGCACCACGGTGCAGCGCGCGCGGGCGCTCGGCGTGTCCGCGCTGGCGTGCACCTACGAGCCGCATCCCGCCGCGGTGCTCAATCCGGACCGGGCGCCCGCGCCGATCGGCTCGCCGGAGGAAAATCTGGAGCGAATGGGCCGGCAGGGCCTGGACGCCACGCTCGTGATCCCGTTCACCCTGGAGTTCTCCCACATGGAGGCCGAGGCCTTCGTGGACGAGGTCCTGGTGTCGCGGCTTCGCGTCAAGGAGGTCGTGGTCGGCTACAACCACACGTTCGGCCGCGACGCGCGCGGCACCTCCGCGCTGCTCCAGTCGCTGGGGGCCCGTCACGGCTTCCTCACCCATGTCCTGCCGCCGCTCAAGGTGGATGGACAGACGGTGTCCTCCAGCGCCATCCGGGAAGCCCTCCGGGACGGTGATCCGGCTCGAGCCCGTCGTTTTCTGGGACATCCCTACACGATCACCGGCCCCGTGCTGCGGGGCGCGGGGCGAGGCCGCACCCTGGGCTTCCCCACCGCGAACCTCCGTCCGGATCGCGCAGTGCTGCTTCCCCCGGGCGTCTATGTGGCCCGGGCCACCCATGCCGGGGGGCGCGCGGGCGCCGTGGTGAACATCGGCTACCGGCCCACGTTCGGGGACAACCAGTACTGGATCGAGGCCTTCCTGCTGGATTTCTCCGGCGACCTCTACGACCGGCCGCTGACCCTGGCCTTCTACCAGCGCCTTCGCCCAGAGATGAAGTTCGGCAGCGTCGATCTGCTCAAGCAGCAGGTCATGGCGGACATCGAGACCGCCCGCGCCGCCGTCGCGGACCTCTCCCCTCCAGAGTGACCGCTTCGGGTGCCGCGAGTGCTTTACACCCGGCTCGGGGCGTGGTACCTTTCGACGGAACGGCTGATTATCTAAACACTTGCTTGAACCCGCCTCAACGGAGCGGTTGATCGGTGCTCTGGGGGCAGGGCGATTGGGGGGGGATCCCCCGGGAGGAGTCGCCATGCGTCTGTCCGTCGAGAAGAAAAAGACCCTCGTGGAGCAGTTCCGCACCCACGAAGGCGATACGGGGTCGCCGGAAGTGCAAATCGCGCTCCTCTCGGAGCGCATCACCGGCCTCACCGATCACTTCAAGAATCACCAGAAAGACCATCACTCCCGGCGGGGGCTCCTCATGCTCATCGGCAAGCGCCGTGGGCTGCTCGAGTACCTCCGCAAGAAGGACGCTGAGCGCTACCGGGCCTTGACTGAAAAGCTCGGGATCCGCAAGTGACGGCGGAGCCCGATACTCGTTTCCTCTTCCACGCCCGGTGTCGCCGGGCCCATTCACCGATTGCAACATCCCTAGCTGGAGGCTCACCACGCATATGATCCACTCTGTCCAGACATCCATCAGCGGCACCACCCTCTCGATCGAGACGGGCAAGGTGGCCAAGCAATCCGACGGCGCAGTGGTCGTGCGCGCGGGTGGCACCATGGTCCTCTCCACCGTCGTCTATGCGAAGGCGCCCATGGAGGGCCGCGACTTCCTCCCGCTCACCGTGGAATACCGGGAGCGCGCGTACGCCGGCGGCAAGATCCCCGGCGGCTTCTTCAAGCGGGAGGGCCGCCCCGACGAGAAGGAGACCTTGACCTGCCGGCTCATCGACCGCCCGGTGCGTCCGCTCTTCCCCAAGAACTTCCGGAACGAGATCCAGGTCATCAACTTCGTGATCTCCGCCGACAACGAGCACGACCCCGATGTGCTGGCGATGGTGGGGACGTCCGCGGCGCTGGCGCTGTCGGGGCTTCCCTATGACGGCCCCATCGGGGGGGTGCGCGTCGCCCTCGTCGAGGGCAAGCTCGTCGCCAATCCGACGTACGCTCAGCTCAACGGCTCCCCGCTCGAGATCGTGATCGCGGGCACCGAGGACGCGATCCTGATGGTGGAGTCCGGTGGGAAGGAGATCGCCGAGGAGAAGATGCTCGAGGCCCTCGCCTTCGGCCACGAGCAGTGCAAGGCGCTCGCCCGGATCCAGAAGGAGCTGATGGCCAAGGCCGCGAAGCCCCGTATCCCGTTCGACGTCGATGCCGGCGCCGACCCCGCGCTGGCCGCGCGGGTGAAGGAGCTCGCCTCCGCCAAGATCGCGCAGGCCTTGTCCGTTCACGAGAAGCAGGCGCGCGCGCGGGCCATCGAGGCCGTGTTCGAGGAGGTCAGCCAGGCGGTGGGGGGCGACGAGTCCGCGCTGCCGAAGGTGCGCGAGTATTTCGAGAAGGCCGAGAAGGCCGAGGTCCGGCGCCTCATCGTCGACAAGGGGATCAGGGTCGACGGCCGCAGCGTGAAGGAAGTCCGGCCGATCTGGTCCGAGGTCGAGTACCTCCCGCGGGCCCACGGCTCGGCGCTCTTCACCCGGGGCGAGACCCAGGCTCTGGTGGCGGCGACCCTCGGGACCAAGAATGACGAGCAGAAAATTGAGTCTTTTGAAGGGGATGCATATAGGCGCTTCATGCTGCACTACAACTTCCCGCCGTTCTCCACCGGCGAGGTGAAGCGCTTCGGGACCGCCAGTCGTCGCGACATCGGCCACGGCGCGCTGGCCCACCGGGCCATCGAGCCTGTGCTGCCCTCCAAGGAGGAGTTCCCCTACACGATTCGCATCGTGTCTGACATTCTCGAGTCCAACGGCTCCTCGTCCATGGCGACCGTCTGCGGGGCCTCCATGGCGCTCATGGACGCGGGGGCGCCGCTCAAGGCGCCGGTCGCCGGCATCGCCATGGGCCTGGTGAAGGAGGGCGACAAGGTCGGCATCCTCACCGACATCATGGGCACCGAGGACCACTACGGCGACATGGACTTCAAGGTCGCCGGCACCGAGAAGGGCCTCACCGCGCTCCAGATGGACATCAAGATCAAGGGCGTGTCCATCGACATCATGCGCCAGGCCCTCGCCCAGGCCCGCGAGGCGCGCCTGCACGTGCTGGAGAAGATGGCCGAGACCATCAAGGGGCCGCGGGCGACGCTGTCGCCGTACGCGCCGCGCTTCGTCACGATCAAGATACGCCCCGAGAAGATCCGCGAGATCATCGGCCCCGGCGGCAAGGTCATCCGCGGCATCCAGGAGAAGACCGGCGCCAAGATCGACGTCGAGGACGACGGCAAGGTGACGATCTTCTCATCCAGCAACGACGCCGCCCAGGCCGCGCTCGGGATGATCCAGGACATCTGCCGCGAGGTGGAGCTGGACCGCATCTACGTGGGCAAGGTGAAGAGCATCAAGGAGTTCGGAGCGTTCGTCGAGGTGATTCCGGGAACGGAGGGGCTGCTGCACATCTCCCAGATCGCCGAGAACCGTATCCGCGCGGTGTCCGATGTCCTCACCGAGGGCGACACCGTAGTGGTGAAGGTGATCGAGATCGACGGCAACGGGAAGATGCGTCTGTCGCGAAAGACCGCGCTGCGCGATCAGCCAGCGCTGGCGGAAAAGGAGCAGCTCAAGGTCGCGCCGTCCGGAGCCTCGTAGTGCCCGAAGGCTACCGGAAGTCCGTTCTCCCCAACGGCATTCGCCTCGTCACCGAGGCCATGCCCCACGTGCGGTCGGTGGCGGTGGGGGTGTGGGTCGACACCGGCTCCCGGGTCGAGCCGGAGGATCGGGGCGGGATCTCCCATCTCATCGAGCACCTCGTGTTCAAGGGGACGGCCACCCGCTCGGCCGAGGCGATCGCCCGCGCCATCGACTCGGTGGGCGGCCACATGGACGCCTTCACCGCGAAGGAGCACACCTGCTTCTACGTGGGCGTGCTCGACGAGCATCTCCCGCTCGCCGTGGACCTTCTCACCGACATTCTCATGCGGCCGCTCTTCTCCGCGGAGGACATCGAAAAGGAAAAGTCGGTGGTCCTCCAGGAGATCAAGATGGTGGAGGACACGCCCGACGACCTGATCCACGATCTTCACGCCGAGCAGGTCTGGGCGGGACATCCGCTGGGCCGGCCCATCCTGGGCGCGTGGAACCGCGTGAAGGACTTCGACCGCGCGACCATTCTCCGGCACTTCCAGGAGGAGTACGTGCCCGAGCGCATCACGGTGGCGGTGGCCGGGCACGTCGAGCACGAGCGGGTCCGCGACCTCTTTGCCGCACGGGTCGATGGCTGGGATCGGCCGGCGGCACCGCGGGCCCTGACCGCGCCCGCCCTGCACCCGGGCATCCACGTGGTCTCCAAGACGCTCGAGCAGGTGCATCTGGTGCTGGGATTCCCCGGCGTTGCCGACACCTCACCCGAGCGCTACGCCCTCTACCTCCTCAACGACGTCATCGGGGGCAGCATGTCCTCGCGGCTGTTCCAGGAGGTGCGCGAGCGCCAGGCCCTGGTGTACTCCGTGCACTCCGGGACCCAGCCCTACCGCGACACCGGCCTGCTCTACGTGTACGCGGGGACGGAGCCCGGCAACTACGCCAAGGTGCTCCGGGCGGTGATGAAGGAAGTGCGGGCGCTCAAGAAGGACGGCATCGCCGCCGACGAGCTGCGCCGGGCCAAGGATCACTTGAAGGGCAATCTCATGCTCTCGCTCGAGTCCACCTCGAGCCGCATGAACCGGCTGGCGAAGCAGGAGCTCCGCTTCGGCTCCTTCCTGACACTGGACGACATGCTCGGCGCGTTCGACACCGTGCGCCCCGAGGAGGTGGAGGCGCTGTTGCACCGCGTCTTCGACGAGGACCTCCTCTCCCTGATGACGCTGGGACCGGTCGACAAGCGCAACCTGCCTCGCGATATATTCGCAAGGTGATGCCGGACCGGGCGGGTCGGTGTAACCGATTGGACCACGGGCAACATGCGTGGACCACGGGCAACATGCCGCAGGCATGTTGATGACAAATAGATGATCGACCGCTACAGCCGCGCCGAGATGGCCCGGATCTGGAGCCAGGAGGCGAAGTACGCCAACTGGCTGCGCGTCGAGCTGGCCGTCTGCGAGGTCTACGCCCGGCGCGGCCTCATCCCCGGCGACGCGCTGAACCGGATCAAGGCTCGCGCGAAGGTGGACCCTCGCCGTATCGACGAGATCGAGCAGACCACGCGCCACGACGTCATCGCGTTTCTCACCAACCTCGAGGAGTCGATCGGGACCGATTCGCGCTACGTCCACATCGGCATGACGTCGTCGGACGTGCTCGACACCGCGCTGGCCCTGTCGCTCCAGGAAGCGTCCGACCTGCTCCTCGCCGGGCTCGAGCGGCTGCGCGCGGCGTTGCGCGCGCTCGCCATCGCCCACAAGCGCACGCTCTGCGTGGGCCGGAGCCACGGGATCCACGCCGAACCGATGACCTTCGGCCTCAAGGCCGCCCTCTGGTACGCCGAGGCCGGGCGCAACCTCGAGCGGCTGCGTCGCGCCCGCGAGACGGTGCGGGTGGGGAAGATCTCGGGCGCGGTGGGCACCTTCGCCCACATCGACCCCGACGTCGAGGAGGAGGCGTGCCACCTCCTGGGGCTCGAGCCGGCGCCGGTGTCCAGCCAGATCGTGCAACGCGACCGCCATGCCGAGTTCATGGCGACGCTCGCCATCGTCGCCGCCTCGCTGGAGAAGATCGCGGTGGAGGTCCGCTCGCTCCAGCGGACCGAGATCGGCGAGGTCGAGGAGCCGTTCGCGGAGGGCCAGAAGGGCTCGAGCGCGATGCCCCATAAGCGCAACCCGGTGGGCTCGGAGAACATCACCGGGCTGGCCCGCCTCGTCCGCGCCAACGCGGGCGCCGCCTTCGAGAACGTGGCGCTGTGGCACGAGCGCGACATCACCCACTCGTCGGTGGAGCGCGTGATCCTGCCCGACTCGACCATCCTGGTGGACTACATGCTCCACCGCTTCTCGGGGATCCTGGAGGGACTCCGGGTCTACCCCGAGCGTATGCGCGAGAACATCGAGCGCAGCTTCGGCCTCATGTACTCCCAGCGCGTGCTGCTGCGCCTGACCGGCGCGGGCCTCGCGCGACAGGCCGCGTACGAGATCGTGCAGCGGAACGCCATGCGCGCGTGGACTGACCGGCGGTCGTTTCAGGCGCTGCTCGCCGCCGATCCCGCCGTGACCGCGCATCTCGGAGCCGACGCGCTGGCCGAGTGCTTCGACCCCGCCTGGTACCTGCGCAACGTCCACGCGATCTACCGCCGGTTGAACCTGTCGTGAACTCCCGTTCGATCTCCTGAGGGCTGCCGCCATGGAAAAGCGCGACAAGATCTACGAGGGGAAGGCCAAGATCGTCTACACCACCGACAAGCCGGGTCTCGTCATCCAGTACTTCAAGGACGACGCCACCGCCTTCAATGCCGAGAAGCGCGGGACCATCGTGGGCAAGGGCGTGGTGAACAACCGCATGTCGGCGACGATCTTCGAGCGCCTGGGCAAGGCGCGCATCCCCACGCATTACGTGGCCACCCTCTCGGACCGGGAGATGCTGTGCCGGCGGCTCGACATCATCAAGATCGAGACCATCGTGCGCAACGTGGTGGCGGGGAGCCTCGCCAAGCGCACCGGGCTCCCCGAGGGTACTGCGATCCGTCAGCCGATCGTGGAGCTGTACCTCAAGTCCGATCCGCTGGGCGATCCCATGATCAACGACGACCACGTGCGGATGCTGAAGCTGGCCGTCCCGCGCGAGCTGACCTGGATCAAGCGCACCGCCCTCCGGATCAACACGGTGCTGGTGCCGTATCTCCGGAAGAAGCAGCTGCTCCTGGTGGACTTCAAGCTGGAGTTCGGCCGGGCCGGGAAGACCCTCCTCCTCGGGGACGAGATCAGCCCCGACACCTGCCGGCTCTGGGATGCGACGACCCGTGAGAAGCTCGACAAGGATCGCTTCCGGCGGGACCTCGGTGGAGTCGAAGAGGCGTATCAGGAAGTGTATCGCAGGGTCGTGCCGCAGCAGTGAAAGCGCGCGTGCTCGTCCGGCTCAAGGCGGGCATTCTCGACGTGCAGGGGACTTCCGTGAAGCGAGCCCTGGAAGGCCTGGGCTTCGGCGAAGTTCGCGAGTTGCGGGTCGGCAAGGTCCTGGACCTCGAGGTCGAGGCCCCCGATGCGGCCCGCGCGCGCCGCCGCGTGGAGGAAATGTGCGCCCGCCTCCTCGCCAACCCCGTCACCGAGGACTTCACGGTCGAGATCCTGACGGAGAGCTGATCCGCTACGCGCGACAACGTCCCGACACCCTTGCCAGAACCCTGGGCGCAGGGTAGAGTGTGGAAGCAATCACCAAAGGAGGGGCGTTCAAGGTCCATGAGATTCGGCGTGGTGGTGTTCCCGGGCACGTGGAGTGATTGCGATTTCCACTATGTGATCAGCGAAGTGCTTCGCCAGCCGGTGAGCTACATCTGGCATCGCGAGTCCAATCTCTCCAGCTACGACTGTGTGGTCCTCCCAGGCGGCTTCTCCTACGGTGACTATCTCCGGGCGGGCGCGGTGGCGGGCCGTTCACCGGTGGTGGAAGCGCTCCCGGAGTTCGTCGCGCGCGGCGGCCTCGTGCTCGGCTCGTGCAACGGCTTTCAAATCCTCTGCGAGGCGCGGCTTCTCCCCGGCGCGCTTTCCCGAAACGAATCCCTGCAGTACCGCTGCCAGTACGTGCACCTCCGCACCGAGAACGCGGATACGCCCTTCACCCGCGCCATGCGCCCGGCTCAGGTCCTCAAGATGCCGATCTCGCACGGCGAGGGGAAGTACTACTGCGATGGGGCCACCCTGCGCAGCCTTCGCGAGAAGGGGCAGATCGTGTTCCGCTACTGCGAGGAGGATGGCCGTCTCACCAAGGACGCCAACCCCAACGGATCGCTGGAGAACATCGCGGGCATCGTCAACGAGGAAGGGACGGTACTGGGCCTGATGCCCCATCCCGAGCGGGCGGCCGAGAAGGCCGTGGGCGGCATGGACGGTCTCCTGATCTTCAACTCCCTCCTCGGCAGCCTTGTCGAGGACGGCACGTTCCTCAAGCGATAGGGCATCGGCGTGAAGCGGGGATGGGGTGACCGGGGCCGAGCCTAAGGTCACGAAAGAGCTCGCCCTCAGCCACGGCCTCACCGCCGAGGAGTACGACCGCATCATCCGACGGCTCGGACGCGAGCCGCGCTTCACCGAGCTGGGTCTCTTTTCCGCGCTCTGGTCCGAGCACTGCGCCTACAAGCACTCCCGCGTGTTCCTCCGCGGGCTGCCCACGCAGGCCCCTCACGTGCTGCAAGGACCCGGCGAAAACGCGGGCATCGTCGACCTCGGTGACGGCCTCGCCCTGACGTTCAAGATCGAGAGCCACAACCACCCGTCGTTCATCGAGCCCTTCCAGGGCGCGGCCACCGGCGTGGGCGGAATCTTGCGCGACATCTTCACCATGGGCGCGCGGCCCATCGCGGTGCTCGACTCCCTACGATTCGCCGATCCCCGCGATGCCAAGGCTCGCCGCCTGCTCGAAGGCGTGGTGTCCGGCATCTCGTGGTACGGCAACTGCTTCGGCGTGCCCAATCTCGGAGGTGAGGTGGGCTTCGCCCCCGAGTACGCCGGGAATCCTCTCGTCAACGCGATGGCGGTGGGCCTGGTCCCGCGCGACCGCATCTTCCGCGCGCGCGCCGAGGGCGTGGGCAACCCCGTCTTCTACGTCGGGGCGAAGACCGGGCGCGATGGCATTCACGGCGCCACCATGGCCTCCGCGACCTTCGACGAGGGTGCGGAGGAGCGGCGTCCCACCGTCCAGGTGGGGGATCCCTTCACGGAAAAGCTGCTGCTCGAGGCGTGCCTCGAGGCGATGGCGACCGGCGCGGTGCTCGGCATCCAGGACATGGGGGCGGCGGGGCTCGCCTGCGCCTGCTCGGAGATGCCGGCGCGCGCGGGCACCGGCATGGAGGTCGACCTCGACCGCGTGCCCCAGCGCGAGCAGCACATGACGCCGTACGAGATCATGCTGTCCGAGTCGCAGGAGCGCATGCTGCTCGTGGGGACGCGGGGCCGTGAAGAGGAGATCCGGTCGGTGTTCGCCAAGTGGGATCTCGACGCCGTCGAGATCGGGCGCGTGACGGCCGACGGCATCCTTCGCGCGCGCATGCACGGCGACGTGGTGGCGGAGGTGCCGGTGAAGGCGCTCGCCGACGAGGCGCCGGTGTACGAGAAGCCGGTGGCGCGGCCGGACTGGCAGGACGCGCTCGAGGCCTTCGACCCGCTCACGCTTCCCCCGGTTCCGTCCGAGCGCGCGCTCCTCGCCCTGCTCGCGACCCCCGCCATCGCCTCCAAGCTCTGGGTGTACCGGCAGTACGATACCCAGGTCGGCATCAACTCCCTGGTGCTGCCGGGCTCGGATGCCGGCGTGCTCCGGATCAAGGGCACGCCCAAGGGCGTGGCGCTCACCACCGACTGCAATGCGCGGCAGGTCTATCTCGACCCTCGCCAGGGCGCCGCGATGGCGGTGGCCGAGGCCGCCCGCAACCTGGCAGTGTCCGGAGCGCGGCCGCTCGGTCTCACCGACTGTCTCAACTTCGGGTCGCCCGAGCGTCCGGAGATCCTGTGGCAGTTCAAGGAGGCGGTGGCGGGGATTGCCGAGGCGTGCCGGGCGCTGGACGTGCCAGTGGTCGGTGGCAACGTCTCCTTCTACAATGAGACTCTCGGCCAGGCCATCCTACCCACCCCGGTGATCGGGATGGCGGGGCTCCTGGAAAACGTCGAGGCGCGGGCCACCCAGTGGTTCCAGCAGGAAGGGGACCGCATCGCCCTCATCGGGCCGGACGCGGTGAGCCTGGGAGGCTCGGAGTACCTCTGGGCGCTGCATCACCGCGCGGCCGGGCGGCTGGCGCCTCTCGACCTGGGCCTCGAGCGCCGGGTGCAGGAGGCCTGCCGTGCGGCCATCGAGGCGCGGCTGCTGCGCTCCGCGCACGACTGCGCGGAAGGCGGGCTCGCGGTGGCGCTGGCGGAGGCGTGCGTGAGCGGCCCGGCGGCCCTGGGCGCCGCGGTGGAGCTGCCGGCGGCAGACGAGCGCGAAGATCTCGGGCTGTTCGGCGAAGGGCCGTCGCGCGTCGTCGTGTCACTGCCGGCGGCCGCGTCGCGGGCCTTCGAGGCCCTGGTGGGCGAGTTCGCGGTACCGTGGCGGTGGATCGGGCGCGTCGAGGGACAGCGGCTGGCGGTGCGGCGGGGCGAGCGGGTGGCGCTGGACGTGGCCGTGGACCGGTTGGACCACGAGTGGAGGAGCGGGCTTGCGCGACATCTGGGCTGAGACGGCCGAGCTCGACGACGACAAGTTCCACGACGAGTGCGGTCTCTTCGGCGTATGGAATCACCCCGAGGCCGCCAATGTCACCTATCTCGGTCTCTACTCGCTGCAGCACCGCGGCCAGGAGTCGGCCGGCATCGCCGCGACCGACGGCCAGAGCTTCCACGTGGAGAAAGCGATGGGCTGGGTGGCGGACGTGTTCAGCCGCGACCGGCTCAAGCGCCTGCCCGGGCACCGCGCCATCGGCCACGTGCGCTATTCCACCGCGGGCAGCTCGAATCTTCGCAATGCGCAGCCCATCAGCGCCCAGACCGCCCACGGTACGGTGGCGCTGGCCCACAACGGCAACCTCGTGAACGCCGAGGCGCTGCGGCGGAGCCTGGAGCAGGATGGCGCGGTGTTCCAGTCCACCTCGGACACCGAGGTGATGATCCATCTCCTCGCCCGCGCCGAGGGCGGGACCCTCGTGGATCAGCTCCCGCGTGCGCTCGCCAAGGTGAAGGGCGCCTATACGCTCCTGCTCCTCACTCCCGCCTTCATAGTGGGGCTGCGCGATCCCTCCGGCTTCCGTCCGCTGTCCCTCGGCAAGCTCGGGGACGCCTGGATCCTCGCCTCCGAGACCTGCGCGCTGGACCTGCTCGAGGCCGAGTTCGTCCGCGACATCGAGCCCGGCGAGATGGTGGTGATCGACGACAAGGGCGTGACGAGCTTCCGCCCCTTCAAGTCCGCCGAGCGGCTGGCCTGCGTGTTCGAGTACGTCTACTTCGCCCGCCCGGACTCGATGCTGTGGGGACGGAACGTCCACGCGGTGCGGAAGGCGCTGGGACATCAGCTCGCCCGCGAGTATCCCGTCGAGGCCGACCTCGTCATCGCGGTGCCCGACTCGGGCGTGAGCGCGGCGCTGGGGTACTCGGAGGAGTCGGGTATCCCGTACGACAGCGGGCTCGTCCGCAACCACTACGTGGGGCGGACCTTCATCGAGCCGAGCCAGGGCATCCGTCACTTCGGCGTCAAGGTGAAGCTCAACCCGAACCGCGAAGTGTTGATGGGCAAGAGAATCGTCGTGGTCGACGACTCCATTGTGCGCGGCACCACCAGCCGGAAGATCGTCAAGATGATCCGGGCGGCCGGCGCCCGCGAGGTGCACATGCGCATCTCGTCCCCACCCATCCAGTGGCCGTGCTACTACGGCATCGACACTCCGACGCGCAAGGAGCTGATCGGCGCGAGTCACGACGTGGACGAGATCACGCGGTATCTCAGCGCGGATTCCCTGGGCTACCTCTCGCTCGAGGGCATGCTGAAGGCGACGGGCAACGACCCGAACCACTTCTGTCACGCCTGCTTCACCGGCCAGTACAAGGTGGGCTTCGAGCAGGAGGACGCCTCGCAGCTCAAGCTCTTCGACGCCTGACGACGGAGCCCGTGGACCCGCTCACCTATCGAGCCACCGGCGTTGACATCGCGGCCGGGGACGAGGCGGTGCGCCGCATCGCCCGGCTGGCCGCTCGCACCCAGCGGCCGGAGGTGCTGGGAGGGATCGGGGCCTTCGCCGCCTTCTGCCGCGTTCCCACCGGGTACGACGAGCCGGTGCTCGTCTCCTCCACCGACGGCGTGGGATCCAAGTTGAAGGTGGCCTTCCTCGCCGATCGCCATGACACGGTGGGGATCGACCTGGTCGCGATGGGCGTCAACGACCTCCTCGTCCACGGCGCCGAGCCGTTCTACTTTCTCGACTACCTCGCGGTGCACCGGGTCGAGCCGGGGCGGGTCGAGTCCATCGTGGCCGGGATCACTGCGGGGTGCGGCCAGGCCGGCTGCGCGCTGGTCGGCGGTGAGACCGCGGAGATGCCGGACCTCTATGCGCCGGGCGAGTACGACCTCGCCGGCTTCGCGGTGGGCGTGGTCGAGCGGCGGCGCATCGTCACGGGCGCCGCGGTCGCGCCAGGGGACCGCGTGCTCGGCCTCGCCTCATCCGGCCTGCACAGCAACGGGTACTCCCTGGCGCGCGCCATCGTCTTCGAGCGCCTGGGCCTCACGGTGCACGATCCGCTCCCGGGCGTGCACCGGACGGTCGCCGACGAGCTGCTGGTCCCCACGCGCATCTACGTGAAGCCGGTGCTGGGCCTCCTGCGCGCGCTCCCCGTCCGGGCCATGGCCCACATCACCGGCGGCGGCATCACCGAGAACCTCCCGCGCGTCCTGCCGGAGGGCTGCCGTGCGGTGATCCGGCCCTCGGCGTGGCCGCTGCCGCCGGTGTTCCGTGTCCTCCAGGACGCCGGCCCCGTCGAGGAGGCCGAGATGCGGCGCACGTTCAACATGGGCATCGGCTACGTGGTCGTGGTGCGGCCCGAGGACGCCGAGCCCGCCCGGCGCTTCCTGCATGGCGCCGGCGAGTCGGTCTTCGACATCGGGGAGATCGAGGCGGGCCCGCGCGGAGTGCGCTATGCCTGAGCGGCGAAGGCTCCGGGTCGGCGTACTCGCATCGGGCCGCGGCTCCAACTTCGCGGCCCTGGTCGCCGCCGCACGGGCTGGAGACATGCCCGCGGATGTCGTCGTGTTGATCTCGGACCGCGCGGAGTCGGGCGCGGTGGCGCTGGCCCGCACGGAAGGGGTCGAGGCGGTGGTAATTCCCCCGCGCGAGCACCCGGGACGCGAGGCGCACGACAAGGCGGTGACGGACGCGCTCGAGGCGCGCCGGGTCGGACTCGTGTGCCTGGCCGGCTACATGCGGATACTCGGCGCCGGCTTCGTCGAGCATTTCCGCGGCCGGCTCCTCAATATCCATCCCGCGCTCCTGCCCGCCTTCCCCGGTCTGCACGCGCAGCGCCAGGCCCTCCAACACGGCGTGCGAGTGGCCGGGGCCACCGTGCACTTCGTGGACGAGGGCACGGACACCGGCCCCATCGTGCTCCAGGCGGCGGTGCCGGTGCAGCCCGAGGACACCGAGGACACGCTCGCCGCGCGCATTCTCGCCGAGGAGCATCGGATCTATGCGGAAGCGGTCCGTCTCTTTGCTGAGGGGCGCCTCGAGATCGCCGGCCGGCGGGTACGGATCAAGGAGGGGGCATGAATCGGGTCAGCCGCGCGCTCATGCGGGAGGCAAGATGAATCGCGTCAGCCGCGCGCTCATGCGGGAGGCAAGATGAATCGCGTCAGCCGGGCGCTCATCAGCGTGCACGACAAGAGCGGCATCGTGGAGTTCGCCAAGGGCCTGGCGGCGCTCGGCGTCGAAATCCTCTCGACCGGCGGCACGGCCGCGCTCCTGCGCGACGGCGGCCTTGCCGTGGTGGACGTGGCCGAGGTGACCGGCTTCCCCGAGATGCTCCACGGGCGCGTGAAGACTCTCCATCCCAAGGTGCACGGCGGCATCCTCGCCCGTCGCCCGCTTCCCGAGCACATGGCGGCGCTCGAGCAGCACGGTATTCGCCCGATCGACCTGGTCGTCGTCGCGCTCTATCCCTTTGAAAGGACGGTGGCTTCTCCCGGCTGCACCCTCGCCGACGCCATCGAGAACATCGACATCGGCGGACCCAGCATGATCCGCGGCGCGGCCAAGAACCATGAGAGCGTGGGGGTGGTCACCGATCCGGGCCAGTACGCTGCGGTGCTCGAGGAGCTGCGGGCGGGCGGCGTCCTGTCCGCCGCGACCCGCTACCGGCTGGCCCAAGAAGCCTTCCGCCGCACCGCGCAGTACGACGCGGCAATTGCCGCGTATCTGCGCGACCCCGGCGCGCGCGGCACCCCGCCGGCCACCGGCGCGGACGACACGCTGCTGCCGGTCCGCCTGCGGGTCGCCGCCGAGCGGGTGCAGGGCCTGCGCTACGGCGAGAACCCGCATCAGTCGGCGGCATTCTACCGGCCCGACGGCGCCCCGCTGGGGCTCGCCGCCGCCCGGCAGCTCCACGGCCCCGAGCTGTCCTACAACAACCTGCTCGACTGGTCGGCCGCGCTGGGGCTCCTGCTCGAGTGGGACGATCCCGCCGCGGTGGTGATCAAGCACACGAACCCCTGCGGCGTGGCGGTGGGCGGGTCGGTGGGGGAGGCGATGCGGCGCGCGAAGCAGTGCGATCCCGTGTCCATCTACGGCGGTATCGTGGGGGTCAACCGCCGCCTCGACATGGAGGTGGTCAAGGAGCTCTCGGGCATTCTGCTCGAGATCCTCTTCGCGCCCGACTACGAGCCCGATGCCCTGGAGGAGCTCCGACGCACCAAGAAGAAGTGCCGGGTGTTCCAGCTGCCGTGCGCGCGCGGCGAGTATCCGGCGCGCCTGGCCGAGATGCGAAGCGTCCTGGGCGGGCTGCTCGTGCAGGACGCCGATCTCGTCGACCTCGACCCCGCCGAGCTGAAGGTGGTGTCACGGCGGGCGCCCACCGACGCCGAGATGCGCGCGCTTCGTTTCGCCTGGCGCGTGGCCAAACACGCCAAGTCCAACGCCATCGTGCTCGCCACCGCGGAGCAGGTGGTGGGGGTGGGGGCAGGCCAGATGAACCGCGTCGATTCCGCGCGCATCGCGGTGATGCGGGCGCGTGAGGTGGGGCTGGAGACCAAGGGCACGGTGTGCGCCTCCGATGCCTTCTTCCCGTTCCGCGACGGGCTGGATGTGGTGGCCGCGGCGGGCGCGACGGCCGCGCTCCACCCCGGCGGCTCGGTGCGGGACGCGGAGGTCATCGCCGCCGCCGACGAGCACGGCATGGCGCTGGTCACGACCGGCATCCGCCACTTCAAGCACTAGCCGTCATCCCGGTGCCCACCGCCCATCCCGAGCGCGTCTTCAGCCTGCGGGAGCTCACCCGCCTCCTCCGGCTCACGCCCAAGCGCGCCCTGCAGCTCCGGCGCCTCGGGCTGCTCGATGCCGAGACCACCGGCTTCCGCTTCCGCGACGTGGTGGCATGTCGCGTGGGCGCGGCGCTGCTGGAAGCGGGCGCGAGCGTGCGTCAGGTGCGCGAGGCGCTCGCTGGGGCCCGTCGCCTCGCCCCGGACTCCGAGTCGCCGCTCGCCGAGGTCCGGCTCTCCGTCGAGGGACAGCGCATCATCGTGGCGCAGGACCAGCTCCGCTTCGATGCCCGCACCGGGCAGGCACTGCTGGACTTCCCCGCGCTCGACCTGGAGCGGGAGACGCGCGAGTCGCTGGCGTGGGGCCGCGTGCGGCCGATGATCCCGCCCAGCGACGCCGCCGAGATCTGGTTCGCGCGCGCCTCGGAGTGGGACGACGATCCCGAGCGCTGGGAGGCGGCGGTGGACGCCTACGAGCGCGTGCTCGCGGTGGACCCCGGCTACGCGGCGGCGTGGAACAACATGGGGCTGCTCCAGCACCGGATGGGCCACTACGAGAAGGCGGGGGAGTGCTACCGCTCGGCGCTCGCCGCCGATGCCACCTGCACACAGGCCGCGTTCAACCTGGGCTCGCTGGGCGAGGACCTCGGCGACTTCCTCACCGCGGTGAACTGGTACCGCCGCGCGCTGGAGATGGATCCGGACTACGCGGACGCCCACTTCAATCTGGCCGGCGTGCTGGGCAAGATGGGCCGCAGCGCGGCCGCCGCCGTGCACTGGCGGCGCTATCTCGAGCTCGATCTGGGTAGCCCCTGGTCGCAGATCGCCCGCTCGCATCTCGAGGGTGGCGGCGCTGCGGACGACGAAGAGGACGTCGACCAGTGAAGGTGCTGGTGGTCGGCGCCGGCGGGCGCGAGCACACCTTCTCCTGGAAGCTAGCCCAGAGTCCGCGCGTGACGGAGCTGCTCGCCGCGCCCGGGAATCCGGGCATCGCGCAGCATGCCCGCTGCCTGCCCATCAAGGACAACGAGATCGACGCGCTGGTCGCGGCCGCGTTGCGCGAGCGCGTGGACCTCACGGTGGTGGGTCCGGAGCTGCCGCTGGCGCTCGGGCTCGCCGACCGCTTCCGCGAGCGCGGCCTCGCCGTGTTCGGTCCCAGCCAGGCGGCGGCCCGGCTGGAGAGCAGCAAGGCCTTCGCCAAGGACCTCATGGCGCGCCACGGCATCCCGACCGCGCGCTTCCGGGCGTTCACCGCGGCGGGAACGGCGCGCGCCTGGTGCCGCGAGCTCGGCGTGCCGCTGGTGGTCAAGGCGGACGGTCTCGCCGCCGGCAAGGGCGTCATCATCTGTCGCACGCTCGACGAGGCCGACGCCGCGGTCGCCCTCTGCCTGGATCAGGGCGCCTTCGGCGCCGCCGGCGCCAGCGTGGTGATCGAGGAGTTCATGGAAGGCGAGGAGGCGTCGTTCTTCGCCATCACCGACGGCGCCGCCATCCTCCCGCTGGCTTCGGCTCAGGATCACAAGACCGTGCTCGACGGCGATCGGGGCCCGAACACGGGCGGCATGGGCGCCTACTCTCCGGCGCCGGTGATGGACACGGCCGTGACGGAGCGAGTCATGGCCGAGATCGTGCGGCCCACCGTCGCCGCGATGGCCAAGGAGGGGGCGCCGTTCGCGGGCTTTCTCTACGTCGGCCTCATGATCACGCGGGTGGGCCCGCGCGTAGTGGAGTTCAACTGCCGCTTCGGGGATCCCGAGTGCCAGGTGGTGATCCCGCGCCTCGCCGCCGATCTGCTCCCGCTGCTGGACGCGGTGGCTCGCGGCGCGAGCATCCCCGCGAGCGTGCCGTGGGCGCCGGAGACCTCGGTCTGCGTGGTCATGAGCTCGGGCGGCTATCCCGGCACTTACGAGACGGGCCGGCCGATCAGCGGAATCGCGGACGCGGAAGCGCTCCCGGGCGTGCAGGTGTTCCATGCGGGCACCGCGCTCCGTGACGGCGCGCTCGTCACGGCAGGCGGGCGCGTGCTCGGCGTCCAGGCGCTCGGTGCCGGCGTGGGCGCCGCAGTGGACGCCGCATACGCCGCCGTCGCGCGCATCCATTTCGAGGGCGCGCATTTCCGGCGCGACATCGCACGGAGGGCGCTCGCCCGGTGACCGTGATCAGGGTGGTTGATGCCGACCGCCCGGACTCCGAGGTGCTCGATGCGGCCGCGGCGGTGCTCCAGTCGGGCGGCACCGTGGCATTCCCCACCGAGAGCTTCTACGGGCTAGGCGCCGACGCCCGGTCGCCGGAGGCGGTGCGGCGGGTGTTCCGCATCAAGGGCCGGCCCGAGTCCAAGCCCCTCCTCGTGCTCGTGGACTCCATGGAGCGTGCCCTCACGCTGGTCGAGGAGGCCAGCCCGGGCGCGCGCGAGCTGATGGCGCGTCACTGGCCGGGCCCGCTGACCCTCATACTACGTGCCGCTCCGACCGTGCCCGCCGAAGTGACGGCGGGCAGCGGCACGGTGGGCGTGCGCGTCCCGGGCCACGCGGTGGCGCTGGGGCTCGTGCGTGCGGCAGGCATGCCGGTGACCGCGCCCTCCGCCAATCCCAGCGGGGGCGCGCCGCCCACCCGCGCCGGCGAGGTCACGGCGAGCTTCGGCGAGGCGGTGGACTTCATCCTGGATGCGGGCGTCACCGCCGGCGGAGCGGGCTCCACGCTGGCCGATTGCACAGTGTGGCCGCCCCGCATTCTCCGCCAGGGAATGATCCGCCTGTGATTTCCGTAACCGGTGTCATCCAGGCGGGGGGGCGCAGCACGCGTATGGGGGGCGATCCCAAGGCCCTCATGGAGCTGGGCGGCCGACCGATCGTGGCCCGCGTGCTCGACGTCGTGCGCCAGGTCACGGAGCGGGTGCTGCTCGTCACCAACACGCCCGATCTCTACGCGTTCCTCGGGCTCCCCATGGTTCCGGACGTCTTCCCGGAAGGCGGCTCGCTCGGGGGTATCTACTCCGGCTTGCGCGCCGCGCCGGGGGACGCCGCGTTCACCGTCGCCTGCGACATGCCCTTCCTCTCGGCGCCCGTCGCGCGCCTGGTGGTGGCCCGCGCCGGTGAGGCCGACGTGGTGGCCCCGCGCATCGGCGCGCAGTGGGAGACGCTCCACGCCTGCTACGGCAAAGCGTGCCTGGGGCCGATGGAGCGGCGCCTCCGCGAGGGCCAGCTCCGCATCACCGGCTTCTTCGACGAGGTCCGAGTGCTCGCGATCACGGAAGCGGAGGTCGTGGCCGTGGGCGATCCGGCGCGGGTGTTCATGAACGTCAACACTCCCGACGAGCTTCGGCGCGCCCGCGCCCTCGCCGCGGACGCGCGCGACTGACTTCGTGGATCCACGCGCGAGCGGGCTCGGCCTGACCTCGATCGAGGAGATCAACGCCCTCCCGCGCGAGATGGCCGAGACCCTGTATCTCCGCCTCGTGCCGGGGGAGCTGCTACGGCGGCTCGAGATCAGCCCCTCCACGCTCTGCCGCCCGGACGGCGCCCGCCTCGTGCGGATCACCGCGCCGGAGGATCGGCCGTGGGCGCGCGTCGAGGTGCGCTCCGCCCCGGGCGATCAGGATCCCACGCTGCTGGTGGACGTCGAGATGTCGTCGATGTCGGTGCCCGAGCTGGCCTTCGTGCAGATCAACGATCCCGCGGCCCCCCGTTACGGGATCGACCGCGATGGGGATGGCCGTGACACGCTGTTCGGCACCGCCTCGCGGAACTTCACCGAGGAGGAGCGTGCCCAGCGCGACGGCCTCGCCCCCGGCCAGGTGCGGCGGGGCCTGCGGCTGCTCGCGCGGGTGCTTCAGTGCATGGAGGGGTTCTGCGGGCTGATCGGCAAGGACCTCTACTTGATCGACCCGCTCTTCTACCACTCCGCGATCATCTACGAGCGTCACGGGTGCGGGTACATCATGGGGCGCGAGGTCATGGAGTACATCCACGATCAGTTCGCGCAGATGGGCGCGCTGACGCGGGGGCTGGACGCCTCGACGCCGTTTCGCGCGCCCGGCGCCGGCCTCACCGTGCGTGGCCGGAGCTGGGCGCTCCACGACGGCGTGGCCGGCCAGGTATGGGGCGGCGTGAAGATGTACAAGGCGGCCGGCCGTCACGCCGGCGTCAACACGTTCCCCGGCGGCTTATACTAGCCGCGTGGGAAAAACGAAGAAGCCCGCACACGCGCGCGTGCGAAAGCCGATGCCGCGGAAACCCCCCAAGGTCGAGGTGCCCAAGACCGTCTACCGCCGCCAGCCCAAGCATCCGCGCCCGCCCGAGACCCACTGATGGCGGAGCCCGCGCGGCCGCGGGTGGTGGTCGTCCACTACCACGAGATCAGCCTCAAGCGGGGCAATCGCCCGCTGTTCCTCCGGCGCCTGCAGGAGAGCCTGCTGCGCGCCCTCGCCGATCTCCCTCCCGTGGGCCTCGAGCAGCTCACCGGGCGCATCCTGCTCCACCTCGACCCGGCGGTAGACGCGGAATCGGTGGCCGCGCGCATCGCCCGGGTGTTCGGCGTGGCGAACTTCGCCGTGGCCGAGCGTAGCGCGCCCGACATGGACGCACTCCGCCGGGCAGTGGACCGCGTCACCGAGGGGCGTCGCTTCGCCTCGTTTCGCATCACCGCGCGGCGGGCCTTCAAGACCCTGCCGCTGTCGTCGCTCGAGATGAACCGGGAGCTGGGGGCGCACGTCCTCTCGCGCCATCCCGTCCGGGTGAGTCTCGAGCACCCGGAGCTCAACGTCCACGTGGAGGTGCTGCCCGGCCAGGCCTTCGTGTACGGCGATCGCCGGCCGGGGCCGGGCGGGCTCCCAGTGGGCGCGAGCGGCACGGTGGCTGCGCTGCTCTCGGGCGGCATCGATTCGCCGGTGGCGGCGTGGCGGCTCATGAAGCGCGGGTGTCGGGTGGTGTTCGTGCACTTCCACAGCGTGCCGTACCTGCCAGACGTCTCGCCCGGTAAGGCGCGGGAGCTCGTGCGCCGCCTCACCGCCTGGCAATACGAGTCCCGGCTCCACCTGGTGCCCTTTGGGGAGATACAACGGGCGATCGTGCTCGGCGTGCCCGCCCCCGCGCGGGTGGTGATCTACCGGCGGCTCATGCTGCGGATAGCCGAGGCGCTGGCCCGCCGCACCGGTGCCCTCGCCCTCGTCACCGGCGAGAGCGTGGGGCAGGTGGCCTCGCAGACCCTGCACAATCTGGCTCGCGTGGACGAGGTCGCCGATCTGCCCGTGCTGCGCCCGCTCATCGGGATGGACAAGCTCGAGATCACCGCGCAGGCGGAGGCCATCGGCACCTTCGAGGTGTCCATCGAGCCCGACGCCGACTGCTGCACGCTGTTCGTGCCCAAGCATCCGGGCACGCGGATGAGCCGTGAGGACGTCCTGACCTTCGAGCGCCGCCTCGACATCGCGGCCCTGGTGGCCCAGGGGGTGGAGGGCGCACGCCTGGAGACCTTCGACTTTCCGGTCGGCGCAGGCCCGCTACGCCGCATCCCCGCCCGCGCGGGCCGCGGAGGCTGGCCCGGGCGGTGAGCGTCGCCCTGACCTTCCTCGGCGCCGCCGAGACCGTCACCGGCTCGCGGCACCTCCTCGAATCCGACCGGGCGCGGGTCCTGCTCGACTGCGGCCTGTTTCAGGGTCTCAAGGCCCTTCGCGCGCGCAACTGGGAGGCGCCTCCGCTGGACGTGGCGCGGCTCGATGCCGTGGTGCTGAGCCACGCCCACATCGACCATTCGGGCTATCTCCCGCGCCTCGTACGCGCGGGCTACACCGGACCGGTGTACTGCACCCCCGCCACCGCCGATCTCCTTCACGTGATGCTGCCCGATGCCGCGCATCTTCAGGAGGAAGAAGCGGCCTTCGCGAATCGCCATGGCACCTCACGCCACGCGCCCGCGCTGCCGCTGTTCACGGCGGACGACGCCGCGCGGACGGTGCGCCAGCTCCGCACCGCCGACTTTGGCGCCTCCTTCGCGCCGGGTCCCGGCGTCGAGGCGCGCTTCACTCACTCCGGCCACATCCTGGGCGCGGGGCTCGTCGAGTGCCGCCTGGGCGGGCGCCTCGTGGTGTTCTCCGGCGACCTCGGGCGCTACGACGTGCCCTTCATGCGCGACCCAGACCCGGTCGGGGCGGCCGATGTGCTCCTGCTCGAGTCCACCTACGGCGACCGCCTCCACGAGGAAGACGATCGCCGCGAGCGCCTGATCGGAGCAGTGCGGAGGGCAGCGGACGAGCGCGGCTGGCTTCTGATCCCCGCGTTCGCGGTGGGCCGCTCGCAGGAGGTGCTGTTCGACTTGCGCCACCTCGAGGAGGCTGACCGCATCCCCTCGCTTCCGGTCTTCCTCGACAGCCCCATGGCCATCGAGGCCCTGCGCATCTATGCGCGGCACGTCGAGGAGCAGGACGAGGCGCTCCGGCGCGACATTGCCGCCGGGACCAAGCCGTACGCGCCGCGGCGCTTCGAGGTGACGAAGACGGTCGCAGAGTCGAAGCGACTGAACGACGCGGCGGCGCCCGGCATCATCCTGGCCGGCAGCGGCATGGCCACGGGTGGCCGCATTCTCCATCACTTTCGGCGCCTCCTCCCCGATCCCCGCACCACGGTCCTGTTCGTGGGGTACCAGGCGGCCGGCACGCGCGGCCGGCTTCTGAAAGACGGAGCCCGCGAGATCCGCATGTTCGGCGAGATGGTCCCGGTGCGCGCCACCATCCTCGCCAGTGACGCCTACTCCGCCCACGCCGACCGCGGCGAGATCCTCCGCTGGCTCGACGGCTTTCGCCACCCGCCCGGCATGACGTACCTGGTCCACGGCGAGCCGCGCGCGGCCGAGGCCCTGCGCGACGAAGTCGCCGGACGGGGCTGGCCCGTGGCGATCGCGCGCGACGGGCAGCGCGTCGAGATCTGAGGAGGGCCGGAAACACCATATCTAGCGCCTCCTTGACACTACACCCCGACAGAGCGTAAGGTGAGGCCGCATGCTCGCCATTGCGCTCGGAGCCGATCACGCCGGGTGGGAGCTCAAGGAAGCCTGCAAGGCCTGGCTCATCGACCAGGGCCATCAGGTCCTGGACTTCGGCACACACTCGCCCGAGTCCGTGGACTATCCAGACTACGCCGCCCAGGTGGGCGAGGCCGTCGCGGTGGGCAAGGTCGACCGCGGGGTTCTCGTGTGTGGCACCGGCATCGGCATGGCGATGGCCGCCAACAAGCTGCCGGGGGTGCGCGCCGCCGCCTGCTTCGACACGTTCACTGCGCGCATGAGCCGCGAGCACAATGACGCGAACGTCCTGTGCCTGGGTGCGCGCCTCACCGGCCGCGAGCTGGCGCTCGAGATGCTGAGCCTCTGGGTGGACACCGCCTTCGCGGGGGATCGCCATGCCCGCCGCGTGGGGAAGATCGTCGCGCTCGAGCAGCGCCTGCGCGGCGGGCGCTGCGGATAGGTCCACGGAGCGCCAAGGGATGAGGCACCTGGAGCAGGTCGACCCCGAGATCGCGAAGGCGATTCGCGGCGAGACCGAGCGCCAGGCGCGGAACCTCGAACTGATCGCCTCCGAGAACTTCGTCTCGGAGGCGGTGCTGGAGGCGGCGGGCTCCGTCCTCACCAACAAGTACGCCGAGGGCTATCCGGGCAAGCGCTACTACGGCGGCTGCGAGATGGTCGACGTGGTCGAGGAGCTCGCGATCGCCCGCGCCAAGGACCTGTTCGGGGCCGAGCACGTCAACGTGCAACCGCACTCGGGGTCGCAAGCCAACATGGCGGTGTACATGACCCTGCTCAAGCCCGGGGACGTGGTGCTGGGGCCGAACCTCTCGCACGGCGGGCACCTCACCGCGGGCAGCCCCATGAACTTCTCGGGCAAGCTCTACACGATCGTGCCCTACGGGGTGCGCAAGAGCGACGAGCGCATCGACATGGACCAGGTCCGCGACCTGGCGCGCCAGCATCGTCCCAAGCTCATCATTGCCGGCGGCTCGGCCTTCCCGCGCGCCATCGAGTTCAAGCCCTTCGGCCAGATCGCGGCCGAAGTGGGCGCCGCCTTCATGGCCGACATCGCGCACACCGCGGGGCTGGTGGCGGCCGGCCTGCACCCCACGCCCGTGCCGTACGCGGACTTCGTCACCACCACCACACACAAGACGCTGCGGGGGCCGCGCGGCGGCATGGTGATGTGCCGAGCCGCGCACGCCAGGGACCTCGACCGCGTGGTCCTGCCCGGCATCCAGGGCGGGCCGCTCATGCACGTGATCGCGGCGAAGGCGGTGGCCTTCCGCGAGGCCCAGACGCCAGCATGGCGCGCCTATCAGGGGCAGATCGTGAAGAACGCGAAGGCGCTCGCCGAGGCCATGGCGGCGCGGGGCTTCCGGCTCGTCTCGGGGGGCACCGACACCCATCTCCTTCTCGTCGACCTCACGCCCAAGGGGGTCACCGGCAAGGAAGCGCAGGAGGCGCTGGACCGCGCCTGGATCACGGTGAACAAGAACGGCATCCCCTTCGACACCAAGGGACCCATGGTCACCAGCGGCATCCGGATCGGCACGCCGGCGGTCACCACGCG